>CENV01053144.1_pt1 | contig 18289 bp, 14 predicted proteins | sample 530231 | NCBI WGS metagenome assembly CENV01 (sample SAMEA2619815, study PRJEB7988) | marine metagenome | biome: marine biome (ENVO:00000447); feature: surface water layer (ENVO:00002042); material: "saline water (ENVO:00002010), including plankton (ENVO:xxxxxxxx)" | depth 5 m | reverse complement strand
AACCTGGCCGGCCTGCCGGCGCTGTCCATGCCCAGCGGCTTTATCGATGGCCTGCCCGCCGGCACCCAGGTGATCGGCAATTACTTCCAGGAAGGCCGCATCCTGAACGTGGCGCACCGCTATCAGCTGGCCACCGACTGGCACCAACGGATCCCGGGAGCGTTTCAATGAGTTCCTCTCTTTTCAATGGCTGGGAAGTGGTGATCGGGCTGGAAGTGCACGTGCAGCTGGCCACCCGCTCGAAAATCTTTTCCGGCGCCAGCACCGCCACCGGTGACGAACCGAACCGCCACGCCAGCCTGATCGATCTGGGCATGCCCGGCACCCTGCCAGTGGTCAACAAGGAAGCGATCCGCAACGCGGTGCGTTTCGGCCTGGCGATCAACGCCGAGATCGGCCGTCGCTCGGTGTTCGAACGGAAGAATTATTTTTATCCGGACCTGCCCAAAGGCTACCAGACCACCCAGTTGGCGGAGCCCATCGTCGGCCCCGGCGAGGTGGTGATCCAGCTCGACGACGGCAGCGAAAAAACCGTGCGTATTCATCACGCGCACCTGGAAGAAGACGCCGGCAAGTCGCTCCATGAAGACTTTCATGGCATGACCGGCATCGACCTGAACCGGGCCGGCACGCCGCTGATCGAGATCGTTTCCGAACCGGATATGGGCAACGCCGAGGAAGCGGTGGCCTTCGCCCGCAAGCTGCACGCCATCGTTACCTCGATCGGCGTGTGCGACGGCGACATGTCCCAGGGCAACATGCGCTTCGACGTGAACATTTCCGTGCGCCGCCCCGGCGAGCCCCTGGGCACCCGCACCGAAACCAAGAACCTGAACTCTTTCCGCTTCATGGAAAAAGCCATCAAGCTGGAAGTGGAACGCCAGATCGACGTGCTTGAGGACGGCGGCAAGATCGTTCAGGAAACCCGGCTCTATAACGGCGACACCAACACCGCGCGCTCCATGCGCACCAAGGAAGACGCCAACGATTACCGCTACTTCCCCTGCCCGGACCTGCTGCCGGTACTGGTCAGCGAGGAAGACATCGAGGCCCTGCGCGCCGAGATGCCGGAACTGCCGGACGCCCGCAAGGCGCGCTTTATGGACGCCTATCAACTGTCCGACTACGACGCCGCCCTGCTGGCCTCTTCCATGGCCACCGCCCGCTACTTCGAAACCGCCGCCGACCATGGCGGCGACGCCAAGCTGGCCGCCAACTGGGTAATGGGCGACCTGGCCGCCAAGCTCAACGCCGAGGACTTGGACATCGCCCACTGCCCGGTGTCCGCCGAGCACCTGGGGCAACTGATCCAGCGCATCAAGGACGGCACCATCAGCTCGAAGATCGCCAAGCAGGTGTTCGAAGCCTGCTGGGCCGGCGACGGCAGCCCGGACCAGATCATCGAGTCCCAGGGCCTCAAGCAGATGAGCGACAGCGGTGAACTGGAAAAAATCATCGACCAGATCATCGCCGACAGCCCCGCCCAGGTGGAGGACTACCGCAACGCCGACGACGCCAAACGCAAAAAGAAAATCGGCTACTTCGTCGGCCAGGTCATGAAAGCCACCCAGGGCAAAGCCAACCCGCAGCAGGTCAACGAGCTGCTTCAAGAGAAGCTCTGATCGCGACTGAAGTCGCTCCTACAAGGGCTCCGGGGATGATCGCGGCTGAAGTCGCTCCCGAGCCTCTCGTAGGAGCGGCTTCAGCCGCGATACGGGTTGTATCCTTCATTCTGAATCCTGTATCGCGGGCACGGCCCGCCTGCCTGCCCGAAAGGACTCCCCATGAACGAACCCCGCGTCACCCTTTCCATCGACGAAAACATCGCCACCGTCACCCTGAACCGGCCGGATAAATACAACGGTCTGGATCTGCAAACCCTGGAGGCGTTGGTGAAAACCGCTCGCGTTATCAGGAAAAACCGGGACGTGCGGGTGGTGATTTTGCGTGGCGCGGGCAAGGCATTTTGCGCCGGGTTGGATTTCCCCACGGTGACCAAAACGCCGATGAAAATGCTGCTGGCGTTCACCAAATTCGGGGTCAAGAAAACCAATCTTTTTCAGAAAGCTTGCTGGGCCTGGCGGGAGCTGCCGGTGCCGGTGATCGCCGAGTTGCACGGCTATTGCTACGGCGGCGGCTTGCAGCTGGCGCTGGCGGCGGACTTCCGGGTGGCGGCGCCGGACTGCGAACTGTCGGTGATGGAAATCAAATGGGGCCTGATCCCGGATATGACCGGCACCGTCACCCTGCGCGAACTGGTGCCCCTGGACGTGGCCAAGGAACTGGCCATGACCGGCCGCCGTTTCGACGCGGTGGAAGCCAAACAGCTCAACCTGGTGACCCGGGTCGCCGAGGACCCGCGCGCCGAGAGCCTGGCCCTGGCCCGGGCCCTGCTGGAACGCTCCCCGGACGCGGTGAGCGCCACCAAGGCCCTGTTCCAGCGCACCTGGAACCAGACCGAGGACCAGGCCTTCCACGAGGAATCCCGGCTGCAGTTCAAGCTGCTGCGCGGCAAGAACCAGGGCGAAGCCATGGCCGCCAACTTCAAGAAGCGGGCTCCCGACTTCCGCAACCGGCAACGGGATTACTAGCTAACCCGCCTTGGTGGCCAGCCACACCGCCGCCGGAGCCATGGGGAAATCCCGTTCGCCGCGCCGCTCCACCGTGTCGAAGCCGGCACGTTTCAGCAACATTCCGATCTCCCCCGGGCCCGGCACGAAGTGGCCTGCCAGCATCATCGGCAGGTAAAACGGCAATACCCGGGCGCTGGCCGGCGCCGTGGCGCCGCGCTCGCCGTGGGCGCAGATCAACACCCCGCCCGGGGCCAACGCCTGGTAAACGCGGCGCAGAACCGCCTCCGGCTCGGCCACGAAATGCAACACCGAGGAACACCAGATCACGTCGTAACCCTGGCCCGGGTCGCACACCGTGATGTCGCCGCCCAGGGCCACCACGCGGTCCGCCAGGCCCGCCTCGGCGATATGCTCCCGGGCTACTTCGGCGGTGGCCGGCCAGTCCAGCACGGTGGCACGCAGGTCCGGGAAGGTCTGGGCCAGGGTCAGCGCCACCCGGCCCGGGCCGCCGCCGAGATCCAGCAAATGGCGCCGCCCGGCCAGCTCCGGCCACTCCCGAAACAACGCCACCGCCTCCGGCGCGGTCACCGCCCGCTGCTCCTGGTCGATCTGCCGGCGGGCGCCTTCCGCCCAGGCTTCGCCGGGCGGCGGTGTCGGCGTGGCGCCATGGCGCAGCAACGGCTCCAACTGCGCGGCCGCGCCCTGCAAGCGCGCCAGCCGGTTGCTCCAGGCCCGCCGGCAGTCGCCCTCACCAGGGCGCCAATACCAGGCCGACACCGGGCTCACCCGATAACGGGGCGCCGCGCCTTCGCTGACGCGCTCCAGGCAACCCAGGCTCCACAACATCTCCAACCAGGCCCCGGTGGCCCAGGCATCGAGGCCCAGGTCCCGGGCCACGGCATTGGCGTCCGCCGCCGTCTCCAGGCCGGTGAACAGGTCCAGTTCCAGGGCCAGACGCAGCGCCTCGGCACCTACCGCCGCGCCGGCCAGATTCCAGTAAGGTTGCAATGCATGCATGGGAAAGACCTCGTCATTACAGCGTCACGATGAACGGCGGGCCCCTGGTGACAGGGCACCCGCCAGGGCATGGACAAAGCATAGAGGCGGGGTTAATTTTATTGATTCTTATTCTTATCTGATTCGGACTTTCTGCTATGCGATCCGGTCCTGTCCCCGCACCCGAGCCTTCACCGGGCTGGCAACACCAAGGCCACGCCGACGCCAGCGGCGAGACCCGGATTGCTCGCTACACCGTGGAGCCCGGTTTCACCCTGGTGCGCTCCCAGGTGCGCGGCCACCGGACCCGCCGGGAAAGCAGCCAGCGGCCACCGGGCGAGCGGCTGCTGATCATCACCTACGGCCTGAGCGGCACCTCCTCGTTCCACGAACGCCGGGGCCACCGGCCCCGCTTCCAGGCCGGTTTCACCACCGTCACCGGCTTCGACGACGTGGACGGCGAACGCGTCTTCCCGCCCCAGCAGGAAATCGGCCAGCTGCGCCTGATCCTCACCGAGCAGGCCCTGGCCGGCTATGTGGGCCGCCGCCAGACGGCCACCCTGCTGCAGGCCGGCGCCCCACCCCGCACCCTGGACTTCAGCGCCACCGACCGCGCCAGCCAGGGCCATGTGGCCGCGCTCTACCGGGCCCCGGAGCGACCGCCGCCACATGCGCTGGCGCTCAAGACCACCGCGCTCACCCTGCTTGGCGAACCGCTGCAACGCCTGCTGGAGCGGCACGGTGACACCCAGCCCCATGCCCTGGAAAAGGTGGAACGGGCCGATGCCCTGTTGCGTGATGCTCTGGACCAGCCGCTGTGCCTGACCACCCTGGCGGCCCGGGTCGGGCTCGGCGAGCGCCAGCTCAGGCGAGGTTTTCAACGGGTGTTCGGCGTCAGCCCCCGGCAACGCTTTCAGCGTCTGCGCCTGGAATACGCCCGGCAACTGCTGGCAGGGGGCGCGCCGGTGTCCGGGGTGGCCTACCGGCTTGGCTATGCCCACCCGGCCAATTTCACCGCCGCCTACCGGCGCCATTTCGGCCAGCCCCCCAAATACAGCCGCCGCTGAAGTGGCCGTATTAACGTCCGGGCGTAGCGAATACGGCCAAAAGTGGCCGTATCAAGTTGCTTTCTGGCCGTATCCCCATTAATTTTGGCCGTATATTCCTTTATACGGCCAACTTCCATGTCCAGGGACGACAACAAGGAACGCATTCTGACCGCCCTCCAGGAGCTGGGAGGCCCCGCCAGCCTGCCGGAAATTCTTGAGCGCCTGCCCGCTGACTTCGCCGAGCGTTCCGTACGGCGCTGGCTGGTCCAACTGGTCGAGCAGGGCCGGGTCCGGAAAAGCGGCCGCAAGCGCGGCACCCGCTACCAACTGGCCGAGGCCGGCGCGCCCCTGGCGGTGCGCGAACCGGTGGAGCCGGCCCTGTTTCATTTCAGCGAGGCCGCCCGGCACGCCCTGAATCGGGTCCGCCAGCCCCTGCTGAACCGGGCGCCGGTGAGCTACAACGGCCAGTGGCTGGAGCAATACCGGCCCAACCGCGACCGTTACTTCAGCCAGGCGGACATCGATCTGCTGAGCGACAAGGGTCGCCGCACCGACCACCCGGAACCCGCCGGCACCTATGCGCGGCGCATCTACAACCGCCTGCTCATCGATCTCTCCTACCACTCCTCACGGCTGGAGGGGAACACCTACTCGTTGATCGAAACCCAACGTCTGCTGCTGGAAGGCACCGGCGCCACCGGCAAGCTCGACGAGGAAGCGGTGATGATCCTCAACCACAAGGAGGCGATCCGCTACCTGGTGGAACGGGCCGGCCATCTGGAACCCAGCTACGAGGAAATCTGCACCCTGCACTACCTGCTTTCCGACGGCCTGGTACCGCCCGACGGCTCCGGCAAGGTGCGCGACCACGGCGTGCGCGTGGGGGCCTCCAGTTATATTCCCCTGGACCGGCCCTCCGAGCTGGAACGGCGGCTGCGGCAAATCGCCGACAAGGCCATGGCGATCAACGAACCCTACGAGCAAAGCCTGTTTCTGCTGGTGCACGTGGCCTACCTGCAGGCGTTCACCGACGTGAACAAACGCACCTCGCGGCTGGCCGCCAACATTCCCCTGGTGACGCGCAACCGGGTACCGCTGTCGTTCAACGCCATCGAGAAGGACGACTACGCCTCGGCCATGCTGGCGGTGTACGAACTCAACGACCCGGGCCCGCTCATGGAACTGTACCGGGCCTCCTACCTGCGCGGCTGCCAGGAATACGATGCCACCGCCGAAGCCCTGGGCGTGGACGCGGTACGGGTACGCTACCGCGCGCAGCGGCGTGAGGTGCTACGCGGCGTCATTCAGGAACGTCTGGCCGGCCGGGCCCTGGAGGCACGGCTGCGGGAAGCGGCCGAGGCCATCCCCGGCGCCGACCGGGCCGCCTACCTGGAAGATCTGGAAGAAGACGTGCGCGAACTGTCTCCGCAGCGTCTGGCCGGGCTGGGCGTGACCCGGGAGGAATATCAAAGCTGGCGGGATTGCCAGCCGCAATCGCCCAGCCGCTGAAGCCGTGCCACCGGCAACGGGAGCAACAGCGGCACGGAAATCAATCGCGCATTTTGCGCAGCAGCCCCAGGGCCATGACCACCACCAGGGCGGCACCCAGCAGCAGGATGCCCCACAGCACGATGCGCCGGGTGGGCAGCGGCTCCGGTGCCGGACGCAGCGCCGCTTCGCCACCCAGCTCCCGCACCGGCAGCGCCTCCGCCGGCGCCGCCGGCTCCAGACGCGCGCAATCGATCACCTGGGCCGGCGGCGCCGTGCCACTGCCATAGGCCAGCAGGAACGGCCCCTCGCCCTGGGCCAGGAACGCCAACTCCAGGGGCACGTAGCCCAGCTCCAGGCGCACCGGCTCTGAGCCCAGGGATTCCGCGCCGGACAAAATGCGCAACCGCCACAACCGGTCCGGCGGCGTGGCACTGGAGCCGGTGGATTGAGCGCCGGTCAGCGACTGATCCGGACCGGATGCCACGGTGCCCTGGAAGCGGGTGCGCCACGGCCCGTCGGGGTCGGCCCGGGAACTCAGCGCCACCCGCAATACCCGGTTGGGGCCGGGCAAATCCAGACGCCACTGCCGCGCCGCCAGCGGCCGTTCCGACCGGAACCGGAGCGCGCCATCGGCGTCCGCCGCGCCGGTTTGCGCGGCGGCCACCCAGTTCAACGCCGGCGCGGCACCGTCCGGGAGCGGCAAGGCGGAAGCGCCCCGCAGCCAGTCCCGGGCGCGCTCATCCAGGGGAATCAGGCGCAGGAAACGATAGCGCCGTTGCGGCAGGGTCACGGTGGCCACCTCCAGGGTGTCGTCCTCCACCCGCAACAGGGTGCTGCGCGGCACCACCGTGCGCCACTGGTCCAGGTCTTCGCTGGCCTCCACCCGGATCGGCAATTCCGCGCGGCCTTCCGGCGAGCGCCAGCGCCAGTCCAGGCGCACGCCGGTAAGCTGCGCATCCAGATCGCGGGCATCGAGAATATATTCGAACGCGCCGGAGGCCGGCACCGGCCCCTGGGAGGGCGCCTCCCGCCAGCGCATGCGCAGGCCGTCGGCGGTCTCGATGGACAGGCCGGCGCCCGCCGCCTGATCGCCGCGCCCCGCCGGCAACCCATGCACCGGCAGCGGCCGGGCGGTGTCCACCGACGGCGCCGGCGGCGAGCAAAGGGCATGCTGCACCACCTGGCCGGCCCGATTGAACACACGCAGGTCGCCAAGATCGTCCCGCGTGCTCAGGGCGTACACCGCGTCCGGCAACGGCAGCCGGTAGGCGCTGGCCGGGGCCGACGCCTGTAACGGGATGCCCTCGGCGAAATCCTCCGGCGCCGGCGCCGCCGCCACGGCCCGCGCCAGCCCCACCGCCATGATTACCACCCATGCCAGACGACCAACCATCAAGACGACTCCTTTGCTCGCGGCGGCATCGGCGAGAAGTACCCCACCACCAGCAGCACCAGACCCACGCCCAGGAACGAAACGGTACGCGCCAGCGTCTCCGTGCCGGCCAGGTCCACCAGAAACAGTTTCACCACCACCACGCCCAGCAAACCCATGCCGGCCATCCACACCCGGCGCCGGCCCTGGCGCGTGGCGGTGATCATGGCCACCAGCCCGAGCAGAGCCCAGAACAGCGACAGGGCCATTTGCACGGTCACCGAACGCATCATGCCGTCAAGGTACAGCGGCGTGCCCACGCCATAGTGCAGCGCCCGCACCAGGGCGGCGCTGAGCCACACAAACACCAGCGCCGAGGCCACCGTGACGCCGGTGCTCCAGCGTGCGGGCCAGGCGGCGCGCCACCAGCCCAGGCTGGCCAGCAGGACCAGGGCCATGCTGATATCGAGTGGATTAAGCAGCGGCACATAGGGCAACGGCGCCGGGTCACCGGGGCTGCCCAGATTCACCACGGCCACCCAGATGGCCAGCCACAACGCCAGCGGCGCCGCCGCCAGAGTGAGGTAAGCGCGGCGGTGATCACGCCATGGCCACAGCGCCGGCGGGCGGGTGCACACCACCAGCAGCAGAGCGGGAATCAGCCCCCAGCCGAGAGCCGGCCAGACACCGGCCAGCGACTGGCCGATCCACCAGGGCAGTTCCCCCAGGGCCACCCAGGCCAGGCTCCATACGCCCAGGGCCATGAGACCCGGCGTGATGCCCGGCAGCCAGGCGCCGGCATCCCGGTCCCGGCGCCACAGCGCGCCATGGTAAACCAGCCACAGCAGCGGCCAGCCCAGCCAGGCGCCGCGCATTAGCGGGTGCTCAAGCACGGTCAGCGCCAAGGTCGCCAACGCCAGGAAAGCGGCGCCCAGCAACGGCGCCACACGCTCACTGGCGGGCCAGGCCAGCCAGCGGCCGAGCAACGCCAACAGGGCCGTGACCAGCGCCGGCACCGCCAGCAACCCGCCGGCTTCGCCGCCCAGGGAAACGAACGCATCCACCTCCCGCACGCCGGCCAGCAACGCCCACGGGATCGACCAGCCCAGCAGCAACACCGGCAGGGGCCGCTCGTAGGCGGCGCGCGCATCCCCCAGGCGGAACAGGAACAGCCCGCTCAGGTAACCGGCGATGGCCAGGCCCGCCAACGCCATGAAGGTGCCGTTGAACACCGGCAGGCTGGCCGGCGCGCCGCCGTCATGGGCCCAGGAGAGCGCCGCCAGCACCTGCAACAGCAGGCCGAATACCCGGGTAAGCCGGCGCCCCTGGCGGCCGCCCAGCCACACCAGCCCGGCCCCTTCCAGGGCCCAGCTCACGGCGGTGGCTTCACCGGACAGCACCAGCGGCACGGTGAGGGTGGCGAAGATCACGCCGAGGGCGGCGAACGCTTCCGCCATCAAACGCCAGCCGGCACCCCGGGAACGCCACAGCGCCGCCGCCAGCACCAGGTAGAACACCGCCAGCGTCAGCGCGCTCCAGGCCAGGGCGTGCTCGATATGGCCGACCAGGGAGGCATGCAGGGTAAACGCGGCCACCGGCAGGCCGAACACCAAGCTGCCGGAGATATAGTCCACCCGGGCGGCGGTGCGCTGGCGGGCGAACAGCAGCGACACCGCCACGTACATCAGGAAGAACAGAATCAGGAAAGCATCGGTGCTGAACAGATGCTCGGCGCCGTAGCCGGTACCGCGCCACAGCGCACTGACGCCGAAGGTGAACAGAAAGCCGACCAGGTTCAGCGACCGCCAGGCCCGGAACCAGGCCACCGCGAACACGCCCAGGTTGAGCACCGCGTAATAGCTGAACAGGGTGATGTGGCTGCCGCCGCCCTCGGAGGTCAGCAGCGGCGCCAGGAAGCCACCGGAGAAACCGATCACCGCCAGGGCCAGGGCGTTTTGCGCCACCGCCAGCACCGCCGCCGCCAGCGCCACCACCACCATCAGCGCGAACGCCAGCCCCGCCGGCAGCACGCCGAACAGGCGGAACCCCACATACAAAGTCAGGTACAACAGGGCCACGCCACCGCCTTGCAGAATCAGCGCATAGCCCTGGTGGCGCAGGCGCAGCCGCCAGCCCAGGCCGAGCAGGCCCATGCCCAGCAGCGCCACCGCCGCCAGCCGGGCTTCCAGCGGAAACCAGCCGCTCTCGGCGGCGTATTTGGCCAGCAGGGCGGCGCCCACGAACAGCACCACGATGCCCACCCGGGCGATGCTATTGCCGTTGCGGAACCAATCCACCGCGCGCCGCCAGGCGCTGGCCAGGCCGGACGGCGGCGCCTTGGCGGGGGCGGAGCGGGCAACGGCGGGCCGGGCGGGCATAGGCGCCGGCTCGGGCGCGGCGGGGGCCGGCGGCGGTTCCACCGGAGCGGCGTTTTGCGCCGGCTCCGGCGGCGCCGCGGGGGGCGGCTCCGCCGCCTCTGGAGCGGCGCTGTCCGTGGAGGTGTTCTCCTTGGTGGTGTTCTCCTTGGTGGTGTTCTCCTTGGTGGTGCTCTCTCGGGCCCCGCCCTCTTCCAGGGCCTGGATCAGGCCCAGCAGACGGTGCTCCGTGGCCCGCACCCGCTCACCGATCAGCGCCACCAGCACCAGGGCGAACCCGACCAGGGCGCCGACACCGGCGAACACCGAGGCGGCCACCATGGCCACGGTCCAGGAGCCGGCCCAGCCGCCCAGCAACAGCCCGGGCAGCGCGAACAGCAGCGCGCCGCCAATGGCGCCCACCAGCGACAAAAGTACCGTGGAGAATAGTGGCCAGGCCGCCGGTTGCTGGGCCCTCATGGTCTGCTCCCTGCCCGTCATTGCGATCCCTCTGATTGAATAGATTGCGGCGGCTTATGTCCGGGACCGAGCGCACACCGGGCAGTGCGGGTCCTTGCGAAATGCCATCTCGCGCCAGGCCAGCGTGCGACCATCGAACAACCGCAGACGTGGCGCCACCGGTTTACCGGTAAGCAGATGCAGGGCGAGCAGCGCCTGCAGGGTGCCGATGGTGCCCACCACCGGGCCAAGAATACCGGCCTCGCTGCAGGCCAGGTCGCCATCGGTACCGTCCCCGTAAACGCACGCATAGCAGGCGCTGTCCGGGTCACGCAGATCGAAGGCGGCAAGCTGGCCGTCCAGGCGGATGGCGGCGCCGCTCACCAGCGGTTTGCGGTGGCGTACGCAGGCGGCGTTGATGGCCTGGCGGGTGGCGAAGTTGTCGCAGCAGTCCAGCACCAGATCCACGGCGGGCAGGTGTTGGTCGAGCCAGTCATCGCCGGCCATGGCGCCGTGGGGCTCCACCGCCACGTCCGGGTTCAGGGCATTCAGCTGGGCCGCCAGGGCGGCGGCCTTGCCCTGCCCCACCTGGTCGCCCCGGAAGGCGATCTGGCGGTGCAGGTTGCTGGTGTCCACGGTATCGTCGTCCACCAGCACCAGCCGCCCCACCCCGGCGCCGGCCAGATAGAGGGCGGCGGGATTGGCCAGCCCGCCGCAGCCCACCAGCAGCACGGTGGCGCCGGCGATGGCCTCCTGGCCGTCCAGGTCGAAGTCCGCCACCAGCAGTTGCCGGCTGTAGCGAAGAAGCTGCTCGTCGTTAAGCATCTAGGCCCCCTTCGCGTTCAAGCGCTCAAGTAACTTTATAGGCACGTCTGGCGGGCATTTAAAAAACTCCTTACGTCTGAAATACCCTTGCCTTTCCAGGTAGGCGTGGGCAACACGCTCTACGGCCCTTGCGTCATTAAAAGATAATGCCGCCCTGATGAGCCATACGCCCCCATAGGAACGCTGCAATTCGCGTAGTCGCTCAGGCATGGTTCTGCGCGTCATCCCGACTTTAATGACATTCTTGCTGTCCGCCTGCTCTACGACGTACACGAGACCAGCCCGACTACAGTCAGCATGAGGCATTGTTAAACCCTCCCCAGCGTTACCCTGTCGTTGCCGCCCAGGTCGCCACGGGTGGTGACGTCCTGGAAGCCGTGTTCGGCAAGCAGGCGACGCACCAGGCCGCCCTGGTCGTGGCCGTGTTCCAGCATCAACCAGCCGCCGTCGGTGAGCCGCTCGCGGGCCTGGGCGGCGATCACGCGCAGGTCCGCCAGACCCCGGTCGTGGGCGGCCAGGGCCGAGCGCGGTTCGAAACGCACATCGCCCTGCTCCAGATGATGGTCGTCCGGATCCACGTAGGGCGGGTTGCTGACGATCAGATCGAAGGGTCCGGCCAGGGCCTTGAGCCAGTCGCCGCGCACCAGGGTCACGGCGGCGCCCAGCGCCTCGGCATTGTCCCGGGCCACCGCCAGGGCGGCGGCGCTGGCATCGGTGAGGGTCACCCGCCAGTCGCGCCGCTCCAGGGCCAGGCTGATGCCCACGGCGCCGGTGCCGGTGCCCAGGTCCACCACCCGGGCCGGGCCATCCGGCAGGGTTTCCAGCGCCGCCTCCACCAGGGTCTCGGTGTCCGGGCGCGGAATCAGGGTGGCGGCGGTGACCACGAAGCGGCGGCCATAGAATTCCCGTTCGCCGGTGAGGTGGGCCACCGGTTCGCCGGCGGCGCGGCGTTTCACCAGCAGATCGAACAGCCGCTGCTGGTCGCCGTTAAGGGGCTTTTCCGGCCAAGCGTAGAAGTAGCTCCGGTCCCGGCCCAGTACCCGGCTGAGCAGCAATTCCGCGTCCAGGCGGGCGGTCGGTGATGCCGCCAGCGCATCCCGGGCCGCGCGCAGCGCCTCGTCGATGCGCATGGCGTCAGCCCTGGCCCTCGGCCAGCGCCGCCAGTTGCTCCGCCTGGTGCTCGGCGAGCAACGCGCCCACCACCTCGTCCAGGTCGCCGGCGACGATTTCGTTGAGGCGGTACAGGGTCAGGTTGATGCGGTGGTCGGTGAGCCGGCCCTGGGGAAAATTGTAGGTGCGGATCCGCTCGGAGCGATCGCCGGAGCCGACCAGGGATTTGCGCTCCGCCGCCTGTTCGGCGTGGGCGGCGCTTTCGCGGGCGTCCAGCAGGCGCGCCTTGAGCAGCGACATGGCCTTGGCCTTGTTCTTGTGCTGGCTGCGCTCGTCCTGGCATTCCACCACCACGCCGGTGGGCAGGTGGGTGATGCGCACCGCCGAGTCGGTGGTGTTGACGTGCTGGCCGCCGGCGCCGGAGGAGCGGTAAGTATCGATGCGCAGATCCTCGTTACGGATCTCCAGGTCGCCGGCTTCCTCGGCCTCGGCCAGGATCGCCACGGTGCAGGCGGAGGTGTGAATGCGGCCCTGGGACTCGGTGGCCGGCACCCGCTGCACCCGGTGGGCGCCGGATTCGAATTTCAGGCGCGAGTAAACGCCGTCGCCGGCGATGCGCGCGATCACTTCTTTATAGCCGCCGTGCTCGCCTTCGCTGGCGCTGATCAGTTCCACCTTCCAGCCCATCTGGTCGGCATAGCGGGAATACATGCGGAACAGATCGCCGGCGAACAGGGCCGCCTCGTCACCGCCGGTGCCGGCGCGGATTTCCAGGTAGACGCTGGCGCGGTCGCGGGGGTCCCGGGGCAGCATCAGGCGCTGCAGTTCGTCTTCCAGGTCCTGGGCGCGCTGTTCCCCTTCGCGCACTTCCTCGGCGCCCATCTCGCGCATTTCCGGATCGCTGTCGTCGAGCATGGCCCGGGCGGCGTTCAGGTTTTCCAGGGTGGCGCGGTAGGCGCGGTAGGCGCCGACCACGTCTTCCAGCTCCGCGTATTCCTTGGACAGGGCACGAAAGCGGTTCTGCTCACCGATCACCTCCGGGTCCGCCAGCAGGCCACTGATTTCCTCGAACCGCTCCATCAGCCGGTTCAGTTTGCCCTCTAACGACGCCTTCATGATTCCTCGCTGGACGCTTCGCCGTCCTGATCAAGCAGAATTTCCCGGGCCATCAGCAATGCTTCGGCACGATCCTCGGCGGCCAGCCGGCGCAGGGTGACACTGGGCCGGTGCAGCCATTTGTTCACCAGATTGTGCTTGAAGCGGCGCAGCACCTGCTCCGGGTCACCGCCCTGCTGCAACTGCGACAGCGCCCGCTCCAGCTCCTGGTCGGCCAGTTCGGTGCGCTGGCGCCGGTAATCGCGCAGCACGCCCACGGCGCGTTTTTCCCGCCGCGAACGGTGGTGCTGGGTGACCGCCTCGGCGATCAGGCCGGCTGCCTCCTCGGCGGCCTGCTCGCGGGCGCGCACGTTCTCCTGAATCGCCTCTTGCAGGTGGTCGACGGTATAAAGATAGACGTCGTCCATCTCGCCCACCTCCGGCTCGATGTCCCGGGGCACGGCGATGTCGACCATGAACATCGGCTTGTGGCGGCGCCGCTTGAGGGCCCGCTCCACGATGCCCTTGCCCAGGATCGGGATCGGCGCGGCGGTGCAGGCAATCAGAATATCCGCGTGTTCCAGGGCCACCGGCAACTCATCCAAGGCGATGCCCCGGCCGCCCACCTGATCGGCCAGGGCTCGGGCGCGCTCGGCGGTGCGGTTGGCGATAACGATTTCACGGACCTGCTGCTCTTCCAGATGGCGGGCCACCAGCTCGATCATCTCGCCGGCGCCGATCAGCAATGCCCGGCTTTTTTTCAGGTCGGCGAAAATATGCCGCGCGAACGACACCGCCGCATAGGCCACCGACACCGGGTTGGCGCCGATGCCGGTTTCCGTGCGGATGCGTTTGGCCACCGAGAACACGTCCTGGAACACCCGCCCCAGGTCGCCATTGATCAGGCCGGCCTCATGGGCACGGGCGTAGGCTTCCCGCATTTGCCCGAGAATCTGCGGCTCGCCCAGCACCAGGGAATCCAGGCCGCCGGCCACGCGCATCATATGTTCCAGGGCGCGGTCACCGTGGTGCTGATAGAGGGCCTGGCGCAGGGACGCCGACGGCATGCGCCGCTCGGCGGCCAGCCAGTCGCCGAAGTCCGGCGACTCGCCTTCCACCAGGCAATACAGCTCGGTGCGGTTGCAGGTCGACAGCAGGGCCGCCTCGCGGACCCCGGGCAGTTGCTCACGCAGCCGCTCCAGCGCCCGGTCGGCCTGGTCCGCGGAAAACGCCAGTTGCTCACGCAACTCCACGGCCGCGGTGGTGTGATTAACGCCAACTGCGATGAGATTCATAGGAAAATGACGACGACCCGATGGGATGCCCAGACACGCGCAAGGGTGACGCATTTTGCGCGAATTGGCCCTTTAAAACAATGTGGTAGCCCGGAAGGGGGGCACCGTGAACGCCGCGACGATCCTTGGGTGCGACCGGCGGGTGTGCAATGATAGCGGCTCGAAACGAGGACCGTATCGCCGATGAATGCACGCCCATCGCTTGTTGTCGCCGCCCTCCTGACCTTGGCGGGCTGCGCCCAGACCCCGCCCGCGCCGGCTCCCACGCCGGCCCCGGAACCCCGTGACCTGCCTCCGATTCAGTACGATGGCGAAACCCTCGGCGATCTGCTGGTGGCGGAAAGCGCCGCCCAGCGGCAAAGCCTGACGGTGACCCTGGACTACTATGACCGGGCCGCGCGCACCACCAACGACCCGGTGGTGATCGCCCAGGCCACCAAGCTGGCCACCTACCTGGAACAATCCCGGCGTGCCCGGGAACTGGCCGATTTGTGGCTGAACCTGGAACCGAACAACGCCGATGCCCTGCGGCTGGCCGCCCTGGCCGCCATCCGCGAAGGGGACAGCGACGGCGCCGCCACGCTGATCGACCGGCTGCTGGCCGGCCACGGCAGCGATGCGCTGCTGCCGCTGGTGGCCGAAGCCAGCAATATGAACGACGCGGACAACCAGGAACTGCTGGAAGCGCTGTCGAAACTGGCCGACCGTTATCCCCACCAGGCGCCGCTGTGGTACGCCCGGGCCTTGGAGCGGCGTCAACAGCAGGACCTGCCCGGCGCCCTGGACGCGGTGAAACGGGCGCTCAAGGAAGACCCGGATCACCTGGAAGCGGGCCTGCTGCAGGGGCAGCTACTGTTCGAAGCCGGCCAACCGGAAAAAGCCCTCAAGCGGGTGGCGCGGCAGGTGGCGGACCACCCGGACAGCCGCCGCGCGCGCATCGCCTATGTGCGGCTGCTGCTGGCCGCCGGTGACTACGACGGCGCCCGCGAACAGCTGGACGTGCTGGCCGAGCAGAATCCCCAGGACCTGGACCTGCAGTATTCCCTGGCCCTGCTGGCCCTGGAGGCCGGCGCCGAACCGGCCGCCGAGGAAATTCTGCAGCGGCTGCTGCGCCAGGGTTACCGACCCGACGAAATGCGCCTGCACCTGGGGCAGGCGGCGGAGGCCCGCGGCGCCGTGGACGAGGCCATCGACGACTATCTCCAGGTCAAGGGGCCCGACGCCCTGCAGGCCCGGGTGCAGGCCGCCCGTCTGCTCTATGCCAGCGAGCGCGGTGAGCGCGGGCACGCGCTGATCAACGATCTGATCAACCAGTTCCCCGGCCGCACCATTGTGCTGCGCATCAGCGAGGCGGAAATGCTGGTCGATGCCGGCGACCCGGAAAGCGCCCTGGCGCTGCTCGACAAGGCCCTGGAAGACACCCCGGACAGCACCAATCTGCTCTATGCCCGGGCCATGACCGCCGGCCAGGCCGGCCGCCCGGAGCAAATGGAAGCCGACCTGCGGCGGGTACTGGAACTGACCCCGGACGACGCCGCCACCCTCAATGCCCTGGGTTACACCTGGGCGGACCGGGGCATCCACCTGGAGCAGGCCCACGACATGATCCGCCGCGCCCTGGATATGCACCCCGAGGACCCGGCGATCCTGGATTCCATGGGCTGGGTGCTGTACCGGCTGGGCCGCCCGGCGGAGGCGCTGCCTTACCTGCGCCGCGCCTACCAGCAGCAGCCCGACGCGGAAGTCAGTGCTCACTATGGCGAGGTGCTCTGGGTCCTGGATCAGCGCGACGCGGCGCTGCGGGTGTGGCGCGCGGCCCTGGCCAATGACCCGGACTCCACCCTGCTGCTCGACACCCTGCAACGCCTGGAGGTGACCCCGTGACCCGGCTTTGGTGGCTGCCGCTGCTGGCGTTACTGCTCAGCGCCTGCCAGACCCGGCCGGTGACGACCACGGACTTCACCCGCCCGGAGCAGATCCAGCGCTGGGAAATGAACGGCAAGCTCGGCTACCGCACCCCGGAAGACGGCGGCTCCGCCACCTTCGACTGGGATCAGACTCCGCGCCACGGCGCCATTCATTTTTCTGGCCCGCTGGGCTTCGGCAGCGCCGAACTGACCTGGCGGCCGGGCAGTGCCCGGCTGGAAACCGGCAAGGGAGAATGGCGGGCCCGTTCACCGGGCGAGCTGGCCTGGCACCTGACCGGGTTCTGGCTGCCGGTATCGGCGCTGGAATACTGGAGCCGGGGCCTGGTCTGGCCCGGCGCCCCGGCGCAGGCCGAGGAAGACGACAGCGGCCGGCTGGTGCGCCTGCGGCAACTGGGCTGGAATCTGGAATTCGACCGCTATCAGGCGGTCGGCCAGGTGACCCTGCCCCACCGCATCAAAGCCCGGCAGGACGATAATCACTTCACCCTGCTGATCCGGGAGTGGCGACCGCTGCCATGACCGATACCACCGTTCACCGGCCCGCCACCGGGGCCGGCTTTGAGCTGCCGGCGCCGGCCAAGTTGAATCTGCTTCTTCATATCACCGGCCGGCGCGCTGACGGCTACCACGACCTGCAAACCCTGTTCGTGCTGCTCGACCACGGCGACTCCCTGCACTTCCAGGCCGACCCGGCGCTGACCCTGACCTGCGACCATCCGCACCTGCCGGTGGACGACGACAACCTGGTGCTGCGCGCCGCCCGTCTGCTGCGCGACGCCACCGGCTGCCAGCGGGGCGCGCGCATGCATCTGCAAAAGCGCCTGCCCGCCGGCGGCGGCGTCGGCGGCGGCTCCTCGGACGCGGCCACCGCCCTGCTCGGCCTCAACCATCTGTGGCAACTGAATCTGGGTCTGGATCAGTTGGCGACGCTGGGTCTGCGGCTGGGCGCCGACGTGCCGGTGTTCGTGCGTGGCCGCAACGCCTGGGCGGAGGGCGTGGGCGAACGTCTGCAAGCCGTTGATCTGCCGCCACTCTGGTTTCTGGTGGTGGATCCGGGCGTGGCCGTTTCAACCGCTCGAATTTTCGGCGACGGGGAATTGACAAGGCACACCCCCGCCATTACATTACCGGCCTCGCTTGGGGCGGCCACTTTCGAGGCCCTTCTCAACAACGGGCACAACGACTGCGAAGCCGTGGCCCGGCGCCTTTTTCCCCCTGTGGATCAAGCGCTTGAGTGGCTCCAACGCGAAGCGGGCAACGCCCGCATGACCGGCACCGGCGCCTGCTGTTTCGCACGCCTTGCCGGGGCGCAAGCGGCCCGCGATCTGAAGCGGCGCTTGCCAGAAAACTGGACAGCTTTTGTGGCTCGAAGCACTGAACTCTCACCTCTCCACGAGGCACTGGCGACGCTTCGAGCCAAACAACATCCAGGTCCGGCGTTCAACGACAACGCCACCTGACCGGTTAGTGTTGGGGTATAGCCAAGTTGGTAAGGCAGCGGGTTTTGATCCCGTCATTCCCAGGTTCGAGTCCTGGTACCCCAGCCATCTTCTTTATACGTTCTTCTATATAAGGGAACGTGAGTTCCTGAAACCCACTTCCTGATAGTCAGGGGACGCCAGTGTCCAAACTCGTGGTTTTTTCCGGTAGCGCCAACCCCGACCTGGCCAAGGCCATGGTCAAGCAGCTCAATATTCCGCTTGGCGATGCCGACGTGGGCATTTTCAGCGACGGCGAAGTGT
>CENV01032797.1_pt1 | contig 18305 bp, 14 predicted proteins | sample 530231 | NCBI WGS metagenome assembly CENV01 (sample SAMEA2619815, study PRJEB7988) | marine metagenome | biome: marine biome (ENVO:00000447); feature: surface water layer (ENVO:00002042); material: "saline water (ENVO:00002010), including plankton (ENVO:xxxxxxxx)" | depth 5 m | reverse complement strand
CATCAGCCACAAGCCGGCGGATTTCATCATCGAGCACTTCCCCACGGTCTACGCCAAATGCCTGCAGCTGGGCCTGGACATCACCCGCGACCCGATCCCGGTGGTACCGGCGGCGCACTACACCTGTGGTGGCGTGGTCATCGACCGGCACGGCCGCACCGATGTGCCCGGGCTCTATGCCCTGGGGGAAACCAGTTTCACCGGCCTGCACGGGGCCAACCGCATGGCCAGCAATTCGCTGCTGGAGTGTTTCGTCTACGGGCAGGCGGTGGCCGACGACATCGGCGCGCACCTGGCGGAATGGCCGCAGCCCCGGGAGGCGGCGGAGTGGGACGATTCCCAGGTCACCGATTCCGACGAGGACGTGGTGATCAGCCACAACTGGGACGAGCTGCGGCGCTTTATGTGGGATTACGTGGGCATCGTGCGCACCGTGAAACGGCTGGAGCGGGCCCAGCATCGTGTGGAGTTGCTGAAAAGCGAGATCGCCGAGTACTACAGCAATTACCACATCAGCAACGACCTGCTGGAACTGCGCAACCTGGTGGTGATCGCCGATTTGATTATCCGCTCGGCGCTGCAGCGGCGGGAGAGCCGGGGGCTGCATTTCATGCGCGAGTTCCCGGGCGCTTCCGAGGTGGGCAGCGATACCATTCTGGAGCCTTGAGGGGCGGCTCCTCCATCAGGGCCGCTTCCGTGTGGGGCGCCACCGGGCCGGACACGCGGCAAGTACATCCCTGTAGCTCGTTTCCGGCATCCCTGCCTCCAACGGTCCGGCCCGGTGGCGCCCCACACGGAAGCTCCGAGGGAGCCGTCCGCGCCCTTTTGGGTTGGAGGTTGTTGTAGGAGCGGCTTCAGCCGCGATCAAGCCGTGATGCGTCCACCACCGTCGTTATCGCGGCTGAAGCCGCTCCTACAAACCCTACCCCATGGCGACCTGGATCAGGTGCCGCAGAAGGTGCGCAGCACGCGCTCCTCCTCGGTGGGGGGAAGGGTGTAGGGGTCGTTGTCCGGGCGGTCCTCATAGGGGTTGGTCAGGGCGTCCAGGAGGGCCCGGGTGGGGGCCAGGTCGTCGTGGTCGATGGCGGCGTTGAGGGCCGCTTCCACCTGGTGGTTGCGGGGTATCAGCGCCGGGTTGGCGCGGCGCATGGTGTCCCAGGCCACCGATTCGGGCTCGGGATTGGTGGCCAGGCGGGCACGCCAGCGTTGGTGCCAGTCCAGGAAGGCGTCCTGGTGATAGAGCTCACCGTCGGGGATCTGGCCGCCGATCAGGGCCCGGAAGGTGTTGGTGTAGTCCGCCCGTTGCTGTTGCATCCAATCGAGCAGATCGCGGATCAGGGCGTCGTCCCCGTCCTGGTCGCCGGTCAGCCCCAGCTTATCCTGCATCATGGCCCGCCAGGCCCGGTCATAGCGGTCGCCGAACGACTTGATCAGGGCCTCGGCGGTGGCCACCGCCCGGTCCGGGTCGTCGTCGATCAGCGGCACCAGGGTTTCCGCGAAGCGCGCCAGGTTCCATTGCGCGATCACCGGCTGGTTCCCATAGGCGTAGCGGCCACGCTGGTCGATGGAGCTGAACACGGTGCTCGGGTGGTAGGCGTCCATGAAGGCGCAGGGGCCGTAGTCGATGGTCTCGCCGGACAGCGCCACGTTGTCGGTGTTCATCACGCCATGGATAAAGCCCACCCGCATCCAGTGGGTAACCAGGGCCACCTGCCGGTCCTGCACCGCTTCCAGCAGCGCCAGGGCCGGGTTGTCCGCGTCGCGGCGATCCGGGTAGTGGCGCGCCAGGGTGTAATCCACCAGCGTGCTGAGCAGCTCGCCGTCGCGGCGGCCGGCGGCGTACTGGAAGGTGCCCACGCGCAGGTGGGAGTCCGCCACCCGGGTGAACACCGCGCCGGGCTCCGGGCCATCCCGGAACACCGGCTCGCCGTTGGCCACCACCGCCAGGCCCCGGGTGGTGGGAATGCCCAGGGCGTGCATGGCTTCGCTGATGATGTATTCGCGCAGCATCGGCCCCAGGGCGGCGCGGCCGTCACCGCCCCGGGAAAACGGGGTGCGGCCGGCGCCCTTGAGCTGGATGTCCCGGCGCCGGTGATCCGGCGTGACCTGCTCGCCGAGAAGCACCGCGCGGCCGTCGCCCAGCATGGTCGGGTTGCCGAACTGGTGGCCGGCGTAGGCCTGGGCCAGGGGTTCCGCGCCGTCCGGCACGGCGTTGCCGGCGAACAGGCGGGCGCCGGCGTCGCCGTCCAGGGCGTCGCTGTTCAGGCCCAGCTGGTCGGCCAGGGGCCGGTTCCAGAGCAGCAGGCGCGGCGCCGCCACCGGTTGCGGTTCGGTGCGGGCGAACAGGGTGTCGGGCAGGCGGGCGTAGCTGTTGTCGAAGCGGAATCCGTAATCAGTACTCATAGGGGTTCTCTTGGGGCGGTGGCACGCATGCACAAGGGCTTATCAACGGCGGCCAAGCAGCAGCACCTGGCGCAGCGGCGTCACCGCCGCCGCGCCGATCTGATCGGGAAACACCCACACCCACCCCACCCGGGGGCAGTGCACCGCCAGCCAGCGGGCCGGCAGCAGGGCCCGGAACGGCGCCGCCACCGCCACCCGGCGACCGTCGCGCAGCCGCATCCGCAGCCCCTCCGGTGACACCGAGATCCGCGCCGGCGAGGCCGGCCGCCAGCGGCGCGCCAGGCTCAATGCCAGCAGACCGGGCAGCACCGCCACGCTCAGCGGCAGGCCGCTGGCCGCCAGCGACCACCAGGCCAGCAGCAACCCGGCCAGGCGCAGCCGGGCCGGATAGCGGGACGGACTTATCTCAAGATGTCGCGGCCACACGGCGCAGCATCCCGGCCACGAATTCACGCAGTTCCGGGTCCTCCGGTTGGCCATGGCCGGTAAACCAGTCCAGCATGTCCACGTCGTGGCATTCCAGCAGGCGACCGAAGGCGGCGCGCTGTTCCGGGGTGTCGGTATCGAAGAAGCCTTCCAGGTAGGCGTACAACACCACTTCCACCTCGGAGGCGCCACGGCGGCATTGCCACTGGTAGCGGCGTTTCAGGTCGGCGATTTCAGGAGCCGGGGAGGAAGTCATAGGCGCAATCTCTTTCGCTGATCGACTGACACAGGGGCCTTTGATTATCTATCATCACGGGTCGCACTCCCACCCTCCCGGACTGACTAGGAACTGTATGGACGCCTGGCAAACCCTGATCGACGCGCAACAGCCGGTGCACGGCGGCCGCCCGGCGCCGACGCTGGCCACCGGCGAGCACCTGGCGGTGATTCACGCCGAGGGCGAGGAAGCCGGCGCTTATCTGCAGGGGCAGCTCACCGCCGACCTGAAATTCGTGGATGAAGGCGCCCACCGAAGCGCCATGCACCTGTCGCTGAAGGGGCGCGGGCTGGTGAGCCTGCGCCTGGCCCGGCAGGACAGCGGTTACCTGCTGCTGGTACCCGCCGGGCAAGCGGAGGCCACCATCCGCAGCCTGGAAAAATACCGGCTGCGCGCCAAGGTCACCTTCCGCATCGATCCGCAAGCGCGGGTGGCGCAGCTGGCCGGCGGCGTGGACGCCACCCTGGCGGCGGCGGGCCTGCCGGTGCCGGAGCCCGGTCAGGCGGCCCACCGCGACGGTGTGGCCGTGTTGCGTTACGCCCACAGCGACCACGCCCTGCTGGTGGCCGACGGCCCGCTGCTGGCCGCCCACTGGCAGACGCTGAGCGCGGAGCGGGCGGTGACCGACGGGGCCGGCGCCCGCTACCAGGATATCCTCGCCGGCCAGGGGCAGATCCGCCCCGGCGCCGAGGATCTGTTTCTGCCCCAGGTGCTCAACTATGACGTGCTCGGCGGTGTCAGCTTCAAGAAGGGCTGCTACACCGGCCAGGAAGTGGTGGCGCGCATGCACTTCAAAGGCAAGCTCAAGCAGCGCATGGCGGCGTTTTATTACCAGGGCCCGGAGCTGGCCCCGGGCCAGAGCCTGCGCAACGACCAGGGCCGCGCCGTGGCCGAGGTGGTGGACGCCGCCCCCGCCGAGCCCGCCGCCGCCCTGCTGGCGGTGGTACGGCTGGACCACCAGGGCGACCTGTTCCTGGACGACCAGCCCCTGGGGGTGGAGCCCATCGCCCTGCCCTACGACCTGCCCAAGCCCAAGGCGTGATTTATCGCGGCTGAAGCCGCTGCTACGGGGGCTGCGTTGGGGCGCTTGGGGGATCGCGGCTGAAGCCGCTCCTACAGGGTGTGTTGCGTTGGGGCGCTGGGGGATCGCGGCTAAAGCCGCTCCTACAAATGCCACCCTCCTATTGTAGGAGCGGCTTCAGCCGCGATGGTCGGCGCCAGGAAAGGCGTTCAGCCGGCGGCGCGGCACTCTTCCAGCAAGGCCGCCGCCAACTCCTCCACCGGCAGCACCCGGGACCGGTGGGCGCCGGTGCCAGCCCACAGGCTTTTCCATTCCGCCCCGGCGGCCTTGCGCAGCGGCGCCGTTAGCCGGTGCTGATCCGGATACGGGGCGATCTCCCGGGGCGCCCGCTCATCCATCCAGGCATTGGCCAGGCCCCGGGCGTAGCGCCCGGACACCGCGGCGGTCATCGCCGTGGCATCCGGGCCGGCGGCGGCCAGGGCTTGCCGCCAGGCCGGCGCGGTACCGGCCTCCGGGCAACTCAAAAAGGCGGTACCGAGCTGGGCGGCGGCGGCGCCCTGCCCCAGCACCCGCGCCATGTCGGCACCGTCCATCAGCCCACCGGCGGCGATCAGCGGCCGGCCCAGATCAGCACAGGCGTCCAGCAAGGCCGCCAGCCGCTGGCCAGCGCCCCGTGTTTCCACGCTGCCCCGGTGGCCGCCGGCTTCCTCACCCTGCAGCACGATGGCATCAACGCCATCCTCCGCCTGGTCGCGGGCTTCCGCCCGGTTGGTGGCGGTGCCGATCAGGGCGATGCCCCGGGCCCGGCAGGCATCCCGGCGGGCCTTGTCCAAACGGCCGAAGGTGAAGCTGAAGAACGCCGGGCGGGCCTCCAGCATGGCGTCGAACTGCTCGTCGAAGCCGGGCAACTCGGCGAAGCTGTCCGGCAGGTCCACGCCGGCCGCGTCATAGCACGGCGCCAGGGCTTCCCGGGCGGCGCGCCATTGGGCCTCGGTGGCGCCCGGTTCGCCGGGGATGAACAGATTCACCGCCAAGGCCTCGGCGCCGCCCTGGCGGGCCGCCGTCACCGCCGCTTCCAGGGCGGCGCCGCTCAGATAGCCGGCGCCGATGGACGCCAGAGCCCCGGCGCGGGCGGCGCCCACGGTCAGTTCGGTGGTGTTGATGCCGCCGGCCATGGGGGCCTGGATCAGCGTGAAGTCGTGGAAAGGCATGGCGGGGCTCCTGTGGTCCGTTAGGGAGATTCTAGGGAGGCCCGTTCATGACGGGAAATGATGATCCGTGATGTTCGGTATCACCCGGGGGGATAGAGGGGGGATCGCGGCTGAAGCGGGATGCCGCCCAGCCGCTCCTACCGGGGCTGCTGACGTTGGGACGCTTGGGGGGATCGCGGCTGAAGCCGCTCCTACAAGGGGATCCATAGCCCCCCTCTGTAGGAGCGGCTTCAGCCGCGATAAGCGTCAGCCCAGATCGGCGAGCGGGTGGGCGTCAGCGGGATTACGGAAAAAGCCGTCGATATACTCGGCGCTGACCTCATCCACGGACCGGTGGCGGAAGCGCGGGCTGCCGTCCTTGTCGATCAGCAGTGCGCGCACGCCCTCGCGGAAATCCGGGTGCAGGCAGCACTGCACCGCCACGCACCATTCCATGCGGAACACGTCCGCCAGGGACAGATAGCGGGCCCGGTGCAGCTGCTCCCACACCAGGTGCATGGTTTGCGGGCAGCCGGCGGCCAGGGTTTTGCGCGCCTTGTCCAGCCAGGCGTCGCACTGCTTGTGGTCCAGAATACGGGCCACCACTTCGCCCACGGAGCCGCCGTCGCAGAGCTGCTCAATGGTGTCCCGGTGGGCGCTCACCGGCGCCTCCAGCCCGGTGGGCGCCGCCGACAGCTCGCGCAGGCGGCCGTGCAGCAGCTCCCGGTTGGCGTCGCCGTCGTCCTGGTAGCGACCCCGGGCCAGGGCTTCCAGCACCTGCTCCGCGTCGGCTTCCATGAAGCGGTCCGCCAGCCCCAGGTCCAGCGCGTCCCGGGCGTTCAGGTGCACGCCGGTGAGGCCCAGGAACAGGCCGGTGCGGCCGGGCAGCCGGTTCAGGAACCAGCTGGCGCCCACGTCCGGGAACAGCCCGATGGTGATCTCCGGCATGGCCAGCCGGCTGCGCGGCGTCACCAGCCGGAACTGGCTGCCCTGCATCAGGCCCATGCCGCCGCCCATCACCACGCCGTCGGCCCAGCAGATCACCGGGGTGCGCGAAGTGTGCAGGCGGTAGTCCAGGCGGTATTCCTCGGCGAAGTACTGCTCCGCCTCCGGATTGCCGGTGTGGCCGGCGTGCTTGACGGTGGCGCGATACAGGGTCACCACGTCGCCGCCGGCGCTGAACGCCTTGCCACCGGCGCCTTCCAGCCAGATCGCCACCACCTCGTCGCGGGCCTGCCAGGCGGCCACGCGGGCGTCCAGGGCCTGGATCATCTCCAGGCCCAGGGCGTTCAGGGAGCGGGGGGCGTTAAGGGTGGCGCGGCCGATGACACGGCCGCACTCGGTGTTGATTTCGTCGAACAGGACGGTATCGGTCATGCCGGGAAAAATCCTTATCTGTCAGTTCAGGGACCAGTCGATGGGGTCCTTGCCCTGCTGAAGCAGGTATTGGTTGGCGCGGGAAAAATGCCCGCAGCCGAAGAACCCCCGGTAAGCGGACAGGGGCGAGGGGTGCGGCGCGGTCAGCACGCAGTGGCGCTGGCGGTCGATCAGCTTGCCTTTTTTCTGGGCGGAGCTGCCCCACAGCATGAACACCACGCCCTCGCGCTCGCGGTTGATGTGCTCGATGGCCTGGTCGGTGAAGCGCTCCCAGCCTTGCCCCTGGTGGGAAGCGGCCTGGCCGGCGCGCACGGTGAGCACCGCGTTGAGCAGCAGCACGCCCTGTTTGGCCCAGGCGTCCAGGTTGCCGTGGTCCGGCGCTGGGATGCCCAGGTCGCGCTCGATTTCCTTGAAAATATTGACCAGCGACGGCGGCACCCGCACGCCGGGCTGCACGGAAAAGCTCAGCCCGTGGGCCTGGTTGGGCCCGTGGTAGGGATCCTGGCCGAGGATCACCACCTTGACTTGGTCGAAGGGCGTTTCGTTGAAGGCGCGGAAGATGTCCGGCCCGGGCGGATAGAGGGTTTCCCCGGCCTGCTTCTCCTGGCGCAGGAATTCCTTCAGCTGGCCCATGTAGGGCTGCGCGAACTGGTCGCCCAGCACCCGCTTCCAGCCCGCTTCAAGCTGAACGTCGGCTTGCGGTTCGGTCTGCTCACTCATTGGGAACCAGCTTCTCCAGCAGATGCCGCATGCGCGGTTTGACGGTGTCCTCGCCGGCCAGCTCCGGGTGGGTAAGCAACCTCACCTCCAGGGCCATGATGCGGGCGTTGATCACTTCCGCGTCCATTTCCGGGGTGGGCGACCCCACCGCCCGGCAGGCGTCCACCAGCAGCAGCGCCATTTCCTTGAGATAGAGATCCGCCAGCCCGCGCAGGCGCGGGTCCAGGATCGCTTCCTGCAGAAATGCCTGCTCCGCCACCAGGTGATCGCGGCGGTTGTGCAGTTCATCCAGGATAAAGGCGGTGGTGGCGCTGGCCAGTGCTTCGATCAGTTGCTCCCGGTCGGCGCCGCCGCGCTGGAACTGTTCGATCAGCGCGAACGCCTGATCGCGGAACGGACGGATCACGTTTTCCAGCGCCCGTTCGGCGAACAGGGTAAAGGCATCCGCGATCAGGTCGGAGATGTCCTTGAAGTAATAGGTGGTGGCGGAAAGGGGCACGTCCGCCTCGCGGGCCACGGCCCGGTGACGCACCGCGCGAATGCCGTCGGTGACAATGATGCTGAGAGCCGCGTCGAGAATCGCCTGACGGCGTTGTTCACTGCCCGCGCGGCGGGCCTGGCGGCCCTGGTAACGGATTGCTGTCATGGGTCCGTCTGCTTTTTTATGGCGTCATCGCTAGCCTAACAGGCGCCGCCGGCAAGCGGGAGTGGCGGCGCCGTATGGGTCAGGTGCGTGGACGCATGTGCGGAAACAGAATCACGTCCTTGATGGTGGGCGAATCGGTGAACAGCATCACCAGCCGATCGATGCCGATGCCTTCGCCGGCGGTGGGCGGCAGACCGTGTTCCAGCGCGGTGATGTAGTCCTCATCGTAGAACATGGCTTCGTCGTCGCCGGCTTCCTTCTCGGCCACCTGGGCGCGGAAACGTTCCGCCTGGTCCTCGGCGTCGTTGAGCTCGGAGAAACCATTGGCGATCTCGCGGCCACCGACGAAGAACTCAAAGCGCTCGGTGACGAACGGGTCGTCGTCCTTGCGCCGCGCCAGCGGCGAGACTTCCGTGGGATAGTCGGTGATAAAGGTCGGTTCCCGCAGCCGGTGCTCGGCGGTTTTCTCGAAGATTTCGATCTGCACCTTGCCCAGGCCCCAGCCGTCCTTGAGCGGAATATCCAGCCCCTCGGCGATGCGCCGGGCACCCTGCTCGTCCGCCAGGTCGCTGGCCTGGATGTCCGGGTTGTACTCGAGGATGGCGTCGAACACCGAGAGCCGGCGGAACGGCTTGCCGAAATCATAGGTCACGGTGTCCGCCTCGCCGTCGGCGCCGGGCACGGTGTTGCGCACCAGGGTATCGCCCAGCACGTCCCGGGCCAGGGTACGCAGCATGTCCTCGGTGAGGTCCATCAGGTCCCGGTAATCCGCGTAGGCCTGGTAGAACTCGAGCATGGTGAATTCCGGATTGTGCCGGGTGCTCAGGCCTTCGTTGCGGAAGTTACGGTTGATCTCGAACACCTTCTCGAAACCGCCCACCACCAGCCGCTTCAGGTACAGTTCCGGCGCGATGCGCAGGTACATGTCCATGTCCAGGCTGTTGTGGTGGGTGACGAACGGCCGCGCGCTGGCGCCGCCGGGGATCACCTGCAGCATCGGCGTTTCCGCTTCGATGAAGTCGTGGGCCACCAGATAGTTGCGGATGCCGGCGACGATCCTGGAGCGGATCTTGAAGGTCTCGCGGCTGTCCTCGTTGACGATCAGGTCCACGTAGCGCTGGCGGTAACGGGACTCGGTGTCGGTGAGGCCCTTGTGTTTTTCCGGCAGCGGGCGCAACGATTTGGTGAGCAGCAGGTACTCGTCCATCATCACGTACAGGTCGCCCTTGCCAGACTTGCACAGCTTGCCGCGCACGCCGATCACGTCGCCCAGGTCCCAGTGCTTGACCGCTTTCTGCACGTCCTTGTTGGCGTACACCTGAATGCGCCCGGACATGTCCTGCAGCACCTTGAAGGCCTTGCGGTCGAGCATCAGGCGGCCGGCCACGGCCACCTGGATGTTTTTCTCTTCCAGTTCTTCCTTGTCCAGCTCGCCGTAGCGCGCCTGCAGTTCGGCGGCCAGGCTGTCGCGGCGGAAGTGATTGGGGAACGCCTCGCCGGCGTCGCGCCATTCCGCCAGTTTGGCCCGGCGTTCAGCGATCAGGCGGTTTTCGTCGGCGGCGTCGTGTTGCTTGCTGTGTTCGTCGGCCATTCTCTTAGAGTCCACTTTTCAGGGAGGCTTCGATGAATCGGTCCAGGTCGCCGTCCAATACCTGCTGGGTGTTATGGCTTTCCACCCCGGTGCGCAGGTCCTTGATGCGGCCATCGTCGAGCACGTAGGAGCGGATCTGGCTGCCCCAGCCGATGTCGGCCTTGGCGTTTTCCTGGGCCTGTTTCTCGGCGTTGCGCTTCTGGATTTCCAGTTCGTAGAGTTTGGCCTGCATCATCTTGGTGGCCTTGTCCCGGTTCTGGTGCTGGCTGCGCTCGGACTGGCACTGGGTCACCACGATGTGCTCCTGGCCGTTGTCCGGATCGGTAAAGGTATAGGTCAGCCGCACCGCGGAGTCGGTCCGGTTCACGTGCTGACCACCGGCGCCGGAGGCCCGGTAGGTGTCGGTGCGCAGCTTGCCGGGATCGATCTCGATGTCGATGTCGTCGTCCACTTCCGGGGCCACGAACACCGAACTGAACGAGGTGTGGCGGCGGCCGCCGGAATCGAACGGGCTCTTGCGCACCAGGCGGTGCACGCCGGTTTCGGTGCGCAGCCAGCCGTAGGCGTAGGCGCCCTCGAAACGCACGGTGGCGGACTTGATGCCGGCCACGTCACCGTCGGAGGCTTCCACCAGCTCGGTTTTGAAACCGTGGGCCTCGCCCCAGCGCAGATACATGCGCAGCAGCATTTCCGCCCAGTCCTGGGCCTCGGTGCCGCCGGAGCCGGCCTGGATGTCCAGGTAGGCGTTGGAGGTATCCATTTCGCCGGAGAACATGCGGCGGAATTCCAGGTCCGCCACCATCCGTTCCAGGCGGTCGAGATCCGCTTCCACTTCCGTGACGGTGGCTTCGTCGTCTTCCTCCACCGCCAGTTCCAACAGGTCCCGGGTATCGCCCACGCCCTGGTCGGCGTCGCGCAGGGTGGTCACCACGCCTTCCAGCTGCGAGCGCTCCTTGCCCAGGGCCTGGGCCCGCTCGGGCTCGTTCCAGACGTCCGGCAGGGCCAGTTCGCGCTCTACTTCGACCAGTCGCTCACTCTTCTGGTCGTAGTCAAAGATACCCCCTCAGCGCTTCGATGCGCTCGGCCAGGTCGGTGAGGTGGGTTCTTAGCGGGTTTACTTCCATAATGGCTCTCTGTTGAAACAGGTCTCAGTCGATCAACTCGTAGACGTGGAACGCCTCGGGTTTCAGGGCGTCCAGGGTGGTGCCCAGGTACACCGCATTGTCGGGAATACCGCTGCCGGTGGTGAACACCTTGAAGCGGCGTACTTCCTTGGGCGTGTCGATGACGGTGTCCGCGTCCACCTCCACCCACATGTAAATCACGCGCTCCTGCTGGATGTAATCCACGCGAAGCACTTCACCCTCTTCCGGCAAACGGATTTCCTGCACCTCGGTGCCGATCTCCAGCCGGTGTTTATGAATTGTTTTCATGCGGTCCCTCCGTCAGGGGTAACCAGGCGCGGGCGGCGATAGCCACCGGCGCATTCCGGGGCCCGGCCTTGTGGGCCGGGAAATGGCGATACGGGTAATGCGCGCCAGCCGGCGCAAGGCGCAATCCTATCAGGTCCCCGGGGGGCTGGCACCAGCCCGGCGCGCCATCACCGGCGCGCCGGGCAACGGAGCACGGCTCAGGCGCGCTGTTCCAGATTGGCGCGCAGCACGGTCAGGGCCGCCATGTTGACGATCCGCCGCACCGTGGCACTGGCGGTGAGGATGGTGACCGGCGCCTTCACGCCGAGCAGTAAGGGGCCGATGGCCACATTGCTGCCGGCGGCGGTCTTGAGCAGGTTGTAGGCGATGTTGCCGGAATCGCCGTTGGGGCACACCAACAGGTTGGCGGAGCCCTGCAGGGTGGAGTCCGGGAGAATCTCCTTGCGGATCGACGCCTCCAGAGCGGCGTCGCCGTGCATCTCGCCGTCCACTTCCAGCTCCGGCGCCCACTCGCGGATCAGAGCCAGGGCGCGGCGCATCTTCTCGCTGGCCTGGCAGCGCTCGGAACCGAAATTGGAGCGCGACAGCAGCGCCGCCTTGGGCTCCAGGTTCAGGCGCCGCATTTCCTCGGCGGCGGCGATGGTGAACTCTGCGATCTGCTCGGCGCTGGGGTCCTCGTTGACGTGGGTGTCCACCACCGCCAGGGTGCGCTCCGGCAGCAGCAGCACGTTCATGGCCGCGTAGGTGCGCGCCTCTGGTTTCAGGCCGATCACCTGGTCCACGAAATTAAGATGCTCGGCGAACCGGCCCACGGTGCCGCACACCATGCCGTCCGCCTCGCCCAGCTGCACCATCATGGCGCCGATCAGGGTCATGCGACGGCGCATCTCGGTACGCGCCACTTCCTTGGTGACGCCATGGCGGCCACGCATTTCCCAGTAGGCGTTCCAGTACCGGTGGAAGCGGTCGTCCTGCTCCGGATTGGTGACCTCCACGTCCTCGCCCAGCTTCAGGCGCAGGCCGTAGCGCTCGATGCGCGTGGCCAGCACTTCCGGCCGGCCCACCAGAATCGGGAACGCCAGCCCTTCGTCCACCACCACCTGGACGGCGCGCAGCACGCGCTCTTCCTCGCCCTCGGTGAACACGATGCGGGCCTTGCCGCCGTCTCGCACCAGTGCCTTGGCGGCGGAGAACAGCGGCTTCATAAAGGCGCCGGAGTGGTACACGAACTGCTTGAGCTGCTCGGCGTAGGCGTCCAGGTCGGCGATCGGCCGGGTGGCCACGCCGTCGTCCATGGCCGCCTTGGCCACCGCCGGGGCGATGCGCACGATCAGGCGCGGGTCGAACGGTTTGGGAATCAGATACTCCGCCCCGAAGCTCAGGTCATAGGTGCCGTAGGCGGCGGCCACCACTTCGTTCTGTTCTTCCTGGGCCAGGCCGGCGATGGCGTACACCGCCGCCTTTTCCATCTCCCGGGTGATGGTGGTGGCGCCGGCGTCCAGCGCCCCCCGGAAAATGTACGGGAAGCACAGCACGTTGTTGACCTGGTTGGGGTAGTCGGAGCGCCCGGTGGCCATGATCAGATCGTCGCGCACCGCCTTGGCGTCCTCCGGCAGAATCTCCGGGTTCGGGTTGGCCAGCGCCAGAATCAGCGGGCGCGACGCCATGCGCTGCACCATGTCCGGCTTGAGCACGCCGCCGGCGGACAGACCCAGGAACACATCGGCGCCGTCGATCACCTCACCCAGGGTGCGGGCGTCGGTGGGCTGGGCGAAGCGTTCCTTGTCCGGGTCCATCAGTTCCTTGCGGCCCCGGTAGACCACGCCCTCGATGTCGGTGACCCAGATGTTTTCCAGGGGCAGGCCCAGATCCACCATCAGATCCAGGCAGGCCAGCGCCGCCGCGCCGGCGCCGGACGCCACCACCTTGACCTGGTCGATGGGCTTGCCGGCCACCTTGAGACCGTTGATGAAAGCGGCGCTCACCGTGATGGCGGTGCCGTGCTGGTCATCGTGAAACACCGGAATGCCCATGCGTTGGCGCAGCTTGCGCTCGACGATAAAGCACTCCGGCGCCTTGATGTCTTCCAGGTTGATACCGCCGAAGGTGGGCTCCAGGGCGGCGATGATGTCCACCAGCTTGTCCGGGTCGCTCTCGTTGATCTCGATGTCGAACACGTCCAGGCCGGCGAACTTCTTGAACAGCACCGCCTTGCCTTCCATCACCGGCTTGGAGGCCAGCGCGCCGATGTTGCCCAGCCCCAGCACCGCGCTGCCGTTGGTGATCACCGCCACCAGATTGCCGCGCCCGGTATAGCGCACCGCGTTCTTGGGATCGTCGACGATTTCCTCACAGGCCCAGGCCACCCCCGGCGAATAGGCCAGGGCCAGATCGTTCTGGTTGGTCAGCGGTTTGGTGGGAACGATGGCGGTTTTGCCGGGGACGGGAAATTCGTGGTAATCGAGCGCAGCGCGGCGGCTGTCGGTGGCCAAGGTGGGTCTCCTTCGGGATCGGGTGTGTACGTTGTTAAGTGACTGCTCAACAGTGTACTGCGGCCACGCCAAGCCCGCACCACCCAACATGTTTTGTCACAACTCACCCCACGTCGGGGTCGGACCACGGCAACCCATTGATGCTGGATGTCTTTTTTTGTGAAACAGGGCTCAGCCAGGCCTTATTGCATGGTTTTTACTGTCCAAAAAACCATGCAATAAGGAGGAAAGGATGCCTCGCGCCAACCGTCATTACTCACCCGGTCACGTCTGGCACATTACCCATCGCTGCCATGACCAGCAGTTTCTGCTCGAATCCAAGCACTACCGCCGTCTCTGGGAACGCTGGCTGTATGAAGCGCGGCGCCGTTACGGCCTGCGGGTGCTCAATTACGTCGTCACCAGTAACCACGTGCATCTGCTCGTGCTTGACCGGGGCGAGGGCGAAATCCAGCGGTCCCTCCAGTTGGTGGCTGGCTGCACCGCCCAGAACTTCAACGGCCGTCACCGCCGCCGGGGCGCGTTCTGGGAAGGTCGCTACCACGCCACCGCGGTGGAAACCGGCGAGCACCTGCGGCACTGCCTGGTGTACATCGACCTGAACATGGTGCGCGCCGGCCAGGTGCTGCATCCCCGCGAATGGGACGCCTGTGGCTACAAGGAAATTCAGTCGCCACGTAACCGCTACCGGATCATCAACACCGCCGCCCTGATGAACGTGCTCGGCTTCACCGACCTGGGGGAATTGCGACGGGCCCATCGGCAGTGGGTACAGGACGCCCTGGACCGCAACGACCTGCGGCGCAACCCGATCTGGACCGAGGGGCTGGCGGTGGGCAGCCGGGAGTTCGTCGAGCAATTCCGTGACGCCCAGGGCCTCCTCGCCCGCAACCGGCCCATCGAAACCGTCGGCGGGATCTGCCAACTGCGTGACGAACCGGTTATTTATCAGCCCTACTCGGCCTTCAAAAGCGACCGTTCAAGCCGCTGAAAGCGCCTATTTTTGAGCGTTTCGTCTTGAAAAACAGAGGGTTATGGTGGTCCGACCCCGACCGGGCCCGACCGGGTCGGACCGTCAGGCCGGGCCGGTCAGGGGAGCGGGCGGAGGTGCTCGAAGAGCATTTGCGGGCTGCGGCGGCCGCGGAATTCGTTGACCTCCAGGCGGTAGACGCCCTCCACCCGGGTAAGGCGGGCGCCCAGCAGGGACGGGTCGGCGTTGAACAGGATGCCGTCCACCACGCCGTTCACCCCGGGCAGGCCCAGGGTCAGCTTCAGGTGACGCTCACCCACCACCCGGTGGTTGAGCACCTCGAATTCGCCGTCGAAACGGGGCGGCGGAAAACCCTGGCCCCAGGGAAACCGGTGCGACAACAGCTCGGCGGTGGCCAGGCTGATGTCGCCGTCGGCCAGGCCGCCGTCACTCTCCACCACCGGGTCGAACAGGTCCTCGCCGGCGACCTCGGAGACCGCCGTCTGAAACGCCTCACGGAACGCCTCCAGATCCGACGCCCGCAAGGTCATGCCGGCGGCCATGGCGTGCCCGCCGAACTTCTGCAGCATGTCCGGGTGGCGGGTGGCCACCACGTCCAGCACATCGCGCAGGTGCAGGCCGGCGATGGAGCGCCCGGAGCCCTTCAGCATCCCCGCCTCCCGGGCCGGGGCAAAGGCAATCACCGGCCGGTGCACGGCCTCCTTTACCCGGGAGGCGAGAATGCCCACCACGCCCTCGTGCCAGTCGCGGCCGTGCAGGCACAGGGCCGCCGGCAACGTCTGCTCGCGCAGCCGCGCCACTTCGACCATGGCGGCGTCACGCATGCCCTGCTCGATGCCGCGCCGCTCCCGGTTGATGGTATCCAGCTCCTCGGCGAACCGGCGCGCCTCGGAGACGCTGTCCGCCAGCAGGCATTCGATGCCGTGGCGCATGTCCGCCAAACGACCGGCGGCGTTCAGCCTGGGCCCCACCGCGAAGCCCAGGTCCGCCGCCAGCGCCCGGCCCGGGTCACGCCCGGCCACCTGCAGCAGCGCACGGATGCCCGGGTTGCCCTTGCCGGCGCGCAGCCGCCGCAGGCCCTGCTCCACCAGAATGCGGTTGGCGTCGTCCAGGCGCACCACATCCGCCACCGTGCCCAGGGCGACAAGGTCGAGCAGGTCCACCACCGCGCCTTTCAGGCCCAGTTCCCGCTGCACCGCCATCAGCAGATAGAAAGCCACCCCCACCCCGGCCAGGTTGGCGGCGGGAAATTCGTCGCCCTCCAGACGCGGATTGGCGATGGCGTCCGCCTCCGGCAGACGGTCGCCGGGCAAATGGTGGTCGGTGATCAGCACGTGCATGCCCGCCGCGCGGGCGGCAGCGACGCCCTCCACGCTGGCGATGCCGTTGTCCACGGTGATGATCAGATCCGGCTCAAAGTCCGCCCGCGCCAACTCCACGATGGCCGGCGACAGGCCGTAGCCGTACTCAAACCGATTGGGGACCAGGAAATCCGGCTTCGGGAACCCCAGCGCCTGCAGCCCCCGCACCATCAGGGCGGTGGCGGTGGCGCCGTCGGCGTCGTAATCGCCGACGATGCAAATGCGCCAGTGCTGCTCCCGGGCGCTCAGCAGCAGCGCCACGGCGGCGGTGAGGCCCTGGAAGGTGTCCGGATGGGGCAGCCGCCCCAGGGTCAGCTCCAGTTGCTCCGCGGCGGTGAGGCCACGGTTGGCGAGGATGCGCGCCAGCAGCGGCGGCACGCCGGGCCAGTCCACGGAAACGGGCGGGCGACGGCGAATACGGGGGTAGGAACTTACGGTCATGACATCCGGCGGTGGGTGCAATGGCGGCAAGCGTCCGGGTATCGACCGGCGCCGTCAAGGGAAACGACCCACAAGTCACACAGGGGGGCTAACATCAAGCGGCCGTGCTTCTTATACTTGGCGACCCTGAGCGGGCTCGACCGAAAACGTGAGCAAACACTCACATGAAACGGCGGGCCACGCCCGCGGCCCCTCCGCGTACTTTGGGACTGGAGAGCAATCGTTATGATTTACCAAGGCAACGCCGTAAGCGTAGAACTGCTTGACGACGGCATCGCCGAACTGAAGTTCGACCTTCAGGGCGAGTCCGTGAACAAGTTCGACCGTGCCACCCTGGAAGACCTGAGCAAGGCCACCGAGGCCCTCAAAGGCAACGACCAGGTCAAGGGCATCGTGGTCACCTCCGGCAAGAAAGTGTTCATTGTCGGCGCCGACATCACCGAATTCACCGAAATGTTCGCCAACGACGAGGCGGAGATCGCCAAGTGGTCCCGTGAGGCGAACGACATCTTCAACGCCTTCGAAGACCTGGACGTACCCAAGGTCGTGGCCATCAACGGTTTCGCCCTGGGCGGCGGCCTGGAAATGTGCCTGGCCTGCGACTTCCGCGTCATGGGCGAAGCCGCCCAGGTGGGCTTCCCGGAAGTGAAGCTGGGCATCTACCCGGGCTTCGGCGGCACCGTGCGCACGCCGCGCATCGTCGGCGTGGACAACGCCATCGAGTGGATCGCCACCGGCAGCCAGAACAAAGCGGACAAGGCCCTGAAAGTGGGCATCGTCGACGCGGTGGTAAAAGCCGGTGACGAACGTGACGCCGCCCTCGACCTGGTCAAGCAATGCCTGGCCGGCAAGATCGACTTCCGCGCCAAGCGCCAGGAAAAACTGGAACCCCTGCCGATGCCCCCCATGGAGCAGATGATGGCGTTCCAGACCGGCATGGCCATGGTCCAGCAGCAGGCCGGCAAGAACTACCCGGCCCCGGTGGAAGCCGTGAAGTCCATGCAGAAGGCCGCCGGCATGAAGCGCGACGACGCCCTGGACGTGGAATCCAAAGGCTTCGCCAAGGTCGCCAAGACCCAGCAAGCCACCGCCATGGTGGGCCTGTTCCTGGCCGACCAGCAGGTCAAGAAAGTGAACGGCAAAACCGCCAAGGGCAGCCGCGAAGTGAAGCACGCCGCGGTACTGGGCGCCGGCATCATGGGTGGCGGCATCGCCTTCCAGTCCGCCCTCAAGGGCACGCCCATCGTGATGAAGGACATCAACGACAAGGCGCTGGACCTGGGCATGAACGAAGCGTCCAAGCTGCTCGCCAAGCGCGTCAGCAAAGGCAAGATGGACGCCGCCGGCATGGGTAAGGTGCTCTCCGCCATCCGTCCCACCCTCAGCTATGAGGACTTCAAGGACATCGACGTGATCGTCGAAGCGGTGGTCGAGAACCCCAAGATCAAACAGTCCGTACTGGCCGAGACCGAACAGAAAGTGGAAGGCGCCATCCTCGCCTCCAACACCTCCACCATCTCCATCAACCGGCTCGCCGAAGCGCTGAAAAAACCGGAGAACTTCGCCGGCATGCACTTCTTCAACCCGGTGCACATGATGCCCCTGGTGGAAGTGATCCGCGGTGAAAAAACCTCCGACGAAACCGTCGCCACCCTGGTCAACTACGCCCAGAAAATGGGCAAGAACCCGGTTGTCGTGAACGACTGCCCCGGGTTCCTGGTAAACCGGGTGCTGTTCCCCTACTTCGCCGGCTTCAGCATGCTGGTCCGTGACGGCGCCGACTTCCAGCAGGTCGACAAAGTCATGCAGAAATTCGGCTGGCCCATGGGCCCCGCCTATCTGCTCGACGTGGTCGGCATCGACACCGGCGTGCACGCCGCCCAGGTGATGGCGGAAGGCTTCCCGGACCGCATGGAGCACGACTTCAAGGACCCGA
>CENV01044630.1_pt1 | contig 18313 bp, 17 predicted proteins | sample 530231 | NCBI WGS metagenome assembly CENV01 (sample SAMEA2619815, study PRJEB7988) | marine metagenome | biome: marine biome (ENVO:00000447); feature: surface water layer (ENVO:00002042); material: "saline water (ENVO:00002010), including plankton (ENVO:xxxxxxxx)" | depth 5 m | reverse complement strand
GCACGAATCTAATACTTTTCGCACCCGCCGGCACGCGATTCGGTGCCGGATTCGTATTCACCAGGGGAGGGCTCATTGAGCCCACGCTACTGCCCGCCGGCACCGACCTCACGCCCTACGACGTCAGCGTTGATGTTGCCCAGAGAGGACGGATTGAGTTGCCGGCGGGCGCTAGTCTGCCAAAGGGGTTCCAATTGTCCTCATTGGAAAGCTCGACACCGGTGCGGCAGGACATACCCGCCCTGGCACCCATTCTGGACCGGGGCCAGGAGTCCTGGGATATCCGCATGGTGGCGGGCGCCGATCTGGCCTCCGCCAGCCGGCGCGCGGTGCGTGCCGGCGCCCTGGCCGGAGACCTGGTACTGGATAATCCCGATGCACCTCTGGTACTCCGGGGCATCACCAACGACGAACGGCCAGTCACCAGTGTGATCCGCACCGGCCAGGGGGACTTGGAACTGCTTGCCGCCCGGGATTACCGGCATGACTCCGCCTATGGTGTCTACACCGTCGGCAATGCGCTGCCGGCCGGGGAGGTGCCCGACGTGGCCCGCCCGGACGGGGGAGAGCTGGGAGCGAGCTATGCCGAATACCAGGATTCCGAGGCGGTCACCGATGTGCAGGCCGGTTTCCTGACCGGTGGTGGCGAGGTGCTGGTACAGGCCGGTCGTAACCTCCATGGCTATACCAGCGGCGATTTGAATGGCGATCTACCGGCGTCGGACTGGCTTTGGACTCAGGGCGCCGCCGCCGACGGCGCCTTGGACGCTTGGTGGATTCATCCGGGCACCTATAGCAAAAACAGTACCTCCAGGGCCAAATTCTCCACGTTCCAGGGCATCGGGGCCTTGGGTGGCGGCAATCTGTCGGTGTCCGCCGGCGAGCAGCTTGGCACCTACGCCTTTATCGGTGCCGACGCCACACCGGTGGGGGCTCTGAACCTGGTGGTGGGCGCCAGCGGTTGGCGTGACGCGGACGGTACCGTCCGGCAAACCGGGGGGGGCGAGCTTCGCGTCAGCGCCGGGGCGATTAATCCTTTGCGGGACGGTACGAGAAGTAACGTGGCCAATCTGCGTGGTGATATCCGGGTGCGGGCCGGCGCCATCGGGCAGACCTGGCAGACGTTTCAGGTGCCAGGCAGCAACTCTGATCCTCGACCGGACGATCTGATCACCCGGGCCCGTGTTAATGCCTACGGCCTTCTTTCAGTGACACAGGGTGATGGCGCGGCTCGTCTGTTGAGCGTGGGGGACGCGGTATTCCAGACCCTGAATCCGACCGCCGGTCTGCCGGGCGCCGGACTATGGACCGACCGGACAAAAACCTCTGTTTTCGCGGCGGGCGGGGACATAACGTTAAGCACGACGGGTATCGAGGCTCCCTCCACTCTCAGTCTGGTGGCGTCCGAAGGCTCTATTTACGGGACGAGTAACTCGGGGGATAGCATTCAAGTGCGTCCTTCATTGGATGGGGGGGTGGAGGTGCTCGCCGCGGATTCCATTTACCGCTTAGGTTTGGGGGTCGAGGCGCATGAAGATGCCAAGGGTGTTTCTGGTTTGGCGCCGACCCGCTTCTACGCGGTGGACGGCGATATCTACAACCTGGGCTATGGAGCCTTGCCGTCCACAGGAAGCTCGGGGCTGCTGGGTCGGCCGGCTTGGATTCGTGCCGGCCGCGATATCGTGGGTTTGGGCCAGACGATTGATTCTGCTTTCAACGGGCAACACAGTCGCGCCGTGGCTTTCGGGCACAACGCCGATACGGATGTCTCCTTGATCGAGGCCGGTCGGGATTTGATTTACGTTGATGCCGCTGCCGTGGGCCCCGGCACCCTGGAAGTGACCGCCGGTCGTAACTTCTACCAGGCGGATCGGGGCTGGGTGCGCAGCATGGCGGGCCTTTCCGGCGACATCGGCAGCGGCGCGGACATTGCCATCAACGTGGGCGTGGGCGCGGACGGCCCGGATTATCAGGCGCTGATCGACGCCTACCTGAACCCGGCCAACCTGGCCGATCCGGGCCGGCCGTTGGCGGACCAGCCGGACAAGGTGGTCAAGGTTTACGATCAGGAGCTGAGCTCCTGGCTGGAAGACCGCTACGGCGACGCCGCCCTGGACGGCACCACCGCGCTGGCGTATTTCGAGGCGCTGGCGCCGGAACAGCAACGCATCTTCCTGCGCGAGCTCTACTATGCGGAACTGCGCGCCGGCGGTCGGGAATACAACGATGCTGATGGTGACCGCACCGGCAGCTACCTGCGCGGCCGTCGTGTTATCTCTACCTTCCTGCCCAAGGTGGACAGCGAGGCGGGCACCTCCGGCTACCAAGGTGATTACACCATGTTCACCACCGGTGAATATTCCGGCCTGGTGCGCACCGAGGGTGGCGGCGATATCCAAATGCTGGTGCCCGGCGGCGATCTGATCGTGGGCGTGGACGGCGTGCGCCCGGAGGGCGGCGACAACGGCATCCTTACCCAGGGCCGGGGCGATATTCAGCTCTACAGCCAGGGCGATATCGCCCTGGGGCTGTCGCGCATCTTCACCACCTACGGCGGCGACATCTTCGCCTGGTCCGCCGCCGGCGACATCAACGCCGGCCGTGGCGCCAAAACCACCCTGGTGTACACGCCGCCGCGCCGGGTCTACGACGGCCTGGGCAATGTGAGCCTGTCGCCGGTGGCGCCGACCACCGGTGCCGGTATCGCCACGCTGGCCCCCATCCCGGAAGTGCCGCCCGGCGATATCGACCTGATCGCGCCGCTTGGGGTGATCGACGCCGGCGAGGCGGGTATTCGGGTATCCGGCAATGTGAACATCGCCGCCCTGCAAGTGGTCAATGCGGAAAACATCCAGGTGCAGGGCGAGTCCAGTGGCCTGCCGGCGGTGGCGCGGGTCAATGTGGGGGCCCTCACCAACGCCACCAACGCCGCCAACAGCGCGGTGCAGGCGGCGGAGCAGGTGAGCCGTGGCAACCGCGGCGACCGGCCCTCGGTGATCACCGTGGAGATCCTCGGCTACGGCGAGGAGCGGCTGGTGCCTGAACAGGATCGCAGCGCCGGTGCCACGGACTACCGGCCCGATGGCGCGGTGCGGGTGCTGGGCGCTGGCGCCCTGGACGAACGGCAAAGCGCCGAACTCACCGAGGCGGAGCGCCGTAGTATGTTGTAACCGCGAATACGCCGTCCCGCGCAGGGGGGCGTTTTATTAACGATAAGAAAGGAAGGGGGAACACGGATGTTCTACGAGCAGGATACCGCCGGCCAGATACTGTCCCTGGCCCGGATCACCACCCCGGGCCGGTTGCGGGCCGGTTTAAGCTATCTGATGGAAGCCCACGGCTTCCGACATTACGTGTTCACCTGGCGGGGGCAGTCGCTGGGGGGCGCGGGTCTGTTCACGCTGCATAACCTCTCCCTGAACCCGATCTCACCGGACTGGCCGGTGGACACCGACCCGCTGGCCCGGTACGCCACCCAAGGGGCGCTGCCGATCGATTGGCGGGCGTTGATGATGCGCGCGGATTTCCAGGAACGGGCCTATCGGGTCACCATGCGTCGCCGTGCCGCCCTTGGGCTACGGGCGGGCTGCACGGTGCCGCTTTTGAATGGTCCCGGTGAACTGGCCTGGTTGGATCTGGCGATGGACCGTGATGACGACCAGGCCTGGCTACATATCCGGACTTACCTGCCCTGCGCCACCTTGCTCGGCCGGGTGTTGCTGGAGCGGGTCGGGCGTTTTCTTGCCGATGCCGCCGAGCCCGACGAGCGCCCCGAGGAACCGCTCAGTGATCGTGAACGGGCCTGTTTGCGCGGTGCCAGTGAGGGGCTTTGCAACGCCGAGATCGGTGCGGCGCTTGGTATCAGTGAACGCACCGTGTCCAGCCATATCCAGCGGGCCTGCCACAAGCTGCGTGCCCGTAATCGCCAGCATGCCATCACCAAGGCCCTGCTTTCTTATCAGCTGTACGACCGCTTCTTCCTGCCGACGCCGACGACCGTCCCCGAACAAACCGCATAAAAAAAGGGCGCCGGGTGGGCGCCCTCCGCACTGGCGTGCGTTTGATCGGTCGATCAGTTGATGCAGGTGCCGGCCAGTTGGTCCATGGCGTTGGCGGTGCCCAGGCGGACATAGCCGGTGGGCAGGGAGCCGGAGCCATTTACCACTTCACGGGCCAGGGCACGCAAGGCCTGCGGGTCGGCGTTGTTCGCGGTGTAGCCGAGCAGGTTGGTGACCGCGGCGATCGGGTAGCCCTGGTTCAGCTGGGCGGCCGGGTCGATAACGTTGACACAGCCGTCCGGGGTGCTGGGGTTGCTAACCGGGATGTCGGAGACAGCCTGGGTTTGCGGGAGACCGGTGTTCGGATCCACATCGCCCAGAACGGTGTCGGCCAGCAGGTCGCCGGTGCCGTAGTTCACGGAAGTGACGGTGGCCGGGTCGGTGCTGTTCACGTCGGCGTAGTCCTGGCTGGCGTCCAGTACGTTGGCCAGGTTGGCGAAGCCGATGGACCAGGAATTGGCGCCGACGCCGGAAACCACGCCGGCATTGCCGGGCTCTTCGCTGTAGTTGGCGTACAGGCTGGTGGGATTGGCGGGGGAGATGGCGGCGCTGAAGCTTTCGGAGGTTTTGAAGAAGTTGGACGCCAGGCCGAAGTTGCCATTACAGGTGGCTGCCAGGTACTGAGTGAAGGCGAATACCGTGCCGCTGAGGTCCTCACGCACGATGACATGGATGGGCTGGGTCGGCAGACTGCTGTCCACGTCGTTCCAGGTCTGGGAAGTGCCGGAGAAGATCTCACACACCTGCTGGTTGGAGAGATCCGGGCGGGAGCTGCCGGTCAGGTTGACGGGCAGCGCGATCAGAGCACCCAGGGCCGGCATCTGGAAGATGCCGTCGCCGGCGGTGTTGGGGCCGTTGACGAAGTCATCCACGTTGTCGGCGGTCAGCGGAGCGTCGGAGCCGATAAAGTCCGGGCGGCTCTGGCCGGCCGGAGCGCTGAAGCCCACCGGGCTGGCGCTGTAGTCACGGCAGTCGCCGTCGGCGCTGAAGCCGCTGACACCCACCAGAACCCGTTTGCCGGTGCCGCTGCCAGTCTGGCAGTAGCTGGCGGTGTGGGACGGGTTGGCGCTCTGGAAAGCGGCGAAGATGGAGCCGGAGGTCACACCGACTTGTTGGTACGGGGTGAACGTCGGATCGAAGCCTGCGAACAGACCCGCGTCGGTGGACAGACGCGATTCCGGGTTGGTGGTGGTGAAGCCGTCGCCGATGTAGGCGAGTGCCGGCAGAGAGGCGCCGCCGCCGACCAGATCGGTGGCGGAAGCGGCCAGCGGTGCGCTGATGATGGCGGCGGCCAGGGCCGCCTTCTTGATGATGGTCTTCATGAGTCATTCCCTCGATATTGGGTGCGATTTATGAGTAATCCCCGCGGCGGGTGCCGCATGAATCACGCTATCGAGAGCGAATGTCGCTTTGGTTCCATTACGAATAATTTTGCGCTTCCGGAAAACGACAGATCGTTGTCAGGGGGTGCGGGGAAGGGCAGCCGGAATCCGATCGGGCCAGGGTGGCCGCTAAGTGGTTGTTGTTGAGTGGGTGGGACTACGGGGAGGGTATTGGGGAATGACGGTTTGGTGGCCGGACGGTGCGGGAGGCCGCAAGGGGCCGGGTGCAAAAAGGCCCCTGCTCTCGACGGAGCAGGGGCCTTTTTGTTTGTCTGGTGCCCGGAGACAGAATCGAACTGCCGACACGGGGATTTTCAATCCCCAACCCTTTGATTGCAGCCTTCTAAATACCTTCTAAAATCAATAAGTTAGAGCCGTCGGTAAGAGGCGGGGGGAGATAGGGGGGACTCAAGCACATTTTGCACACGATGAAAGCGTGAATCCCATACCAGAAACGGCTGATACCCGTAGTCTGATTCCTTATCTCTACCCGGCCATAGGTTCCGGCGCGTTTCAAGATGGTCCGAACAAGGCGGGGAGAGACCTTCACTCCCTTGTACTTAAGCAACGCTTTACTCAATTCGGTGGCGTGCGCGAAACGTCCAGATTCAGCCCACACTATCACCAATTCCTCAATGTGCCGAGGTGTTCGGTTGCCTTTATAGCCTTCCGCAAACCGCCGGGGGAAAACCGGCATAGATTTCAAGAAGGCTTCTTTCCTCCATTTATAGTACTGGCTTTCGGAAATGCCTACTCGGTTACAAGCTTCTTTTACGGTAAAACCATGATCGATTTCTATGCTGGTGCTCCAAGCGAGCACAAATCTTATTGTTTTTATTTCATTCATGTGCCGCATGATATCTTTGGAAAATGACAAGTCAACAGCTAAAACGAGTTATTTTTATGGATTAAGATTTCTTCGTACTCCGGGGTATTTCTAGATTTATTTCTTTGCGAGGCGGCCCTAAATAATTTTGAAAATTGCTCTTGAATTTTCCTCTTTCGGATATACATACCGGGCGAGGAGAAAAATATGAAAATAATAAATCTAGATAAATTGGGGAGGGAGGAACTTGTGGACAGTTATGTCGTGTCTGTACTGCTCGGTATCTCTAGGCGAACCGTACAGGATATGGCGTCACGGCGAGAGCTTCCTGTTTACAAGATCGGCAGGGCGGTTCGTTTCAAGGTCGGAGAAATCCTGGATTGGCGGGAAGAAAGAAAAGTTGGAGCCGTCTAAGGGAAAGTTTGTCTGAATCACCAAGACCACCATGAAGTGGCACATAAGAAGAAAAAAATGACAGAAATTGTAATTTCAAAATATGAAAGACAAGTATGGGATAGAAAAAAAGAATTAAGAAAGTGGCTGTCGGACCATCCGTTTAAATTGTCCGTTACCTTAACTTTCAGAAAGGATGTGTCGGAGCAATGTGCGATATGTCAGCTTGAAAGATTCATAAAGAAGCTGAGTTCTCGTTTGTATGGAAGCCGGGCGGAACGGGGCGGGAAGCGGATCAAGGTGGCAGCATTTAAGGAGTTTCAGTCGTCGGGTCGCATCCACTGGCATCTGCTTTTGTATGATGGTTACGACGATGGGAAGTGGCGACTCTCAATGATTGGTGGAGCCAAACATGTTAGAGAGTGCTGGGAGGCGTGCAGCTTCAGCGGACACCAGATAGACGTTCAAGATATAAATAGAAAAAACATAAGAAAAACGGTCCGATACTTTACGAAGAAAGTTGGTTCGGACCTTGAGAACTTCCACAGCGAGTGGCTTTGATTTCTGCGTTTCCGTTGGTTCAATAGAAAAATAGATATCAAATGACAATTAAGAACTTTGCCAGGGGCCCTCTGATTGGGGGTTCAATGGTAAAGTAATGTCTAAAGAAAATGAAAAACGATAAACGAAAAGTTAAAGATAAAGTTCAAGTCTTTAATTTGGATGACTTTTTTCGTTCAGCTATAAGATCAATAAGATATCCGTCGGCTTTATGATCGGTGATTGATCGGATGCGAATATTGAATTCCAGATCGCTGATCGATTCATGAGACTGGATCAGTACACTGAGACGACGACTGACTTCAGACCAGAAAGTAGCACTGTAGTCATTCAATAGTTTTTCGACCGATAATGAGCCTGTCCAGGGCAGGATGTCGAACGATGAAAACGATTCCATCGCGATAGGAAGAAGATCAAAGTAGCGATCAATGATGATCGGCTTCGATTGAACAGGTCGGTTTTTTTCAAATACCACGTACTTCGGAGATTCCAGCTTGTAGGCAAGCTTGATCTGCTCCAGATTCCCTTCTATCGACTCTACAATCACCCCTTCCAGCTTGTTCGCTACTTTCGCCGGTACTTCTTTCAGCAGTCGTTGAATGCATATGCCTCGCTGAACGGAACCAACAGCCTCCCATAGTTGAGGGCAGATGAACGCATCGTCAGCGTCCGCACCATCGATCAGCGTCAACGCTCGTGAACGTGCCAATGGTGATGCATTGTCCCATGAGCCTGCTATGTACGGCTTTGCTAGCTGCTCCTTGGCGTCATCTAGCTGGCGAGCAAATTCACTGTATTCCTGGCGATGGCCCGATGCGTAAGAGAACACACCTCCAACCGACAAGCGCTCCAGGGATGCTACAAGCCCCGTATTAATCTCGTACCCGGCGCCTCTGAGCTTGTCTTTAGACATGAACTCAAAGCCTGCATCAAGTGCCTGCTGGAAGCCCTCGATCTGCTGTTCCAGCGCTGGGTAACGTGTTCTGATCAAAACCAGCCAAGCGAGAGCGATCTGAGAGGGACGATGGACGTAGTCGTAAGCCACCTGCCGTCGAAGCGATTTGTAGCGGATCAACGGCCAGGAGCCGTAGGCATAGTGACCCCGTGAGCGCGTGTTTTGATGCCTGATCAGGTACTCAGTGAAGGCCCGAACTTCCTGGTTCGACAGTGCACCGGGAGACCGGGCACCCATGCGCAGGAGGTAGAGGCGGAACTTGAACTGATCAACGATCCGCTCCAGTCCTAGCTCGTCGAAGTGGTCGATGGGAAGAGCAGGTAACGCCAGCCCTCGGACGAAGTCGTCAATGGTGTATTTGGACCTGGGAATGGCTTTTTGAGTGATAAAGTGCGGGACAGTATTATGGTCTATCATTCTTACCTCGATACTGTCGTTAAAGATACAGTATCATCATTAAATTGGCAATACAGTATATGCAATCGATTCCTGTTCAGGTTGTTTTGGTCGCCCTGACCATCCAGAAGGACACGCTTTCTCTGGTGAAACTCAGGAACGATGGAGGCTTACCGGTCGCCGCGCTTCAGAAGGATCAGGAGCCTGATGACGTCGCCGGAGAGCTGGCGGAATCAGTGACGGGCACACGGAAGCAGGTTGAGCGTCATGCATTCATGCCGAAGTCGGACACCGGTCAGGACGTGCTTTGTCTGATCTACTGCCAGATGGTGCCTTACGAGGACGTGGTGACTGGCGCAACGATGCCGGACATTCCCTACGGACAGGACGCGGTAGACCTGCCGGAACCCTGGCAACGTCGTGTCCTGCAAAGAGTGGTTGCGGATGTTCGTGACGACCTGAGAAGCGTCATGAAAGCGTCTCAGAACAAGAAGGGCCTGGTAAGGCTACTGAACCTGCTGCCGGACATCTTTGACCGTAAGGAACTGTCCGCCGCGTACATGGCTCTGAGCGGCGAGAAGCCACCCAGCAGCGTGATGCTGGCGCGGATGATGCTGGATAGCTACACCATGGGAAGTGGTGATAAAGCACGGATCGTGCAGGGGCGGAATCTGATCTCTGAATACGATGATCCGGCGGACGACCTGATCAGCATGAAGACGCAGAAGAACAAAGACCTATATTCGACGGGCGGGCCGAAGGCTAGACGGTTATATATAAAAATATAACAATCATTAAGAATTATAGAGGTTTTTGTATATAAGCGACAGCACTGCTTCTGCTAGAAGAGGTGGTACGCTGTTGCCAATCTGGCGGAAGCTATGCCATTTTGTATCGTCAAAACAAAACCAATCAGGGAAGGATTGTAGTCTGGCTGCTTCTCGAGGGGTAATGACCCTGGGATAACGATGGTGTATGGGTCTAACCGCCTGGAAGGAACCCTTGTCCACATTTGTGCCAGCACGCAAGGTTGGGCAGAGACCTTGTGCTATCAGACGTATGGACTTGGTTTTCTTATCTTGCTCGCCTGGGCCTAAAGCGCTGTATCTTTCGACTAAATCTGCGCTATGATTTGTCGCGATGTGTCCCAAGACTAAATTCTTTTGATGAAGAAGTTCTATAGTTTGCTGGCTGCCTACTTTTGGCGGGATATGACCTCTGATTCGATCAAAGTAGTAACTGCTTTTGGTGCCGTGAAGCTTAGTTTTGCCTTGGGGGTTTCTTTTCCAATCCGAATCGATTTTTCCCTTCAGCCCAAATAGAGCCTCTCTGACACAGACTTGATCGCGCTTTACAGTGGAAAAGTCAAGCTCCGTAAGAGCTTGCTCATGAAAAATGTCTTTTCTGAAACCAATAAAAAAAACGCGGGTTCTAGACGTGGGGGCACCAAAATCGGATGCTTTAAGTTTAATGGGGGGGAAGTTATGGTAGCTTCCATCTACTTGTTCTAGAGCGCCTGAAATAAGAGAAGAAAATTTTTCAGAAAGAATGCCTGGAACATTCTCTGCAACATAGAATTCAGGAGAAACCTCCTTTACAAGACGAAAGAAATGCCCAAACAAAGTATTCCGTAGATCTTTGTCATTTTTTCTACCTATCGTGCTGAAGCCTTGGCATGGTGGGCCGCCAATTATACCCGATATGCTTCCCTTCCCCATTCCAGATTGAGAAAAGACATCTTTTGCTGTGAGCTCGGCAACGTCCAGGTTTTTACTCTTGCAGCCCGGGAAGTTTAGATGGTGAGCTTCCAACGCCTTTTTGTCAGTCTCGAAAGCACAGCGGATATCGAAGCCCGCGCGAGTCGCGCCTAAGCTAAGCCCCCCAACGCCCGAAAATAGCTCGCAAACTGTCGGCCTGCTGCTCACTCGACTCAAATCTCCACGTTAAGATGAATGGGCCTCATCCTATAGCTTCTTGGGGGCGCTGTCGACCGCAGGCGGGCCCCTGGAGGACGAATGCTATGCTTTAACATACTGATAATCAAGGTGTTTTTTGGGGGTGGCGCTTAAGGGCAAAAGAAAATTACCATAACGATGTTGTCCTCGCGTGACGTAAGCTGATCGAGTAGTAATTTATAAAAAGGGGGATGTATGAATCAAGATGTACCTAAAAGAAAGGCTGATGTACGGCCGACCAAGAAATTGTTCATTAGTACTCTTACTCGAGATGTGGATATCTGGTCTGCCATACTAGATTTGGTCGATAACTCCGTTGATGGTGCAAAGCGTGTGGCGCAAGAGCGGGGAGAGAAGAATGACTACTCGGGTCTGTTCATAGAGATTAAAATAAATGAAAAAGAGTTCTCTATCTCTGATAATTGCGGCGGGATAGGTTTGGAGCTTGCGGAAAATTATGCCTTCAAGTTTGGAAGACCAGCGGTGGCCGAAGGTGTTCCGGGGTCAGTAGGCTACTTTGGTGTAGGTATGAAAAGAACGCTCTTCAAGATCGCTGAGGAGTTTCGGGTGGAGTCTACCACCGATGATTCGCATTTTGTTGTTCATGTAAATGTGGACGAGTGGCAGAAGGACGAAGATGATTGGAGCTTTGATCTTGACGATGTCGAGCAAGGTGTTCCACAGCCTGAGAATAAGATAGGGACAAAAGTAGAGGCAATAAGAATCAAAGAGGAGATAGCAAACGAACTGGCGTTGGAGGCCAGGGTTAATACCTTTAGGGAAAGTCTGAGGAAGGTGTATGCTCAACCGATGAGTCATGGGTTGGCGATAAAGCTTAATGGGCATTTAGTCGATTATCTAGATATAGACATCTTCGAGTCTGAAGAACTCAAGAGTAGCAAAATCAGTCATCATTGGGAGGTCGACGAGCAAGATCTCAGCGTAAAAATCGTAGCCGGCGTGGCAGAGCGCGATACTAAAAGAAGTGGCTGGTACTTATTCTTTAATGGGCGAATGGTTCTTGGGCCCGATAGAAGTTCAGTGACTGGTTGGGGTGAAAACGGATTGCCGCATTATCACCAACAATTTGACAGGTTTCGGGGTTTTGTTTTCCTGGAATGTGATGATGCTGGGGTTCTCCCTTGGAATACGACTAAGACAGGCGTTCGTACTGATTCGGATATTTACCGAAAACTCATTCAGGAGATGAACCGTGCGACAAGGGCGGTTGTCGATTTCTTGAACAATCTTCGCACGGAAGAAAAAAATAAAGAAGATGGTGTGGATGAAGAGATGCCACTTCATAACGCGGTAGAAAGCGCAGAAAAGGTTTCTGTGTCCAGGTTGTTGGATTCTGAATTGTCTCAAGGCGTTGTGCACGAGAAATTTAAAGCTCCCCCTTTACAAAAAAGACAAAAGGACAGGCCAAAAACAAGAAGAATTGTTTACGATGTTGATATAGACACTTTTGAAGAGGTATACGAATTTTCTGAGGCTCGATCTGCATCTGATCTTGGGCGAATAACGTTCAATTATTATTATGAAATGGAAGTTGGGGGTTGAGTGTGGCAAGTTTTAAGAGGATTGACTACAGGCTTCGTGTCGCGAAGCAAATAGAGAGGAAGATGATAAGCGAAATGCTTATTAGATTTTCAAGAGTTCATGATTTGAGTGACTATCAGTATATTGGGTTTGGATCAATAGCTTTTCAGGATTTTTCTATAATACATAGGGTGCTGGGCATCGATGATATGCTTAGTATAGAGAAAAGTTTAAAGGCGGAGCGTTTTGAATTCAATAAGCCCTATGCGTGCATAAGAATCGAGCACGGAGACGCATCCGTTGTAGTGGATAGATATGACTGGAATAAAAAAAGCATTGTTTGGCTAGATTACGATGAAAAAATTGATGAAGAAAAGCTTTTGACTATCGGTAGGTGTGTGCAGGAAATGGAGCCTGGAAGCCTTGTTTTGGTCACCGTGAATATCGATTCTGGTGGCGACCCTATGTCTCGCTTTGAGGAAATAAAAAAGGATGTGGAAATCGAGCGTCTTCCTGGTGACTTCAATGTTAAGATGTTGTCGGGTAAGGAGTACCCGGTTTTAGTAAGAAAGATAATTAATAATCAGGTGGAAGATGCTTTTGGTGCTAGAGCTAGAGTGGATGGTGATGGGCTTGAGCAGTTTGTCAATTTTATCTATAAGGATGGGGCTCGCATGATGACCCTTGGATGGGTCATTAATGGAAGTGAAGGTGGCTCTTTCATAAAAAAAAGCGGCATTAATAAACTTGATTACTACAGGGGTGGGGCTGAACCTTTTGAAATTAAAGTCCCAATTTTAACTCCCCGTGAAGTCACCCACATGAATAAGCAGCTTCCTGCCCCTGGCGGGGAATTACCAGAGTGCCCGGGTCTGTCTGAGAAAGAGGTGGCTGACTATAGAGCAGTGTATAGATATTACCCAGTGTTCCATGAAATTTCCGAGCACTAATTAGCACACGAGGCTTGCCCTTTCTCCATGTTGGTGATACTGTATCATCAACGTGGAGGGTTTATATGAAAAAAGCAGGCGGCATCATTGCCCTGATCGCGGGCATCTTTGGCATCATCGCAGCAGGGGCGACCCTTCTGCTGGGGGGCATCACCAGCGTTTCCGGCGTCGAGCACGCTGACGTTGTTGTAGGTTTGGGCTGGGGAGGTGTTGGTTTCTCCTTCCTGACCATCGTACTGGGAGCTGTCGCCATGGGCGCAAAAGGCCCCATTCCCGGAATCCTTCTTATCCTTTGCGCTATCGCGGGCGCGATCCTGGGCGGCACGCTGGTGGCGATCTTCATGGTCCTCGCTTTGATCGGCGGCATCCTGGCATTGTTTGGGAACAAGAAGTCCGTAGACGCGGCTCAGGTTCCTTCCGAAGCGTAGCCAGTCATAGTCAACGAACGCATGACCGTTTCCGCGAACCCGTCGCACTCATCGTCGATGTTGATCGATAAGGTTCAGGATTGCCGCGCACTCTCATCATCCATTTGGGCCATAGCCCGGACGATTGAGGACCTGAGTGGCACTGACCCCGCGACCAATGCTCGCATCAGTGAGTTTCATCTTGCCGGGTTAAATCGTGCGGTTGTGTTCCTGATCGACTACCAAAGCAGGAAGCTGGAGACGGTAGCCGAGCTACTGAACCAGGGATAGGCACGGCGACTCCACATGACCACCAGCATAGTCCGGGCACTGGATGTCCACCGGTTTCTCTATGTCTATCGGAACGACGATAAGGCGTACTGGTGGTGTGCGGTCCCGTTTCTGGATCGCACGGGACGCCGAAAGCAACGACGGCAGCGATTCCGGGACCGCGTGTTGGGAAGCAAGGTGGCGGCCCTCCAGTGCGCGACGGCTTGGCGCGACGAACAGGTCGCAATGCCTGATGTCCGGGCCGCCATGGGTGATCAGCGGCGGTTGTCGCTCTATATGCCTGCTCAGGTAGCGATTGAGTCCGCCAGCGCCACGGGCATTGTCGGTGTGACTTCGACATTCAGGTTGCACCCATTGGGCGGCAACTTCTCTGTCACCGCGCACCGGGGCAGAAAGAAGTGGTTTTCAATGCGACGGTACGGCTGTTTTAAGGCGTTTGCACTTGCCGTGGAGCTGCGCTGCGCCTGGATCGGCGTTCCGATGATCGAGCAGGGCGCGCTGACGAGCTTCTATCGCGATTGGATTAAAAGAAACCAAGAAAATCTGAGGCAATACCGCCTCGAAGCACATGCATGACCTGGGGAGAAATTATGAAAGCTATGGTGGTGTTGTTCCTATCGTTGCTGGCTCTGTTGCCGGTAGCGGGCTGGGCTGAGCAGGAGCAGTTCTCGGATTGGCGGGCGGAAGCCCATGTCGGCAAGCTGGGACAGCGGGACTATGGGAAGGTCAGGACGCCCACGGTACAGGGCCCCAAGCATGTCTTTCTTGAATACGACTGCGCGCGCTTTATCCCCATGTTAACAGCGGAGAAGGGCGTTACTTTCCCTCATGGCGGCCCCACTGAGTGCAACGCCAATGGATGTGTGGCGATCCAGTTCGCGGACACCCAGCTTGATAGCGGTTCTATCGACGGCACTATGATGTTCGTTGACCCGCTGCGTCCGGACAAGGTCTCCTTTCACCTGCCTTTCAGTCGGCGGCAACTGGAAGCCTCGAATCTGCTGAAAATCGAAATGTATACGGGCAATGCCATGGCGGGTGACCGGAATACCGACCTTTACACCTTCTCTTTGAGCGGATTCACCAAGGCTGCGGCATGGTGCGACCATAACCGCAATCCGGATGGGGGCAGTTAAAGCCATTCCCGACTACTCCGCGCTTGAAGGACTTCGATCACGTTACCTTGGCTGCCTGATCGGGTTGGCGATTGGTGACGCCATGGGGGCGCCGGTTGAAGGCTTGCAGCGTGGCAGTTTCACTCCGATAACCGGATTCCGGTCTGGCGGCCCCCATCAGCTTGAAGCCGGGCAGTGGACCGATGACACCTCAATGGCGCTGTGCCTTGCTGAAAGCCTTGTTGAGAAGCGCTCTTTTGACGCTCGGGATCAGATGGAGCGCTACCGGCGCTGGTTTCGAGAAGGGTATTTGTCCTCCACTGGGGAAGCGTTCGGCTACGGTGCCACTATGAAGCGTGCTCTGGATCGATTCGATGCCTGGGGTGTTCCGTATGTCGGCGACAGTAGCGATCTCAGCGCCTCCAATGGCTCCTTGATGCGGGTCGCGCCCATACCGATGTTCTTTCGCGCTGATCCAGCCGTTGCCCTTCGTTATGCGCGTGACAGTTCCAGGACGACCCATGCCAACGTTGTAGTTCTGGAAACCTGCCAATATCTGACCGCATTGATCATCAAGGCGCTGAACGGTGCTGATAAGGAAGAGGTACTTTTCGGTGACCTTTCACTGGTCCCTGGCTTTCAGGGTAGAACCAGCCTGGAAACATTCGCCCGCCATTTGAAATCTCTCTGGTACCGGCAGCCTGCGGAAGACATGGAGCCCGATGCCTACGTCCTGGACACGCTCGCCTGCGCATTGTGGGCGTTGAGTGAATCGACGACCTTTGAGGAAGGGTTGTTGCTGGCGGTGAACCTGGGTGGGGATGCTGACACGGTGGGTGCGGTCTATGGACAGATAGCGGGGTCGATCTACGGGCTGGCTGGTCTCTCCCGCGCATTGCTAGACGAGTTGTGGGCAAGCGAACCGATCAGCGCTGTAGCGGAGAGTATGTTGAAACTTGCCAGAGAGCCCGATGCGGGCTGGCTGACCCTCAATCCATGAGGTCCGCCGTCCGCATGATGTCTTCTTTGCTGGTATGGACATAGCCCATAGTCACCTTGATGTCCGAGTGACCCAGCATCTTCTGAAGGTGAGTGAGTGGGGCCCCTTTGTTTGCCAGTCGAGTGGCAAAGGTATGACGGAACGAGTGGAAGCCGCCGATGATCTCCATACCGGATTGGGCCTTCACTCTGCTGAAGATGGCTTGTACCTGGAAGTACGGCTTCTCCCCCTCCTGAGAGAACAGCAAATCTCCCGTTCTGCCTACACCTTCCTGTTGCTTTCTTAGTCCTTCCAGAAGCTCGCGCAATTTGCTTTTAAATGGGACCGTTCGTGTCTCGTAGTTCTTGGTGAAATCTTCAAGCACGCCGTCTTGGGCAGTCCGCTGCACAAGGATCGTCCCTTTATCGAAGTCGATGTCCCGCCACGACATACCCAGAACCTCGGAGGCCCTGAGACCGGCGTACAGACCCAGTCCGACCATTGCTCTGGCTTCTGCGGTTCGGCGCGGGTCGACCTTTTTATTGCCTTTATTCGGACCTCGACTGGGGGCGTTGTACATTATGCAGCCGGTGCTCAGCATCGCATCCGTTTCTACTTCGGTGAAAACTCTCGTTTCCTTCGACTGCGACTTGATGCGGCTCAGGCCGCGAGTGGGATTAGAGAAGTTCGGGTCGCCTTTGCGGGCGTGCTCAAACACACCGGAAAGCAGACACACGATTCGCTGAACGGTCTTACGTTTCAGCCCCTCTTGATAGAGTTCAGTACGCATGGTTTCAATCTGACCGGTGGTAATGCTTCCAAGCTTCAGTTGACCAAAGCGTGGTATCAGGTAATCTCTCATGCGCGCCTTGTTATGTCGCTTGTCCCGATGGTGTTCCGCACTCCAGTCCAGGAAATCCTGCGCTACGTCGGCGAATTTGCGATTGGTTTGCGTGGAGCGCCCGACTTTACCGCTCATGCGGTCAACTGCGACTTTTGCACGTAAGTCCACGAGATATGCACGGGCTTGGCTCAGGGTCACGCCTTCTTTTTCCGAGCCAATCACACCCTTGGTCCGTACTCCGGCGTGCACGAAGTCGTATCGCCAAGTGCCGGTTCCGTCCGCCAGCTTCCGGTATACCAGACCGCCTTGGCTGATCTCTTTCCCGACCTCTAGTTCTTTCTTTGCTTTCGTTGAAAATGCGTTGTTGGTTTTCTGAACAGCAGTCACTTTTACCTCCTTTGGTTTGGAGGTATTTAGGGGGGAGAAAAGGGGGACGACGGCAGCGTAGCCCCACGTAAACCCACGTATTCCAGCGGGTAAACGAGCGGGCACAAAAAAGCCGAATCAGGCGATTACGTGGCGTAAGTCCTTGATTCGGCTGCAATATCTGGTGCCCGGAGACAGAATCGAACTGCCGACACGGGGATTTTCAATCCCCTGCTCTACCGACTGAGCTATCCGGGCGTGGGGGCGTATTAAAGCGGCTGGCTTTGGCCCCGTCAAGGGTGTGCGGCTATTGATTGGCGTCTTTGGTGGGGGGAACGTAACCCTCTGCTTTTTCTACGCTTTCGTTGTTCAAAAAACGTTCGCGCTGTTCGTCCAGGAAGGCCTTGGCCTTGGGGTCCATGACGTTCAGGTGCTTCTCGTTGATCAGCAGGGTCTGGTGGTGCAGCCATTCCTGCCAGGCCTGGCGGGACACGTTTTCATGGATGTCCTGGCCCTTGGGGCCGGGGAAGGGTGGTTTGTCCAGGCCTTCCAGTTCCTGCTGGTGCTTGCGGCAGAACACGGTGCGGGTCATGGCGTCCTCGTGGTTCGGTTTACAGCAGGCCCCGTTGGCGGGGGCCGTGGAGCTGATCGAGCAGTTTTTTGACCGGGGCGGCGAGGCCCAGTTCTCCGGGGTCGGCGGGGCTGACCCAGCGGCCTTCGGCATCCTGCACGGCGTGGCCCTGGCTGTCCACCCGGATCAGTTGCGGCTCGATGTCCAGGTGGAAGTGGCTGAAGGTGTGGCGGAAGCCGGGCAGGTTTTCCTGGTGTCGGGCGGCCAGGCCACGGCGTTCCAGGGCGTCGCCGCGGGCATCTTCCGGGTCCAGCTGGGGGAAGCACCAGAGGCCGCCCCAGATGCCGCTGGGCGGGCGCGGTTCCAGCCAGACGTGGCCGTCGTCGTTCTGCAGGATCAGCATGCGGGTGGCGCGCACCGGCTTGTCCTTGGCCGGTTTGCGGCCGGGGTAGTCCTGGGGGTTGCCGTCGGCGTGGGCCTGGCAGAGGTGGGCCACCGGGCAGCGCGGGCAGTCCGGGCGGCGGGTGCAGAGGGTGGCGCCCAGGTCCATGACGGCTTGGGTGTAGTCCGCCAGGCGTTGATCGGGGGTGTGCTGTTCGGCCAGTTCCCAGAGGCGGTTTTCCACCGGCTTTTTGCCGGGCCAGCCGGGCACGGCGTGCAGGCGGGTGAGCACCCGTTTGACGTTGCCGTCCAGGATCGGGGCGCGCACGCCACGGCTCTGG
>CENV01010327.1_pt1 | contig 18328 bp, 13 predicted proteins | sample 530231 | NCBI WGS metagenome assembly CENV01 (sample SAMEA2619815, study PRJEB7988) | marine metagenome | biome: marine biome (ENVO:00000447); feature: surface water layer (ENVO:00002042); material: "saline water (ENVO:00002010), including plankton (ENVO:xxxxxxxx)" | depth 5 m | reverse complement strand
CTCCGTGATCACCCTGATCTCCGCGCTCGGGCTGATGCTCGGCGTTGCTGTTCTGATTACCGTCCTGTCGGTGATGAACGGCTTCGACCGGGAGCTTCAGACCCGCATTCTGGGGATGGTGACCCATTTGTCCGTGCACGGCCGCGAGCCGGTGACCGACTGGCAGGCGCTGGCCGATCAGGTGCGCGACTACCCGGGCGTGGAAGCGGTGGCGCCGTTCATCAAGCTCGAGGGCATGCTCACCTACGAGGGCAACGTGGCCGGGGTGCTGGTCAACGGCATCGAGCCGGAGGCGGAGAAGGACGTGTCCATCGTCGATGAGATGATGTGGGACGGTGACCTCCAGGATCTGCAGCCCGGTGAGTTCGGTATCGTGCTGGGTTACGCGCTGGCCCGTAAGCTGGGCGCCGAAACCGGCGACAAGATCACCCTGGTGTTGCCGGAGGCCAGCGTGTCCCCGGCCGGGGTGATGCCGCGCTTCAAGCGTTTCACCGTGGTCGGCCGTTTCCGGGCGCGGGCCGAGGTGGACAGTCTTTACGCCTATGTGGCCAACGAGGACGCCGCCCGGCTGGAACGCCAGCCCGGCACCGTCGAGGGCATTCATCTGCGCCTCACCGATCTGTTCGCCGCGCCGGAGATCGGCTGGCAACTTCAGCAGGCGCTGGGGCCGGACTACTACACCAGCGACTGGACCCGCAGCCACGGCAACCTGTTCCAGGCCATCAAGATGGAAAAGAGCATGATGACGCTGCTGCTCAGCTTTATCGTCGCCGTGGCCGCGTTCAATATTATTTCCAGCCAGGTGATGCTGGTCACCGAGAAGCGCGGCAACATCGCCGTGTTGCGCACCCTGGGCGCCTCGCCGGGCACCATCATGCGCATCTTCATGGTTCAGGGCACGGTGATCGGCCTGGCCGGCACCTTCCTGGGCACCGTGCTCGGCGTGCTGCTGGCCACCAATGTGAGCGAGGTGGCGGCCTGGGTGGAAGCCACCTTCAACACCCGTCTGTTCGATGCCTATTTTGTGAATTACCTGCCGTCGCAGCTGAAATGGAGCGACGTCACCGTGATTGTCGGCATCGCCATGCTGATCAGCTTCTCGGCCACGCTGTATCCGTCCTGGCGTGCCAGCCGGGTGCGACCCGCGGAGGCCCTGCGCTATGAGTAACGGTGAACATCAGGAGTCGGTGCTGGAGGCCCGCGGGCTGGTCAAGCGCTACCCGGAAGGCCGTGGCGAGCTGCAGGTGCTCAACGGCGTGGAGCTGACCGTCCGCCGGGGCGACATCGCCGCCATTATCGGCACCTCCGGGTCGGGCAAATCCACGCTGCTCAACCTGCTGGGCGGGCTGGACGTGCCCAGCGAGGGCACCGTGCAGATCGGCGGCCAGCCGCTGGCCGGTCTCAATGACCGGGCGCTGGGGCGGCTGCGCAATCATTATCTGGGCTTCGTGTACCAGTTCCACCATCTGCTGCCGGAGTTCACCGCCCGGGAGAACGTGGCCATGCCGTTGCTGATCCGTGGCCTCAAGCCGGGGGAAGCCGCGCAGCGCGCCGAGCGTTTGCTGGATCAGGTGGGCCTGGCGCCGCGCGCCGAGCACAAACCGGCGCAGTTGAGCGGCGGCGAGCGGCAGCGGGTGGCGATCGCCCGCGCCCTGGTGACCGACCCGGCGCTGGTGATGGCCGACGAGCCCACCGGTAACCTGGACGAGCGCACCGCCGACCAGGTGCAGGACCTGATGCTGGAGCTCAACCAGCGCCTGGGCACCGCCTTCCTGGTGGTCACCCACGACCATCACTTCGCGGGCCGCTGCCAGAGCCGCCACGAGCTGCACGACGGCCTGCTGCATCCGGTGGCCTGAGCCGCCGGCGCACAACACCTTCCGTTTTTTCCTTCCCGGATTATCGCCGCTGGCTGACAGGCCGGCGGCGCCGTCGCCGTTAGGCTGTAGTGATCAGCGCGTTACTGCTGCCGCTGCCGGCGGCGGGCACGAAGATTCCAACTGCGCACCACCGCCAGCCGCCAGAACAGTTTGACGGTGAAATAGGAAGCCAGACCGGCGATCAGCGCGCAGGTCAGCGAGCCGATCCACAACGGCACCAGCTGCTCCACGAACCAGGCGACATTGATGGCGTGGTCGGAGCTGGGCGTGAGCCCGGTCATCCAGGCGCCCACCCGGTAGGTGAAATAAAAGATCGGCACATAGGTGACCGGGTTGGAAATCCACACCAGCATTACCGAAAGCGGCAGGTTGCAATGGAAGCGCACCGCCAGCAGGGCGGCCAGGCCCATTTGCAGGGGAATCGGCAGCAGCCCGGTGAACACGCCGATAAAGGCGGCCCCGGCCAGGGAGTGGCGATTTATGTGCCAGAGGTTGGGGTCCGACAATACCTCTCCCAGGAAGCTCAGGGATTTGTGTCCTTTGAGGCGATCCGGCGAGGGCAGGTATTTGCGGAACAAATGTTTGGGCATGTGAAACTGCAAGGTCCCTGGAAGACGGGCGCTATTATGCCGACCCGGGCGGCGTACGCCTACATCGACCTGTGACTGAGACGCCGCGCCGTTACATGGAGGCGTGATCATAACAACCCGGTGAGCAAGGATGCGATACTGGTTTTCCCCTGTGGCGATGATCGCGGCGGTCTGGAGCGGCCTCTGGTGGCCCCTGGCGGCGCTCGCGGTGCTGGCGGTGGCGCTGCCGCGCGGGCGCGGCTGGTGCCTGCTGCTGGCCTTGTCCTGGGCCCACGGGCTGCTGGCCCTGGAGCAGGGGCTGGATCGCCGGCTGCCGGAGTATCTGAACGGCACCCCGCTGACCGTGGAAGCCCGGGTGGTGGGGCTGCCGGTCACGGACACGCGCCGCCGCTTCGGCGAGACCCTGCGCCGCCAGCGGATGATTCTGGACCTGCGCCTGGCCGTCGACGAGCGGCCCTGGCCGGGCCGTCACCGGGTGCGGGTCACGGCCTGGGCGCCGCTGCCGGCGCTGGAGGCCGGCGACCGGCTGCGCGGCAAGGTGCGCCTCTTCTTTCCCCACGGTTGGTACAACCAGACCGGGCCGGACCGCGCCCGTTTCGATCTCGCCGACCGCATCGACGCCCGTGGCGTGCTCACGGCGGTGATCCGCCAGCGGGGGCGGCCTGACAGCCTGGACGCTCGCCGCGCCGGTCTTTCCCGGCGCGTCAGGGAGCTGCTGTCCGTCAGTCCCGCGGGTGCCGCGGTGATTCCGGCGCTGGTCACCGGCGACCGCCGTGGTCTGGAGCCGCCGCTATGGCGGCTGTTCCGCGACCTGGGCACCGCCCACCTGCTGGCGATTTCAGGCCTGCACCTGACGCTGGTCACCGGCCTGCTGTGGGGGCTGGGGCGCTGGCTGCTGGCGCCGCTGCTGTGGCTTGCGTGCCCGCCGGCGCGGCGCTTCAGCCTGCAGCAGTGGGCCTGGGCCCCGGCGCTGGCCGGGGCGCTCGGCTACGCGGCGCTGGCGGGCTTCGCGCTGCCCACCCAGCGCGCCCTGATCATGGTGGCGGTGCTGGCCGCCTGCCGGCTGCGCCGGGCGCGGCCGGCGGCGGGCAGCGTGCTCGGGCTGGCGTTGCTGGCGGTGCTGCTGGTGCAGCCGCTGGCGGCGTTATCCGCCGGGCTGTGGTTGTCGTTCACGGCGGTGGCGGTGATCCTGCTGCTGATCGACGGCGGCCGCTGGCCGGTGATGGTCAGCCTGCCCCTGCTGATGGCGGTGCTGGGGGCCTGGTTGTTCGATACCTGGGCGTGGCTGAGCCCGTTGGCGAATCTGTTGCTGGTGCCGCTGTTCAGCCTGCTGGTGGTGCCCGCGGCGCTGCTGGGCGTGGCGCTGGACGTGCCCGCCATCCTGCTGGCGGCGGCCACCGGCGTGGAGGCCTCGGTGCTGATGATGGAGGGCCTGCACGGGCTGCCGTCGCCGCCGCTGGCGCCGGCACCCGGTTGGGCCGGTCTGGCGCTGCTGGGGTCGGCGTTGCTGTGGCTGTTACCGGCCTGGCCCTGGCCGCGCCGGCTGTTGCTGTTGGGGTTACTGCCCTGGTGGTTGCCCGGCGCCGAGCCGCCGGCCCGGGGCCAGCTGGATCTGATCGTTTTCGAGGTGGGGCAGGGGCAGGCGCTGGCGCTGCGTACCCAGCGCCACCTGGTGCTTTACGACCTGGGGCCGGGCTGGGCCGGCGGGTCGGCGGCGAAAAGCGTGTTGCTGCCCTGGCTGCGGCGCCATGGGCTGACCCCGGACCTCACCATTGTCAGCCACGGTGACGGCGACCACGCCGGCGGCCTGGCGGATCTGGAGCACACCGGGCGCCTGCTGAGCGGCGAGCCCGACCGGGTGGACGGGGCGCGACCGTGCCGGGCCGGGCAGCAATGGCGGTTCGACGGCGTGCGCTTCGAGGTGCTGTGGCCGCCGGACGGGTCGTACCAGGGCAATGCCGCCAGCTGCGTGCTGCGCGTGGACGCCCTGGGCGCCAGTGCGCTGCTGACCGGCGATATCCCCAAACAGGTGGAATACCGGCTGCTGGGGCGGGTGGCTCCGGCGACGGTGCTGCAGCTTGCCCATCACGGCAGCGACTCCTCCTCGTCAACCGCCTGGTTGCGGGCTGTGTCGCCGCGCTGGGCGGTGGCCTCGATGGGCTACGCCAACCGCTTCGACCATCCCGACCCGGACGTGGTCGAGCGGCTGGAAGCGGCCGGCGTCACGCTTCTGCGCACCGACCGGACCGGCATGATTGTGTTTCGCCTGGGCGGCCCTGATAATGCCGCGCTTATAACAAAGTGGCGCCGGGCCCATGGTCGGCCCTGGCACCGCGAGCCGGAACTGTGAAAAGGGGATCGCAACGTGCAGGATCTTGTGCAGTCCGGGGGCTGGATGATGCTCCCGATCCTGATCAGCTCGGTGGTGGCGCTGGCCATCGTCGGTGAGCGTTTCTGGACTCTGCGTCCGAACAAGCTGGCGCCGCCGGGCACCTTGCCGCAGGTGCGCGGCTGGCTGAAAAAGGGCCAGTTGAACGCCCAGCGGCTCAAGACGCTGCGCGAGGAGTCGCCGCTGGGGCGGATTCTCGCCACCGGGCTGGCCAATGCCCGCCACGGCCGCGACATCATGAAGGAAAGCATCCAGGAGGAGGCCACCGGCGTGGTCCACGACCTGGAGAAGTACCTCTCCACGCTGGGTTCGATCGCGGCCATCGCGCCGCTGCTCGGGCTGCTGGGTACGGTGATCGGCATGATCGACGTGTTCGCCGCGATTATGATGCACGGCACCGGCGACGCGGCGCAGCTGGCCGGGGGGATCTCCCAGGCCCTGCTGACCACCGCCGCCGGTCTGGTGGTGGCGATCCCGGCGATCTTCTTCCATCGCTTTTTCGTGCGCCGGGTGGAGGAAATCACCGTGGGCATGGAGCAGAGCGCCGTGCACCTGGTCGATCTGGTCCACGGTGAGCGGGAGGCGACTCCGGGGCAGACTCCTGGAGAGAAAACGTGAAGTTCCCGCGCCCGCGCCAGGAAGAGATCAGCGTCAACCTGACGCCGCTGATCGACGTGGTGTTCCTGCTGCTGATCTTTTTCATGGTCTCCACCACCTTTACCCGTGAGACTCAGCTTTCACTGACCCTGCCGGAAGCGCAGGGCATGCCGCCGGAGAGCCCGGCGCAGGCGGTGGAGGTGCTGGTCTCGCCGCTCGGGGAATATCTGATCAACGGTGAAAAACTCACCGACAACAGTGAAGCGGGCCTGCGTTCGGCGCTGCTCCGGCTGGGGCAGGACAAAGCCGCCTTGCCGATGATCATCACCGCCGACGCCAACGCCAGCTATCAGGCGGTGGTGCGGGTGATGGATGTGGCCGGGCAGCTGGGCTTTGATAAGCTGTCGCTGACCACCCGCGAAGCCGACGAAGAGGGCCAATGAGCCAACTACCGGATGATGCCTGGCAGACGTACAAACGTCTGCTGTCGTACGTAAAGCCCCACGCCCTGATCCTGTTCGCCAGTGTCATCGGCTACGCCATCTACGCCGCCACCCAGGCCGGCGCCGCGCAACTGGCCGGCTACCTGGGCGAGACCGTGGTCAACCCGGAACCGCACCGCGTGGTGATCGTCTCCATCGCGCCGTTCTTTATCGCGCTGGCCCAGGGGCTCGGCCAGTTCATGGGCAGTTATTCGATGACCTGGGTGGCCCAGGAAATCGTCTACCGGCTGCGCAACGACGTGTTCGGCCATGTGCTGCGTCTGCCGCAGGCGGAGTACAACAACAACGCCTCCGGGCGGATCATGTCGAAGATCATCTTCGACGCCCAGCAGATCACCAGCGCCGGCACCGATGCCCTGATCGTGATGCTGCGCGAGGGCCTTACCGTGATCGGGCTGCTCACCTTCCTGCTGTATCAGAACTGGAAGCTGACGCTGATCCTGCTGATCGCCGCGCCCCTGGTGGGCCTGGTGGTGAACCTCACCAGCAAGCGTTTCCGGCATATCAGCCGCCGTATCCAGGGCTCCATGGGCAATATCACCCAGTTTCTCGGCGAAGCCATCGAGGGCAACCAGGCGGTGAAGATCTTCGGCGGCCAGAAGCTGGAGGCCGACCGCTTTCATTCCGTGAGCCGCCGCTTCGCCCGTCAGAACACCAAACTCAACGCCAGCAAGATCGGCTCCACGGTGATCGTGCAGCTGTTCGTGTCGGTGGCGATCGGCGCGGTCACCTATCTGTACATCACGATGATGGGCGAAGCGCTGACCGTGGGCGGCTTCCTGTCCTACATCGCCGCCGCCGGGATGATCCAGAAGCCGCTCAAGCAGCTCACCGACGTGAACGTGAAAATCCAGCGTGGCGTCACCGGCGCGGCCTCGTTGTTCGAGCTGATGGACCGCCCGGAAGAGCGGGACGAAGGCGACCAGGACCTGCCGCGCACCGACGGCAACATCGAATTCCGCGACGTCACCTTCGGCTATGACCCGGCACAACCGGTGCTGCGCAACCTCAGTCTCAAGGTCAACAGCGGCGAGACGGTGGCGCTGATCGGCCGCTCGGGCGCGGGCAAGAGCACCATTTCAGCGATGCTGCCGCGCTTCTTCGACCCGGACCAGGGTCAGGTGCTGCTCGACGGCGTGCCGTTGCCGGACTACAAGCTGGCCCATCTGCGCCGTCAGATCGCCATGGTCAGCCAGAAAGTGGTGCTGTTTAACGACACCGTGCGCCATAACATCGCCTACGGCGAGATGCGTGACGCCGACGACGCCCAGGTGGAACAGGCCGCCCGCAACGCCTACGCCTGGGACTTCATCCAGGGCCTGGAACACGGCCTGGACACCGAGGTGGGCCAGGACGGCGCCCAGCTTTCCGGCGGCCAGCGCCAGCGCATCGCCATCGCCCGGGCGCTGCTCAAGGACGCGCCGATTCTGATTCTCGACGAGGCCACCAGCGCCCTGGACACGGAGTCGGAGCACCACATCCAACAGGCGCTGGAGCGTCTTATGGAAGGGCGCACCACCCTGGTGATCGCCCATCGGCTGTCCACCATCGAGAAAGCGGACCGCATTCTGGTGCTGGACCAGGGGCAGCTGATCGAGCAGGGCACCCATAGCGAATTGTTGGAAAAGAATGGACTCTACACCCAGCTCTACAAAATGGACTTCGCCGACAACGGCCATGGTTGATTGGCGCCGCCGCGTAGAGCGCGGCTGGTACGAAGGCAGCGGCTGGCTGACGCCGCTGCGCCCGCTGGGCTGGCTGGTGGGGCGCGTGGCCGGCCGCCGGCTGCGCCGCTTCCGGCGGCGCGCCGAGCGGCCGCCGGTGCCGGTGCTGGTGGTCGGTAACGTGGCGGTGGGCGGCACCGGCAAAACGCCGCTGGTGATTGCCCTGGCCCGGCGGGCCCGGGAGCGCGGCCTGAACCCGGTGGTGATCTCCCGGGGCTATGGCGGCCGGGCGGACGCCTACCCACGCGTCGTGGCGTTGCACGACGACCCCCGTGAAGTGGGCGACGAACCGCTGCTGATCGCGCGCCGCGCGGCGGTGCCGGTGGTGCTGGACCCTCAGCGAGACCGCGCCCTGCGGCGGGCGGTCACGGAGTTCCAGCCGGACCTGGTGATCAGCGACGACGGCCTGCAGCACTATGCGTTGCCGCGCTCCAGCGAGGTGGTGGTGATCGACGCCCGCCGCGGCCTCGGCAATCAACGCTGCCTGCCGGCCGGCCCGCTGCGCGAGCCGGCGTCCCGCCTTTCCCAGGTGGATTTCCTGGTCGCCAACGGCGGCGCCTGGCCCGGCGCCACCACCATGCATCTGGTGCCCGGCGATCTGGTGCGGCTGCGAGACGGCGAGACCCTGGACGCGGCGGCGTTCCGCGAGCGTTACGGGGCGGTGCACGGCGTCGCCGGCATCGGCAACCCGGAGCGCTTTTTCCGCACCCTGGCGCTGCTCGGCCTGGCGGTCACCCCGCACGCCTTCGCCGACCATCATGGCTTCACCGCCGCGGACCTGGACTTCGCCGACGGCCGGCCGGTGATCATGACCGAAAAAGATGCGGTAAAATGCCGGGATTTCGACGATCCGCGCCTGTGGATGCTGCCGGTGCACGCCAATTTGCCGCCGGCCACCCTGGACGCCATGATTGATCGTGCATTGCAATCGCAGCCTCAGTAAGGACAGCTATGAGTTTCTATGTGGTAGTGCCGGCGCGGTACGCGTCCTCGCGCCTGCCGGGAAAACCGTTGGCGGATCTGGCCGGCCGGCCGATGGTGGCCCGGGTGGCGGAACGCTGCGCTAAAAGCGGCGCCACGCGGGTGCTGGTGGCCACCGACGACGAGCGCGTCCGCGACGCCGTGGGCGACCAGTGCGAGGTGGTGATGACCCGCGCCGATCATCCCTCCGGCACGGACCGGCTGCAGGAAGTGGCCGAGCAGCTGGGCCTGGCCGACGACGACATCGTGGTCAATGTGCAGGGCGACGAGCCGCTGATCCCGCCCGCCGTGATCGACCAGGTGGCGGAGAACCTGGCCGCCCACCCGGAGTGCCGCATGGCCACCCTGTGCGAGCCGATCGAGCGCGGCATCGATCTGTTCAACCCCAACGTCTGCAAGGTGGTGTTCGACTGCAACGGGCGCGCCCTGTATTTCTCGCGGGCGCCGATCCCCTGGCATCGCGATGCCTTCAGCCAGCAACCGAACCCGCACGATATCGATATGGACCCGGGCTACTGGTGGCGTCATATCGGTATCTATGCCTATCGGGTCGGCTTTCTGCACCAGTTCGTGAGCTGGGAGCCGGCCTCCATGGAAATGCACGAATCCCTGGAGCAATTGCGGGCCCTGGCCAACGGCGTCGCCATCCATGTGGCGCCGGCCCGCGAGCCGGTGCCCGGCGGGGTCGACACGGACATGGACCTGCAGCGCATGCGCCGCCACCTGCGAGCGGAGGAAAACCGGGGATGACGTCGCTGTCGATACTGTTTGTGTGTCTGGGCAACATCTGCCGCTCGCCCACCGCCGAAGCGGTGTTCCGCCAGCGGGTGCGGGACGCCGGCCTGAGCGACCGGCTTCGCATCGAGAGCGCCGGCACCGGCGACTGGCACATCGGCCGGCCGCCGGACCGGCGCGCCAGCGCCGCCGCCGCCGAGCGCGGCTACCCGATGGACGACCTGCGCGCCCGCCAGGTGAGCGCCGAGGACTTCCGCCACTTCGATTACATCCTGGCCATGGACAACAGCAACCTGGCCGACCTGCGCGCGCTCGACCCGGGCCCGGGCGTCGCCCGCGAGGGGCTGGTACTGGCGCGCTTCCTGGATGTGCTCGGCGATGACGGCCCCGGTGAAGTGCCGGACCCTTACTACGGCGACGAGGACGGTTTCGGCCACGTGCTCAATCTGGTGGAGCGCGCCAGTGACCTGTGGCTGGCGCGGTTGCGGGAGCGGCTGTGATCGAACACGACGCCGACCTGAGCGGCGCCAACACCCTGGCGCTGCCGGCCCGGGCCCGGCGGCTGGCGCGGCCCACGGACGTGGCCGCGCTGGGCGAGCTGCTGGCCGGGCGCGACCCGGCCGAGCCGCTCTACGTGCTCGGCGAGGGCAGCAACGTGGTGCTGCGCGGCGACCTGCCGGGCCTCACGGTGATCCCCGCGTTCGACGGCATCGACTACCTGGATGAGAGCGCGGATCAGGTGCGGGTGCGCGTCGGCGCCGGCGTGGTCTGGGACCGGCTGGTGGCGGACACCGTGGCGCGCGGCTGGGGCGGCCTGGAAAACCTGTCCCTGATTCCCGGCACCGCCGGCGCCGCGCCGTTTCAGAACATCGGCGCCTACGGCGTGGAGCTGGCCGATTGCCTGGAAAGCGTGGACACCGTGGCGGTGGCCGACGGCCGGGCAGGGCGCTTTCGCGCCGATCAGTGCGAATTCGGCTACCGCGACAGCCTGTTCAAGAGCCGCCGACGGGGCGAATTCATCATCACCGGCATCACCCTGCGGCTGCACCGCCATGGCGCCCGCCGGGTGGACTACGGCGGCCTGGCCGAGCGCTTCGCCGGCCAGGACCCACGCACCCTGGCCCCGGCCACGGTGCGGGCGGCGGTGATTGAACTGCGGCAAAGCAAGCTGCCCGACCCGGCGGTGCTGCCCAACGCCGGCAGCTTTTTCAAAAACCCGGTGGTCAGCGCGGCGGAGCTGGCACGGCTGAAAGCCGACTATCCGAAGCTGGTGTCCTTCCCGCACCCGGACGGTGCCAAGCTGGCCGCCGGCTGGCTGATCGAGGACGCCGGCTGGAAAGGCCGCCGGCTGGGGCCGGTGGGCATGCACCGGGACCAGGCCCTGGTGCTGGTCAACCACGGCGGCGCCCGCGCCGACGACGTGCTGGCGCTGGCCGCCGCCGTGCGCGAGGACGTGCTGGCCCGTTTCGGCGTGACGCTGGAACAGGAGCCGGTGGCGTTGCCCTGACGCTGATCCGCCAGGGTGTAAGCTTTGTGTTTTGTCGCCGGGCGCCAGTGGTTCTCACGGGGCGCCCCTGTTAGCCTGAACCGGCCTTGCCGCCACGGCGGAACCGATAAGAAATCAGGATTGTCCTCTGTTCATGCACCCCTTGGTAGTTTCCTGGTCCAGGGCGCGTGCCGCCGTTCTGTCCGCGCTGCTGCTGGCGCTGGCCGCCTGCGCCGGCCAGCCGCCATCGTCGTCGCCGCCGGTGGCCACGCCGGAGCTGTTTTCCCGTTCCGGCGAGGCCGCCGCCCCGCAGCAGTGGTGGGTGGCCTTCGACGATGCCGCCCTCAACCGTCTGGTGGACCGTGCCCTGGGCGCCAATCTGGATCTGCAGGCCGCCTATGAGCGCCTCAACCAGGCCCGCGCGGTGCGGGCACGCCAGGAAGCGGGTCTGTTCCCCAGCCTGGAGGCGCGCGCCGGCGCCGAGCGCCGCGACGACGGCGACAGTGAGACCGATCTGTTCAGCGCCGGGCTGGCGGCGGAGTACGAACTGGATCTGTGGGGGCGGGTGGGCGCCCAGGCCGACGCCGAAGCCTTCCGCGTGGCGGCCAGTGGCGCCGACTACCAGGCCGCCGCGCTGTCCCTGGCCGCCGAGGTGGCCAACACCTGGTTCGAACTGCTCACCCAGCGCACCCAGCAGGAGCTGGCGAGCGCCCAACTGGACACCAACCGGGACGTGCTGTCGCTGATCCGTGCCCGTTTCGGCATCGGCGAAAGCGCCAGCGCCGACGTGCTGCGCCAGCGCCAGCTGGTGGAAGCGTCCCGAGAGCAATTGCTCACCGTGCAGGCCCGCACCCGGGTGATCGAGCACCAGTTGGCGGTGCTGCTGGGCGAGCCCCCCAGGGGCGTGGTGTTCCCCGATGACGGCACCCTGCCGGCGTTGCCGCCGCTGCCCGCCACCGGCGTGCCGGCGGAACTGGTGCGGCGCCGGCCGGATCTCCGGCAGGCCTATTTCCAATTGCAGGCGGCGGACGCGGACCTGGCCTCGGCGGTGGCCGAGCGTTTTCCCCGTTTGACCCTGTCCGCGTCGCTGAGCAATGAAACCACCGACAGCGAGGCCCTGTTCGACGACTGGCTGGCGACCCTGGCCGGCAACCTGGTGTTGCCGTTGATCGACGGCGGCCAGCGCCGCGCCGAGGCGCGCCGCTTCCGTTCGCTGCGCGAGCAACGGCTGTACGAGTACGGGCAGGCGACGCTGGTGGCGTTCCAGGAAGTGGAGGACGCCCTGGTTCAGGAGCGCCAGCAGCAGCGGCGCATGGAGAGCCTGCGCGAGCAGCTGGCACTGGCGGACAGCGCCTACCGGCAATTGCGCATTCAGTACGTTAACGGCGCGGTCGGCTACCTGGAGGTGCTGAGCGCGCTCCAGGAACGCCAGGAACTGCGCCGCACCCTGATCACCGCCCGCCAGGAGCTGCTGGCGTTCCGGGTGGCCCTGTACCGGGCGCTGGCCGGCGGTTTCCCGGTGCCCGAAGAGGAAGAGAACGCATGAGCAACACGGTGGACGACCAGGCCGCGCGCCCGGAGAGCGGGCGGGCCGGGCGCGGCAAGACGGCGCTGGTGTCGGTGCTGATCCTGCTCGCCGGCGTGGCGCTGATGGTGCTGATCTTCAAGACCGAGCCCACCGCCACGCGCGGCGATGTGGCGCGGGAAACCGCCATGCTGGTGGAGGTGCGCAGCGCCGAACGGGGCCGCTTCACCCCGGTGATTGAAGTGATGGGCCGGGTGGTGCCGGCGCGGGAAGTGACCCTGCAGCCGCGCGTCAGCGGCCGTGTCATCGAGCTGGCCGAGGCATTCGAGCCCGGCGGCCGGGTGGCCGAGGGCGCCGCCCTGTTGCGCATCGATCCGGCGGATTACCAGGCCGCGCTGCGGCAACGGCGCAGCGAGCTGGCGCAGGCGCGCGCCGATCTGGAACTGGAGCAGGGCCGCCAGGCGGTGGCCGAACAGGATTTCGAATTGCTGGGTGAAGAGCTGGACGAGGGCAACCGGCACCTGGTGCTGCGCCAGCCGCAGTTGAAGCAGGCCCGTGCCCGGGTGGATTTCGCCGAGGCGGCCCTGCGTCGCGCCGAACTGGATCTCCAGCGTACCCGTATCAGCGCGCCCTTCGACGCCCAGATCCTGTCCCGCGACGTGGCCACCGGCTCCCAGGTGAGCACCGGCGACAGCCTGGCCCGGCTGGTGGCCACGGACCGTTACTGGGTGTCGGCCAGCGTACCGCTGTCGCAACTGCGCTGGCTGCGCTTCGCCGAAGAGGACGGCGAGCAGGGCGCGCCCGTCACCCTGCGCCACGAGGCCGCCTGGGGGCCGTCACGGAGCCGCCAGGGCCGCCTGCAGCGGCTGGTCGGCGAGCTGGACGCCAACGCCCGCCTGGCGCGGGTGCTGGTCAGCGTCGAGGACCCGCTGGCGTTGCAGTCGGAGGCCGGCGCGCCGAGTCTGATTCTCGGCGCCTTCGTGCGCACCGCCATCGAAGGCCGGGCGCTGGACGACGTGGTGCGTCTGGACCGCGATCTGCTGCGCCGCGAGGACACGGTCTGGGCGATGGAGGACGGCGCCCTGGATATCCGCGACGTCACCGTGCTGCTGCGTGACAACGACTACGTCTACCTCAGCGACGGGCTCGACCAGGGCGATCAGGTGGTGGCCACCGATCTGGCCACGGTGGTGGACGGCGCCGCCCTGCGTCTTGAGGACGTCGCCGGCGCGGAGACCATGGAATGAGCGCGCCGCCAGGGCTGGGTGGGCCCGATCGAGTGGATGGCGCGCAACAGCATCGCCGCCAATCTGCTGATGATTCTGCTGCTCGGCGGCGGCCTGTGGATGGCGGTGCAGGTACAGAAAGAGATCTTCCCGGAAGCCCAGCTCGACGTTGTCGAAGTGGAGGTGACCTACCCCGGCGCCGCGCCCGAGGAAGTGGAGCAGGGCGTGCTGATGCCGGTGGAAGAGGCGGTGCAGGGCGTCGAGAGCATCGAGGAAATGGTGTCCACCGCCCGCGAAGGCAGTGGCGTGATTCAGCTGGAGCTGGTGGCCGGCGCCAACCGCATGCAGGCGCTGCAGGACATCGAACAGGCGGTGGACCGGGTGCGCACCTTCCCGGACCAGGCGGAAGAGCCGCGCGTGCGCCTGCAGGCGCGCACCCGCGATGTGATGGAGCTGGTGCTGTACGGCGAAGTGGACATCTGGACCCTGCGCCAGCTCGGCGAGCAGGTGCGCAACCGCCTGCTCAGCGAGTCCGCGGTGACCCGCGCGGACATCAGCGACGTGCCCGATTACCTGACCAGCGTGGAAATTTCCCAGGCCACGCTGCGCGAGTACGACCTGACCCTGGACCAGGTGGCGTCGATCATCGAGCAGTCCAGCCGCGACGTGCCCGCCGGCAATCTGGCCACCGACAACGGCGAGATTCTGCTGCGCCTGAAAGAGCGCAAGCAGTGGGCCGACGAGTTTTCCCGCATCGTGGTGAGCCGCGCGGATTCCGGCGCGGTGGTGACCCTGGGCGACATCGCCACGGTGCGCGACGGCTTCGAGGACACCGGTTTCCACTCCCGTTTCAACGGTCAGCCGTCGGTGGAGATCGAGATCTTCCGCACCGGCAGCCAGTCGCCGCTGGACATCGCCGCGGCGGTGGAAGGGGTGATGGCGGAACTCAAGACCACCTTGCCCGACCCGGTTCAAGTGCGCATCGACAGCAACCGCGCCGAGCAGTTTGAAAGCCGCATGGACATGCTGCTGAAGAACGGCATCCTGGCGATGGTGATCGTGCTGGTGATTCTCAGCCTGTTCCTGGAGTACCGGCTGGCGTTCTGGATCATGATGGGCATGACCGTGTCCTTCGTCGGCGGTGTGCTGTTCCTGCCGGCCATGGGCGTGAGCGTGAACATGATCTCCATGTTCGGCTTCCTGATGGTGCTGGGCATCGTGGTGGACGACGCCATCGTGGTGGGCGAGAACATCTACGAGTACCGCGAGCAGGGCATGAGTTTCATGGACGCGGCGGTGCAGGGCGCCCGTGATATCGCCGGGCCGGTCACCTTCAGTATTCTCACCAACATCGTCGCCTTCATGCCGCTGCTGTTCATGCCCGGCGTCACCGGTAATTTCTGGTGGCCGCTGGGGGCGGTGGTGATCGTGGTGCTGGCGATCTCGCTGTTCGAAGCGCTGTTCATCCTGCCGGCCCACCTGGCGCACAGCGGCAAGGGCACGGTGACCGTCTACGGGCGCGCCCTGCACCGCGTGCAGCGCCGCTTCTCCGGCTATTTCCAGATAGTGGTGGAGCGCGGCTACCGGCCGCTGCTGGACCGGGCGCTGCGCTATCGCTACGTGACGCTGAGCGGCGCGCTGACCCTGATGCTGGTGGTGGGCGCCTACGCCGGTAGCGACCACATGGGCATGATCATGATGCCCGAAGTGCCGGCGGACGAGATCGAAGCGGGCATCCGTCTGCCGGTGGGCACCACGCCGCGCCAGGCCGGTGAACTGGCCCTGGCGCTGACCCGGGAAACCGAGCGGCTGTTCGAGGAAAACGACCTGGCACGCAACGCCGAGGGCATCAAGACCAACGTGCGCGGCGAGCAGAAAATCGACGTGGAGCTGGTGTTAAAGCCGGAACACGAACGGGACATGACGGTGCAGCAGATCGTCGAGCTGTGGCGGGACCAGATCGGTGATTTCAAGGGCGTCGATCAGATCACCTTCGAGGCGGAGCAGGGCCCCGGCTCCTGGCGCGACGATATCAGCGTGGACCTCAGCCATACCGATATCGACGTGCTCGCCAAGGCCAGCGAGCGCCTGCTGAACGCCATGAAAGGCCTGTCCCAGACCCGCAACGTCAACGACAGCTACACCACCGGTAAACCGCAGTTCGACGTCAGCCTGACGCCGCAGGCGGACGCCCTGGGCCTCACCGGCGCCGAGGTGGGCCGGCAGCTGCGGGATGCGTTTTACGGCGCCATCGCGCTGCGCCAGCTGCGCGGCATCAACGAAAACGAAATCCGCGTGCGGCTGCCGGAAGAGGAGCGTCAGGACCTGCGTTACCTGGACACCTTCGTGGTGCAGCTGCCGGAGGGCGGCGAAGTGCCGCTGACCGATGTGGCCAGCGTCACCATCAGCGAGTCGTTCCGCTCCATCTACCGCCGCGACGGTCGCCGGGTGATCACCGTGGGCACCGACGTGCTGCCCAAGAGCGCTACCAGCCAGGTGCTCGCCGTGGTCCGCGACGAGCTGCTGCCGCAACTGCGCGCCGACTACCCGGGCCTGACCTGGACCTTCCAGGGCGGTCAGGCGGACATGCGCGAATCCACCTCGGCGTTGTGGGGCGGCTTCGCCCTGGCACTGGGCGTGATCTTCGCGCTGCTGGCGGTGGCGTTCGGCAGCTACCTGCAGCCGCTGGTGGTGATGCTGGCGATTCCGTTCGGCGCCGTGGGCGCGGTGCTCGGCCACATTCTGCTGGGCATGGACCTGTCCCTGGTCAGCTTCATGGGCATCATCGCCCTGGCCGGGGTGGTGGTGAACGATTCGCTGATCATGGTCGACTACGCCAACCGCCAGCGGCACCGGCTGGGCGCCGCCCGGGCGGTCTATGAAGCGGGCCTGCGCCGCTTCCGGCCGATTCTTCTCACCACCATGACCACCTTCGCCGGGCTGATGCCGATCATCTTCGAAACCTCCCTGCAGGCCGCTTACCTGATCCCCATGGCGGTGTCCCTGGGCTTCGGCATCGTGTTCGCCACCGCGTTGATTCTGTTCGTGGTGCCGTGCCTCTACCTGGCCCTGGACGATCTGATGGGCGCCATCGACACGCGCCGCCGGGCCTTCAAGTATTCAGACGGCACATAAAAAAAACCGCCCCGAAGGGCGGTTTTTTTTATTGGTGTGACCGTCGGGTGGACCGATCAGGCACCGGGGTTGCTGTCGCCGGAATTTTCCCGGGCGGCTTGTTCCGCCTGTTGCTGACGGCGGCGCAGGCGCGGGTCATTGCTGGCGCGCCCGGCCGGACGCTCCGGCGCCACCGGCTTGCTGAACGCCGGGGTGGCCGGCTGTTCCGCTTCGCCGGTCTCCGCCTTGGCCGGCGCTTGTTCGGCGGCCGGTGCGGGTTTGGCGGCGGGTTGGCGTTCCGGCTGCGGTACCGGCTGGCCCGGTTTGCGGTCACGCGGGTCGTTGCCGGCACGGCGGACCTGATCCGCTGCCGTTGAAGGCGCCTGCTCGGAAGAAGGAGCCTCCGCCTTGGGTGAAGGCTCTTCCGCTTTCGCCGCGGGCTCCTCAACCTTGGCTGAGGGTTCTTCAGCTTTCGCCGGCTGTTCAGCCTTGGCTGAAGGCTCTTCTGCCTTCGCCGAGGGCTCTTCCGCTTTTGCTGAAGGCTCTCCCGCCTTAGCTGAAGACGCTTCTTTGGCCGGAGCTTCTTCGGCTTTTGCTGAAGGTTCTTCCGGCTTGGCTGAGGGCTTTTCTACCTCGGCTGAAGGCTCCTCTACCTTCGCTGAAGGCTCTTCTACCTTCGCTGAGGGCTCCTCTACCTTGGCGGAAGGCTCTTCCTCTTTGGCTGAAGGGGTTTCTGCCTTAGTTGAAGGCTCCTCTACCTTAGCCGAGGGCTCGTCTGCTTTCGCTGAAGGCTCTTCCGCCTTGGCTGAGGGCGCTTCCTGACTGGCGGGCTTCTGCGCTTTGGCTGAAGGGGCCTCGGCAGAGGGCGCCGGCGCGGTGTCGCCGGTGGCGGCCTTGGGCTGCTCTTCCTGACGGGCGGCGGCGGCCTGGGGCGCCTGAGCCTCGGTGGCCTGTTCCGCGCTCGGCTTGGCGGCGGCGGTTTTCGGTTCGCCGTGCTCTTCGGCGGGCACCAGTTTGGCCTTGGGCGGACGGCTGTCACCACGCTCCTGATCACGACCGGGGGTGTTGTCCTCGGACGTCATGCGCGGCGGCGGGCCGCCGGCGGTGGTCTGGTCGTCGCTCTGGGCCCCTTTATCCTGGGCCGCTTTGTCCTGGGCGCCGGGACGCTGGCGTTCGCGCAGGGGACGGTCGTCCTTGCTGTCGGTGCGGCGCTGGGCCTTGGGGCTGTCGTCCTTGCGCGGGCCTTTGCCGGTGCCACCTTTGGACTCGCCTTTGTTATCCGGCTTGGCGTCCTGCTTATTGTCCTGCTTGGACTCCGGCTTACCGCTGTCGGCGCTTTTCTGGTCGTCGCTTCGGTTGTCGGCACCACGGTTGTCGCCGTTGCGGTTGTCACCGCCCCGGTTGCCGCCTCGGCCGCCACGACGGTTGCGGCCGCCACGGCGGTTGCCGCCTTCGCTCTTGCCGTCCTGGTTGTCGTCCTTGCGGTTCTCGCCACGGTTATCGCCACCACGACCGTCGCCGCCCCGGTTATCGCCGTCGGCGTTCCGGTTGCGGTTGCCGCCGTTGCGGCGGCCGCCA
>CENV01043360.1_pt1 | contig 18416 bp, 24 predicted proteins | sample 530231 | NCBI WGS metagenome assembly CENV01 (sample SAMEA2619815, study PRJEB7988) | marine metagenome | biome: marine biome (ENVO:00000447); feature: surface water layer (ENVO:00002042); material: "saline water (ENVO:00002010), including plankton (ENVO:xxxxxxxx)" | depth 5 m | reverse complement strand
GACAGATTATCTAATATGCCCTATTTATTTGCCAGGTTAATAGTCCACCGCATGGGCGTCATGGGCGTACTCCAGCCAACGGTCATAGTTGGTGGTATAGATCGCCGGAAAACGGCCACGCACGATCAGCCGATGAATTTCCGAGTCACGTATTTCGATGTTGCGATGCCACTCGCGGTCCATCCAGCTGCGCAGCGGGCCGATGCTGCCTTTCCTGATCCGGTAGTACTCGGCCAGGGCGAGGAAATTGCCGTAGGTGTTGAACACCTCCGGGTCGTAGTCGAGCTGTACGGCGATCTCGTCGATCAGCTCCTTCCACGGCGGCAAGCCAATGTTGGCGGATACGCCGGAACCGACAAAAAGGATCAGGCGATTGTTCCGGTACGCTTCGCGGAGCTGGTCCATGGTTGCTCAGGACTCCCGCAGATAGGCGACGAAGGCGTCGAGTGCGCGTCGGCGCATGGAAAGGCCGTTCTTTTGCGTGCCCAGCTGCGCGAACGTCTGGGTCTGGCCTTCGGGAATGAACACGTCGTCCCATTCGAAGCCGCCATGCCCGGCTGGCGACGGTGCGATGCGCCCGGCAACCACGCCTTCGAAGAAATGCCGTTTGCGACCGTCGCAATAGCCGATCAGGGTTCGCGCCTCGGCAGCCGGATCTTCCAGTCGCCCGATCAGCTCCGAGAATCGCTCGGCCTGCAGCCGATCCCAGAAAATCTGCGTCAGCCCGCCGGGAAAGCCGTTGAGGCTGTTGATGAAAAGCCCGGTGTGTTCGACGAAGACCGGTTTACCGATCATCTTGAAGGCGACCAGCAGCTTGTCGCTGACCAGCTGGTGCAGGTCCTCGGTACGCAGCTCCTCGATACGGATGGGAAAGGGCTTCACCTCGATTCCGCTGGGCTGGAGAATCTCGCAAACCTCGAGGATCTTCTGCGGGTTGATGGACGCGAAGCGGATTTTCATGGAACGAGCCAGCTCCGGTTTCGACGGATGAATGCTGCCGCCACGACGGCCGCCCTTGTCTGTATGACGCAAGGTGAGTGGCTCGGTTCTCCTGCCCAGCGGATTAATCGATCAGGCGCGCCTATGGACGTTGCAGCGCCACGTCTTAAAGGAATGACATTGCAGACTCTGGCGGGGAGGGCGCTTCAGCTCCGGCCCGGACGCATCGGGCAGACTGCCTGCACCTGACGGATGCGCTCGGCGGGGACGCGCAGCTGCCGTAGCAGGTACTCGGCGAATTCCGGCGTGAATGGCTGACGGGCGATGGCCTGTTGCATGCAGAACAGCCAGGCATCGCGTTCGGCTTCGCCGACCTGCCAGCGGGTATGGAACTGCGGAATGCTGATGCCGCCATACTTCTCTGCGTATCGCTTCGGGCCACCCAGCCAGCCGCTCAGAAAGCTCGCCAGCCGGTCCCGGGCGTCGCTCACGTCTGCCGGATACATTGCACGAACGCCCGCGGCTTCTGGCGCCAGGTCCATCACCTGGTAGAAGTCCGCGACCAGCTGTTGCAGGCCCGGTTCGCCGCCGGCTGCCTGGAACGAGGCGTCGCCGACGCCGAATGCGGGACCTTGATCAGGGCTCATCAGACTCGTCTCTGGCTCGTTGAAAGGGCGCGAGATGATGCGCGCTTGTGCCAGATCAAAACAAGTGCGAGCAGGGCCCGCAACGCGCAGGCAGCTGGTCTAAGCTGAAGGTCCACACAACAGCGGAGACAGGAAATGCGCAGGCTTCTGGTTGCATACGATGGTTCGGACAACGCCAAGCGCGCCCTGCAGTATGTCGTCGATCTGGCGCGGGATACCGGGATCGCGCTACAGGTGCATGTGGTCAACGTTCAGCACGAACCGATCATCTACGGCGAATACGTGACGTCGGCGATGATCGATGAACTCAACAACGGCCTGATGGCCAAGGCGCGCTCCGTGCTCGACGAAGCGGCAGCCGTGTTGCAGGCCGGCGGCCTGAGCTGCGAAACCCATGCGCTGCTGGGCAATGTTGCCGAGCAGGTCAACGACGCGGCCAAGCGGCTGGGCTGCGACACGGTGGTGATGGGCACCCGTGGTCTGGGCAGCTTCACCGGGATGCTGATGGGCTCGGTGGCGAACCGGGTGATCCATGAGGTATCGGTCCCGGTGCTCTTGGTCAAGTGACCTGAATGCCGGTCTGGCCGATCAGTCCTGCTTGCCCTTGAGCAGATCGGCCAGGTTGGCGAAGGCCTTGAAGGTTTCCTTCGGGCCCAGGTCGCTGCCCGGCCTGGCTTCGGCTTGGTACTGGTTGTCGGTGTAGCGGGAATGCTCGTTGTCGTGGCAGTACAGGCAGAGCAGCTCCCAGTTCGAGCCATCCTCGGGGTTGTTGTCGTGGTTGTGGTCCTTGTGGTGGACCGTCAACTCGCTCAGGCGCTTGCCGGAAAATTCCCGCGCGCAACGACCGCAGACCCAGGGATACATCTTCAGTGCTTTTTCCCGATAGCCTTGTTCGCGCTGACTGTAGGGCGTGGTCGGTTTGCTGCTGCTCATGGTGAATGCTCGCCGGGTTCGTTGTTCGTCAGGGCCCATCCCCGCGTCGGCATTGCCACGCGCGGGAACAGCCCCAAGTAAAGTCAATGGCTGTCAGCCCGCCAAGCCGACGTAGACGTTCTGCACGTCATCGTGGGCGTCGATGGCCTCGAGAAAGGCTTCGACTTCTTCCAGTTCGGCACCGGACAGGCTGACCGGATTCTTCGGACGATAGCCCAGTTGCGCGGACTGCACGGTAAAGCCGAATTCCGGCAGCGCCTTGCACACGGCGTCGAGATCGGTGGGTTCGGTGATGAACAGCGTGCTGCCTTCGTCGGCTGCTTCGAAATCCTGCGCACCGGCCTCGATCGCGGCCATTTCCGCATCGGCGTCGCCTTCAGGCGCGGCTTCGATCATGCCGACGTGGTCGAAGTCCCAGCTCACCGAGCCGGAGGAGCCCAACTGGCCTTTGCGGAACAGCACGCGGATTTCGGCAACGGTGCGGTTGACGTTGTCGGTCAGGCACTCGACGATCAGTGGCACCTGATGCGGCGCGAAGCCTTCGTAGAGTGTGCGTTCGTAGTGGACCACCTCACCGCTGAGGCCTGCGCCTTTCTTGATGGCGCGTTCCAGCGTGTCCTTGGGCATCGAGGCCTTCTTCGCCTGTTCGACGACCAGGCGCAGGCGCGGATTCATGTCGGGGTCGGCACCGCTGCGGGCTGCGATCATGATTTCCTTCGACAGCTTGCCGAAGATCCTGCCCTTGGCGTTCGCCGCCGCTTCCTTATGCTTCGCTTTCCACTGTGCGCCCATGCTCGTCCCCGTCTGAAGTGATGAAGTCAGGCGCGGATTCTATAGCGTATTCCGGCCTTGCGTCGCCGGTGGCGGTGCTGCCCGTGCCAGGGCGATGGGCGGTTGCTCCGCACTGTGCCGCTCATTTTGGCGATCACTGTATGGAGCGCTCACCGGAAGCGGCGTCTTTAATGCATCTTTTACGCAACAGGGTGCGTCGCCATGTCGCCTCGGGATCTGCTGCTCGCGCTGGTCGTCATCGTCGTCTGGGGCATGAACTTCGTGGTGATCATGGTCGGCCTGCACGACGTGCCGCCGATGCTGCTGGGGGCGCTGCGTTTCATGCTGGCGGCCGTGCCGGCGGTGTTCTTCATCAAGCGTCCGCAGGTGCCGTTGCGCTGGATGCTGGCCTATGGGCTGACCATCTCGCTCGGGCAGTTCGCCTTTCTGTTCACCGCGATGAAACATGGAATGCCGGCCGGACTGGCCTCGCTGGTGCTGCAGTCGCAGGCGTTCTTCACGCTGTTCTTCGCGGCGCTGTTTCTCGGCGAGCGATTGCGCGCAGCCAACTTGCTGGGACTGGTCATCGCGGCCTGCGGTCTGGCGATGATCGGCGCGCAGACCGGCCTGGGCATGACCCTGAGCGGTTTCGTGCTGACCATCTGCGCGGCGTCGATGTGGGCGCTGGGCAACATCGTCACGCGCAAGGTCGGCAAGGTGAACCTGGTCGGGCTGGTGGTATGGGGCAGTCTGGTGCCGCCGCTGCCATTCCTGGCGCTGTCGCTATGGCTCGAGGGGCCGGCGGTGATCGAGGCGGCGCTGCGCGGCATTGGTTGGCAGACGATTCTAGTGCTGGCCTATCTGGCATTCGGCGCGACGATTCTCGGCTATGGCCTGTGGAGTCGCTTGCTGTCGCGTTACCCGGCGAGCCAGGTGGCCCCGTTCTCGCTACTGGTGCCGGTGGTCGGGCTGACGTCAGCCAGCGTGTTACTGGGCGAGCGGCTGGGGACGCTGCAATTGGGTGGGGCGTTGCTGGTGATGCTCGGCCTGGGGGTGAATGTTTGCGGTAGCTGGTTGTTCGGTCGGTTGCGTCTGGCCAGGGTCTGAAACGCCCGGCATCAGACCGGGCGTCGCAGCGATAAGGCTCAATGGGTGGCGGCGTGGGCGCCGAGCAGCGTAGTGCCCGAGCCACTCTTCTTGTCGCGCTTGGCCATCCGTTTTTCTTGCGCCGTTTTCATCGGCTTTTTCTTGCCGTTCTTCTTTGCGTCCATTCCCTTGCTCATGGTGTTCACCTCTGATTGCTGGCTGGACATGTCCTGATGTGCGAAGACCTGACTGTCGCTGCTGGAGCGAAGCCTGTTTCCGGCCTGTGTCTTCCATGACCGCTGCAGTATGGCACTGCTGGGCTGCATTGCACGCACTGCTTTGCTTAGGGTCTGTTCCCGTTTCGTCGCAAGCCGCGTTGCTGCGCCAAATAGCGCCATGGCCGGGCGGCGTTCCGCAGGCGCGGGACGCAGGTAATGGTGGTTCCCTTGCCAAGTCCCGCAACGCCGGATGGCGCCATTTGCCGCGCACGAAACGGGAACAGCCCCTAGGTATCAGTCGAACAGGCTGTGCTGGTCGCGTTGGGCGCGAAGGGCGTCGTAACGCTGGCGGAAGATCGCCCGATAATGCATGGCCAGACGCGGCAGCTTCGCCAGTTGCTGCAGGCTGTCTTCAGTCAGGTTCTGATCGAGAAAGCAGCGCCACAGGTGCGCGACGCTGATCTGCGGGTGCGGGCGCTCGAGCAACTGCAACGTGTCGCCAGGACGCACGGTGCCTGGCTCGATGGTCCGGTAGAGCCAGCCGGTGCGGCCGCTCGCCGACAGCTCCCGCGCCAGGCCACGCACACCGTGACGGTTGTCCAGCCTGATGCAGGGCGAGCGCGGCTGGCTGATCTCGATCAGCGCGGTGCCCCAGCGAAGAAGATCGCCGATGCATACCTGCTCTTCGTCCAGTGCCTGGCTACCTAGGTTCTCACCGAAGGCGCCGAGACCAAGCCGCGCGCGCAGCGGCGGGAAGCGCTGCGACCAATACTGATAATGCTGGGTCGGGTAGTGGCAGAGGCTGCGATCCGGCCCGCCATGAAAACGCCGATCGGCGATCCGATCACCCTGCAGGCCATCCAGGCCCAGCCACAACGGGCCGTCGCTGGCTTGCTTGTCCATGGCGGTGGCTCTGCGACTATCCGGCAGCGGCGAAAACTGACGGCACAGCAATGGGCCGTCAACGGTCCAGGCTCCGAGCGCGGTGCGTGGCGCCTGCTGGGTCACGGCTGCTGTGCTCGGTTGAGCTGCTCCAGTTCGCGGCGGACCATGGCGGTGTATTCCGGTGGGCTGAGCTGATACAGCTCGGTGGCAACCCAGGCCAGCCAGCGCGAGCCCAGGGCCGCTTGCTGGTCCAGCAGGCGCTGGGCTTCGGCGCGGGCGCGCTCGGCATTGTTCTGATGAAAATCTGCTCGACTCACGAATCGTCTCCGTCGCCGTACTCGGCGATGAAAGGGGCAGCGATGGTAAACCCGGAACGCTCGCGTTAGGCTCGATGGCTATTCTTTTTGCGCCGCGAGAACGATGCATGCCGGTGTCCATGAACTTCAAGCACAAAATCTCCCGCCAGCGCCCCTATGGCAAGGCCGAGGCGGGCCTGCGGGCCAGCGATGGCAGCCTCGACGCCGTGCTGGACCAGCTGGAGAGCGATCGCGGGCGCATCATCAACTCGGCCGCGGTGCGCCGCCTGCAGCAGAAGACGCAGGTGTTTCCGCTGGAGCGCAATGCCGCGGTGCGCAGCCGTCTCACCCATTCGCTGGAAGTGCAGCAGACCGGCCGCTTCATCGTTCGCACCCTGTACAAGCAGCTCGGCCACCGCGCCGCGGAGTTCGGCCTGGACGGACTCGAGCCGGCGTTGCAGAGCCTGGTCGAGATGACCTGCCTGATGCACGATATCGGCAATCCGCCGTTCGGCCATTTCGGCGAGTACGCCATCGGCGAGTGGTTCGAGCGCAATCTCGACGCGCTGTTCACGGCCGCCGTGACGCCGGGGCAGGGCGATGCCGAGCTGCGCAAGCGGATGCTGGTCGATCTCAAGCACTTCGAAGGCAATGCCCAGGCGGTTCGCCTGGTGGTCTCGCTGCAACGCCTCAACCTGACCTATACGCAGACCGCCGGACTGCTCAAGTACGTCCGTCCGGCCTATCAGGCCAAGCCCGCGAAGGGCACCCCAGGCGCCTACCTGCTGAAGAAGCCCGGCTTCTATCTGTCCGAGGAACCCTTCGTGCGTGCGCTGCAGGCGGCGCTCGATCTGCAGCCGTGCACACGTCACCCGCTGGCCTACGTGATGGAGGCCGCCGACGACATCGCCTATTGCCTTGCCGACATCGAGGATTCGGTGGAGAAGGGCATCTTCAGCATCGAACAGCTGGCGCAGCTGCTGCTCGCCAAGTTCGCGCTGCATGGTTCGGTCGATGCCCCGGTGCCGGGTCCGGAGCGCAGTTTCCGGGGCATGGTCAACTATGCGCTGGACCGCGCACAGAAGGAGCCGATCAACAAGTCCGGCGAGTTCTTCATCTGGCTGCGGGTGAACATGATCCACCCGCTGGTGCAGCACGCTGCGCGGCAGTTCATCGACAACATCGACGCGGTTTATCACGGCACCCTGGATCGCGCGTTGCTGGAGGACGACAGCCTGCCCAACGCCATCGTGCAGACCTTCAAGGATGTCGCGATGGAGCACGTGTTCTGCCACCGCGAGGTGGAAACGTTACAACTGCAGGGCTATCGCATCCTCCAGGGCCTGCTCGACTTCTATGCGCCGCTGCTGCGCGTGCCGGCCACCGTGTTCAATGCACTCAGCCTCGGCACCTGCCGCAGCGAACCTCACCTGCAGATGCTAGCGCGACGCCTGCCCAACCAGCTGGTCAAGGCCTACCACGAAGCGCTCAAGGAGCACGCTGAGCAATCGGCGGATTGGTCTCTGTGGGAGTTCTACTACCGCAACCGGATGCTGCAGGACTACATCAGCGGCATGACCGACCAACTGGCTCAGGACGAGTATCGGGCCCTTTCCGCCCTCTGAGGGGGCGCTGCACCAGAACTGCCGCTGCGCTTGGTACGCGCCTTGCTTTTGCTTGGTGCAGCAGTCGTCGTGCGAGCCCCGCAATGGCGCACGACGGATTTCCGGTAGTTTCCTTAACCTGTTGATATCAAAGGTTTCATGGCGCTTCAGCGTTTCGCTGCAAGCATGCTCCGGCTGCAGGTGACGGTGGCCCGACATGGCGCGGTGATGCATCTCGGTGCATGCGTCTGGCGGAGGTAACCGTTTTGGTGCGATTTATCCGCTGAGGCTGTAGTAACCCATGGAAAACCTCAACAGCGCCGTGGAAACCCTGGTCCACGGTTCGAATACCCTGTTCATCCTGATGGGCGCGGTGATGGTGCTGGCCATGCACGCCGGCTTCGCCTTTCTCGAAGTCGGTACGGTACGTCTGAAGAATCAGGTCAACGCGTTATCGAAGATCATCACCGACTTCGCAGTGTCGACCCTGGCGTATTTCTTCATCGGCTACTGGGTCGCCTATGGCGTGACCTTCATGCAGCCGGCCGATCAGCTGGTGGTGGACCACGGCTACGCGCTGGTGAAGTTCTTCTTCCTGCTGACCTTCGCCGCGGCCATTCCGGCGATCATCTCCGGCGGTATCGCCGAGCGCGCGCGGTTCGGCCCGCAGCTGTGCGCCACACTGCTGATCGTCGCGTTCGTCTATCCGTTCTTCGAGGGCCTTATCTGGAACGGCAATTTCGGCTTCCAGGGCTGGCTCGAGCACCAGTTCGGTGCATCCTTCCATGACTTCGCCGGCTCCGTGGTGGTGCACGCCATGGGCGGCTGGCTGGCGTTCGGCGCGGTAGTGCTGCTGGGGCGGCGCAACGGTCGCTACCGGGATGGCAGGCTGGTGGCCTTCGCGCCGTCGAACATTCCGTTCCTGGCGCTGGGCTCGTGGATTCTCATCGTCGGCTGGTTCGGCTTCAACGTCATGAGCGCGCAGACCATCGAGGGTATCAGCGGGCTGGTTGCGGTGAATTCGTTGATGGCGATGGTTGGGGGCACTGCAGCGGCATGGCTCGCCGGCCGCAACGACCCGGGCTTCCTGCACAACGGCCCGCTAGCTGGCCTGGTGGCGGTCTGTGCCGGCTCCGATCTGATGCATCCGGTCGGCGCACTGGCTACTGGTGCGATCGCCGGAGCACTGTTCGTCTGGACGTTCACCGCTACGCAGAATCGCTGGAAGATCGACGATGTGCTGGGTGTCTGGCCACTGCACGGCCTGTGCGGGATCTGGGGCGGGGTGGCCTGCGGCATCTTCGGCCAGTCCGCGCTGGGCGGTCTGGGCGGCGTGAGCCTGATCAGTCAGGTGATCGGCAGCGGCATGGGCATGCTGGTGGCGCTGCTCGGCGGCTTCGGTGTCTACGGCCTACTCAAGCTGACCACAGGTATTCGCCTGAGCCAGGAGGAAGAGTTCAACGGCGCGGATCTTTCCATCCACCGGATCGGCGCGCTCAGCCAGGATTGAGCCGCTTGCTTATGTCCGGTTGTCGCAGTCGCGCTCAGTAGCCGCGGCTGCGCTCCACCAGATCATGCAGCGGTTCGCCGTCACGCAGCGCTTGCAGGTTAACGGCGACGATCCGGGCCGCGCTGCGCATGTCCGTTGCGGCTGCGATGTGGGGCAGCACGGTCACCTGTGGATGCTTCCAGAACGGATGCTCTGCCGGCAGCGGCTCGCTGCGAAACACGTCGAGCACCGCATGGCCGACCTGGCCACATTCGAGCGCCTGCAGCAGATCAGCCTCGACCAGGTGCCCGCCCCGTCCGACGTTGACCAGCCCGGCGCCGGGGCGCAGAGCTTCGAAGAAACGCCGGTCCAGCAGATCGCCAGTCTGTGGCGTCAGTGGCAGCAGGTTGATGACGATGTCGCTGCATGCCAGCAGCGGCCAGAGGGCATCCATGCCGTGCTCAAGCGCGACGCCCTCTGCAGCGCCGCTGCGAAGCTTCCAGCCAGTCACGCGGTAGCCCTGGGTGACCAAGCGCTGGGCACATGTCCGGCCCATCTGGCCCATGCCCAGCAGCGTCACCTGGATTTCGTCAGCCCGCCGCTGCGGCAGTTGCCGCCAATCGCAGGCGTGCTGCAGCCGGGCGTAATCGTAGAAACCCCGATGCAGCGAGAGAGTCGCCCACAACGCGGTTTCGGCCATGGCCGCGCTCATGGTCGGGTCGACCATGCGCGCCACCGGCACGTCCGGCAGGCTCGGGTCGCTGAGCAGGCGGTCCACGCCGGCCCAGAGCGACTGGATCAGCCGCAGGTTGGGCAAGCCTTGCAGCAATCCCGCGGGTGGGTTCGCGACCACCGCCGCGGTGATCAGTCCCGCGTTCTCCGCCGTCGCGGACAGGTGCCAGCGGGCTTGCGGCAAGGCGCGCTGCAGCTCTGCGAGCCAGGCGTCGCGCTCGTTATCGTCGAAGCTGCCGCAGAGCAGGATGTCCATGCAGTCATTCCTCATCGGTCCAGGCGGAACTGTAGTCAGCCGCAGAGTCTCTGAATAGGCAAGTAGCGGAACGCGCGACGCGCCTTTCAGCCTGTTGACGAGCCTAAGGAGAACATCATGGAACTACCCAACAAAGACCTCGGTACTCTGTTCGAGCAGCTGGGTCTGGCGTCAGACCCGGCGAGTATCGATGCATTCATCGGCAAGCATGGGCACCTGCCGGAAGACGTTCGGCTGGCCGATGCGCCGGTCTGGAACGAGTCGCAGCGCGCGCTGCTGCGCGATGAGTGGGTCGAGGATGCGGAGTGGGCGCCGATTGTCGACGAGCTGAACGTGCGCATGCACGAGCATTGATCACCAGCGCGAGCTGCCGCAATCGCTGCAGCTCGCCTGTCGCCCCTCGAGGCAGATCAGTCCAGCAGATCGGCTGGTACGTTGCCGCCATTCTCGGCCAGTTTGTTCAGCACCGCCTTGTGCAACCACATGTTCATCTGCGCCGAATCCCCCATCTTGTCAGCCGGGCAACCCAGCTCGGTAGCCAGTTCCTTGCGCGCGGTGAGGCTGCTGTCCAGACCGAGCAACTTCAGCAGGTCGACGATGGACGTGCGCCAGTTGAGTTTCTCCGGGTGATTCTGCGCCATGCCGTCGAGCTTGGCCGCGACGTCCACTTGGTCCACTGCAGGGCCCGTGGGTGCGCCGGCACCGCCTGTGGAGGCCTCAGGTGGTGTGGAGGGCGCTGTGCTGTCGGGTGCGGCATGTGCCTGGCCGAGGCCGATCTTTTCCAGTATCGAGTTAAACAAGCCCATGGGAATCTCCTGTCTGCGTGAATGATGAGCCGTGGCTCGCAGGTTAGGACCGCTCGTGTATCGATTCGTCGCATCCGTATTGAACGGGGTGTTCCGGCGAGTGGCGTGGGGAAATTGGGCTTTGGGGCGCCCTGGGTGGACCGAAGTCATTCATCGTCTTGCCCAGTCGATTCCCTGCATCGCTCGTGCTGTAACAGGCGCATGTCGAGTGGCCTGTTTGGCAGGTTCAGTTGGTCAATTTCAGCGCCCATAGCCCCGATACCGCGTTGCTGCTCCTTGCCATAGCCCCGCTATGACTCGTCGCAGCGCCTTGTCTCGGAGCCCTGATCATCAGAACTTGCCTCAACCAACTCACCAAACAGTCCACTAGAATGCCGCTTTTGTTTCAGGAACCGATCATGAGCGAGTCGACCCAGCAAGACCTCGATATCGATGCCCGCTACGCCTGCGCCAGGAGTCTCGCACTGGAAGCCGCGCAGCTGGGCATGGATTTCTATCGGCAACGCGAGACGCTGGATGTCGAGCACAAGGGCAACGACCGGCAGGATGTGGTCAGCATTGCCGACAAAAGCATCGAAGACTTCATTCGCGCACGCCTGGCCGAGCGCTTCCCGCAGGACGGCTTTCTCGGCGAGGAAAGCGGCTCGGCCGACCTCAAGGCCCGCTGCGTGTGGGTGATCGATCCCATCGACGGCACCGCCTGTTTCGTCAACGGTCTGCACAACTGGTGCGTTTCCATCGGGCTGCTGATCGACGGGGAACCCCACATCGGCGCGATCGCCGACCCCAACCATGACGAACTCTTCCATGGCTGTCTCGGCCGCGGTGCCTATGTCAACGAGACACCCATCACGGTCAGCGCCGCCAGCCATGTGCGTGATGGCCTGACCGGCGCGGGCACCTTCCATCCGCGCGGCAAGGAGCATTTCATTCCGTTTCTGGAAAAGCTGCTGGCCGAAGGCGGCATGTTCATCCGCAATGGCTCCGGCGCGCTGATGACGGCTTACGTCGCCGCAGGGCGACTGATCGGTTACTACGAGACCGAACTCAAGAGCTGGGATTGCCTGGCCGGGCTGGTGCTGGTGGTCGAGGCGGGCGGGCTGCGCAACGATTTCTTCCGCAACGATGGGCTGCTCAGGGGTAACCCCTATCTGGTGGCGGCGCCCGGCGTGTATCGACAGCTGGCCGAGCTGATCGGCCCTTCGCTGGATGGCTGAGGCGTTGCGCGTTCGTCAGTCGACCGTGCACTGCCAGGCCCGAGTCGGGCAGCCTGTGCTATACCGTTCTGACGCGCTGGGGCCGGCGAAACGGCCCTGTTCATCAGGGGGGGACAATCGGCGGCCCATCAGCCTGAGCCAACCTGCGTGATCTGATGGCTGCCCGCATAGAAGCGAGGTAACGATCATGACCATGATGCAATGCACCCACCGCGACCACCTCATCACCACCGAGGTGATGGAATATCCCGGCACCCCGACACCCTGGGCTGGCGGTTGCCGGATTACCGATCCCGCCGGGCACGTGACTCGCCGTATGCCGCTACCGCTCGAGCATGCGTTCATGGACGAGCTGGAAAAGGCCCAGCGACTGTCCATCGCCCATGGCAAGTGGCTGGTCGATCAGCATCTCGATCACGGCCGCGAGCTGTTCCAGAAGGCCGCCTAGCAATGCTTGAAGCGTCTTTTCATGCGTCGGATGTCCATCGTCCGACGCATGCCTTGAGCGCGTCAGATGGGCGTGCAGCATGCGTCACCTGCACACACAATTCTCTTCACAGTTGCCAGCGCATGAATCTGTACCGTTTGCGGCAGGAACGCCGGCGAACCGGCTAAGTTTCGGATAGCAAAGCGAAAAGTGCCGACGGGCAGGACTGCGTCGGCGGCATTTTGCCCGTTGCTTAATAAGTGAAACGGTGGCATAGCTATCACCAAGCCACCGGAAACGGTGGTGCTCATAAGCGGAAGTAAGGACGACTTATGCAAATCCAGGTTCACAGCGATAACCACATCGAAGGCAGTGCCCGTCTGGCTGATTGGGTCAGTGCCAGTGTCGCAAGCAGGCTGGACCGATTCGACGACGAGCTGACGCGCGTCGTCGTGCACCTCAACGACGAAAACGGTGACAAGGCCGGCGCCCATGACAAGCGCTGCCAGATCGAAGCGCGGCCGAAGGGGCTGCAGCCGATCTCCGTCACCCACAAGGCCGAATCGCTGGAGTTGGCGATCGACGGCGCGGTGGACAAGCTGAACAATGCGCTCGCTCATCAGTTCGGCAAGTTGCGTAGCAAGCGCTCCGGAGCCCAGCCGCAGATGATCGATGGCGCGGTGGCCGAGCGTGACGCGCTCTTGGAGGAAGATTTCCTCGCGGACGAGCAGGTCCGCAATTCATAAGCCGTAAGCAAGGGCCTTCCTCGGAAGGCCCTTCACACATCTAGTGCAGCAATTCTGGCGGAATCCTGCCGCCATTTTCGGCAAGCTTCTTCATCACCGCCCGGTGCAGCCACATGTTCATCTGCGCCGAGTCCGCCATCTCTGCCGGCGGGCAGCCTAGTTCCGTAGCAAGCTCCCGGCGTGCTTCCAGGCTGCTGTCCAGCCCGAGCAACTTCAGCAGATCGACGATCGAGGTGCGCCAGTTCAGCGCTTCCGGGTGTGCCGCCGCCTTGGCTTCCAGTTGTGCCACCACATCCACGCCACTCGCCGTGGCTGATGACTGATTCAAGTCCTGGTGCGGCGCGATAGTCGCGTTGTCGGTGGCGGTGGGCCTTTCTCCCAGCGTGATGCCCTCGGCGCTCGAGCGGGTAGCGTCGGCTGGTGGTGCATCAGCCTTGTGTTGCGCCTCGTTGGAAACATCACCCAGGCCGAGCTTGGCCTTGATCGTATCGAAAAGTCCCATGTCCGTTCTCCTGACTGTTGATGTCTATATTCGACAGCAACCCAGGACAGACCATTCGCTCCCGCAGGTCGGGTAATTGTCGGCCTGGCGTGGCCCCTCAGCCGTGCTCCAGCCAGGCGCTGGCTTCGGCTTCCTGGTGCAGGTCGAAGGCCTTGATGGTCAGCCCGGGGATCAGCGCGCCTTCCACCTCGCTGGCCTTGCGCAGCCATTCCTTGCCAGCGACCACCGCGCAGCGGTCGAAACGGCGTATGAAGCGGAACAGGTGCGGCAGCCGTGACAGCTCCACGCCGACAGCGCCGAGCGTAGGCAGGTCGAAGTCGCCGATGCGATAGAGCATGCGGCCATGGCGGATGCCTTCGGATTTGAACAGCAGGTCATCCAGCGCAGCGCGCATGGCCTGACTGTCCAATTTGCCGGAGAAGTCGATATCGATGCGGTTTTCGCCTCGGCGCGATACGTGAAACATGCGCAGACCCTCGATTGATCTGTGTTTTATGCGAGTTACCCCGCATACCTGACCATAGACGCTGCGTCGCGACCGGGCCAAAAAAACAGGTGCGCAAGTGCCGTTTTCGTTGATCTGCGTCAGTGCGTGGGGCTGCGTTGCGTGAGCGCCAAAAAAGGCGCGCAAAGCCAGCAATGGCGCGGCTTGCAGATAGTTGATAAACGGTATCAAGTTGCCCCTGGCGCCGCCGAGAACAGTGTTAGCTGCGACGCCATTCGACGCTGGCATCGCTTTCTCTCCCTGTAGTGGATACCCCCATGACCAGCACCTTGGCGAACGTCATTCAGTCCCTTTTGCGCGGACTGGGTCTGCGCACCATCAACCATCAGTTCTTCTTCTCCTACAGCCTGATCTTCCTGTGTGCGGCCCTGACTGCCGCTGTGCTGTTCATGTCCGCCAAAGACGCCAGCCAGATCGACATGGCCGGAGCCCAGCGCATGCTCAGCCAGAAGATGATGAAGGAAGCGCTGCTGGCGGCGCAGGGCGTCGGCGACAAGACCGCCGTCGACAAGACCATCCAACGCTTCGAGCAGTCGCATCGGCTGCTGCTCAACGGCGACCGCGCCCAGGGCATCGCACCGGTGGAGCTGACTAGTGCACAACCGCACCTGCAGCGCGTCGATCAGATCTGGCAGCGTTATCGGCCCGCCGTACAGGCACTGGCCGCAGGTCAGAGCGCTGACGTGAACGCCATTGCCACCGACTCAAACGACATCCTTGCCGCTTCCAACGAAGTGGTGCTGCTGATTTCCGCTGAAGCCAACCGCAGCGCGTCGCAGCAGCTCTGGGTCGCCCTGGGTTCGACCCTGTGCATCCTGCTGATGGTCGTGCTGGGACGGGTCGCCGGCATGAACTGGCTGATGCTGCAGATCGACGAGCTGCGGGGGCGTCTGGAGAGGGTCAGCCAGGGCGACTTTTCCGCGCCGCTGCAGGTGCGGCACGCCGATGACGAGATGGGCATGATCACCCTGGCGTACAACCGCCTGCTGGGCCAGGTTGGAGAGATGATCCGCGGTGTGCGTCTGGCTGCTGACGAAGCCGATGGCCAATGCGTGCGCATGGCGAATCTGGCCGGGGACAGCGCGCGCAACGTCGAGGGGCAGCAAGCCGAGATTGATCAGGTCGCCACCGCCATGAACGAAATGCTCGCCACCTCCCAGGAAGTCGCGCGCAGCACGGTCGAGGCCGCCAATGCCGCAGATGTCGCTGAGCAGGAGACCAACTCTGGCAGCGCGGTGATGAATGAGTCGGTCGGCGCCATCCGCACCTTGAGCGGTCATGTCGACAGCCTGTCCGATGTGATGCAGCAGCTGGTGCAGGACAGTCACGAGATCGGCAAGGTGCTGAACGTGATCAGCGGGATCGCCGAGCAGACCAACCTGCTGGCGCTGAATGCGGCCATCGAGGCGGCGCGTGCTGGCGAGCAGGGCCGCGGTTTTGCGGTGGTTGCCGACGAAGTCCGCAGCCTGGCCAGCCGCACGCAGAGCTCGGCCAAGGAGGTAAGCGTGCTGGTCGAGCGCTTGCAGAGCCAGGCCACCCGCGCGGGTACGGCCATGGATGCGTCGCGTCAGAGCAGCTCGGTGACGCTCACCCAGATCGAGGCGGCGCAGCATGCGCTGGGGCAGATCGTCGGCGCGGTGCAGACCATCCGCGGCATGACCAATCAGATCGCCACGGCGGCCGAGGAGCAGTCGCAGGTGGCCGAGGACATGAACCAGTCGCTGACGCGCATCGCTCAGGTCGCCGATCAGGCTGCTGGTGTTACACACGACACGGCTGCGTCGGGCAATACCATCATGCAGAGCATGAAAGGCCTAAAGGCACTGACCGGGCGTTTCCGTCTCGAGGTGTGATCAGGTCGGCGTGAATCGGGGGAGGGGAATGCTGGCGGAGGGCGCCTGTCCGGCGCAAGGGCATCCCCGCCCATGAGGGGCGGGGACTGGGGTAATCAGTCCTGACGGCTGGTCACTTCCAGCAGGTGATAGCCGAACTGGGTCTTCACCGGGCCTTGCACCTGATTGAGCGGGGCGCTGAATACGACGGTGTCGAATTCCTTGACCATCTGACCCGGGCCGAATGAACCCAGATCGCCGCCCTGACGGCTGGATGGGCAGCTGGAGTTTTCCTTGGCGACCTCGGCGAAGTCGGCACCGCCTTCGATAGCGGCTTTCAGTTCGTTGCACTTGGCTTCGGTGGAAACCAGGATGTGGCGGGCGGTAGCGCGTGCCATGGGGACTCTCCTCTTCAAATAGGCTGCCGAGGCTACCGCAAACCGGTGGCATTGGCGACCGGACCGCGTGGCATTGAAGGCTTAATGAAGGCCCCCGGCGGCCTTCCTTTCGGGTACTCTCGCGCGCTTTTTCATCGGACCCGGAAAACGCTCCATGCTTGATAGCACCCTTGCGCAACTTGAAAACGTCATCAACGATCTGCTGCAACGCAACCAGAACCTGAGCGAGCACTGTGTCTTGCTCGAGCAGCAGCTGCAGCAGGCGCGTGAGGAGAACGACAACCTGCAACTGGCTGCGCTGGAGCAGGAAGACAGGCAGGGCGCTACCCTGGCGCGGCTGCAGGCGCTGGTGGAGCGTGCAGCTGGCAGTAGCGCCGCATGACGGCGGATGGCGTTCAGGTGCTCAGGGTATTCGGCCGCGAATACTCGTTCCGCGCACCGCCCAGCCAGGATGCTCTCCTGCAGGAGGCGGCGGCCTTGCTGCAGCAGCATCTGGCCGACAGCCAGCGACAGTTTCCCAACGCCACGGGCGACAAGCTGCTGGTGCTCACCGCACTGAATCTCTGCGTGCCGCTGCTGCAACAGAACGAGCAGATGCAGGATGTCGAGCAACGCATCGCCGCCAGCGTCGCCCGTATCAATCAGCAGCTCGCGGCGCAGGGCTGAGCGGCTGCCTCAGGCTGCGTCGCTGCTGCGCGTGGTTTCTTTGACCGGGCGCTCTGTCAGGTAACGCTGCAGGCGAGCCTTTTCCGGCTCGCTGAAGGCCAGCCCGAGTTTGGTGCGCCGCCAGAGGATGTCATCCACTTGGGTTGCCCACTCTTCGCGCCGCAGGTAGTCGACTTCCTGCGCATACAGCTGCTGGCCGAGGTCTTCGCCCAGTGCATCGAGCGAGCGCGCTTCGCCCAGCATGCGCCATACCCGATTGCCGTAGAGGGTTGCCCAGCGCTTGGCCAGCGGCAGTTTCAGCCCCTGTACCTTGGCCACCAGCTCTTCGGTGAGTGCATCGGCCGTGCTCATGCCTTCACCGCCAGGCAGTGCCGCCTGCGCCGTCCAGCTTTCACCCATAGCCGGGAAGAACGGCTTGAGCTGCGCCATCGCCGACTCGGCGAGCTTGCGGTAGGTGGTCAGCTTGCCGCCGAACACCGAAAGCAGCGGTGCCTGCTTTTCTTCCGCCGCCAGCGACAGGGTGTAGTCGCGGGTAACCGCGGACGGGTTATCCGATTCATCGTCGCATAGCGGCCGGACGCCAGCGAAGGTATGCACGATGTCCCTGGGCTCGAGTTGCTTGCGAAAGTGCGTGTTGGCCACGCCCAATACGTAGGTGACCTCTTCCTCGCTGATGCTCACCTTGGCCGGGTCGCCACGGTACTCGCGATCGGTGGTGCCGATCATGGTGTAACGATCCAGGTAGGGGATGGCGAAGACGATACGCCGATCCTCGTTCTGCATGATGTAGGCCTGCTCACCTTCATACAGCTTGGGCACGATGATGTGGCTGCCCTGGATCAGGCGGATGCCGTACGGCGAGCGCTGCTGCAGGTTTTCGCCGATGAACTGTGCGACCCAGGGACCGGCCGCATTGACCAGTGCCTTGGCCTTTAGTGAGAAGCGGCTGCCGTCCTCGCGCTGCAGCTCGACATGCCAGATGCCGCCAGCACGCTTGGCGCTCAGGCATTGGGTGCGGGTATGGATATGCGCGCCTTTCTCCCGCGCCGCCATGGCGTTGAGCACCACCAGCCGCGCGTCGTCAACCCAGCAGTCGGAGTACTCGAAGCCGCGGGTTATTACCGGTTTGAGCGGGCTCTTGCTGCCGAAACGCAGGCCCCGCGAAGCTGGCAGCTTCTTGCGCATGCCCAGGTTGTCGTAGAGAAACAGGCCAGCGCGGATCATCCACGCCGGGCGCAGGTGAGGGCGGTGGGGCAGCACGAAGCGCATCGGCTTGACGATATGCGGCGCCTTGGCCAGCAGCACTTCACGCTCGGCCAGCGCCTCGCGGACGAGGCGGAATTCGTAGTGCTCCAGATAGCGCAGGCCACCGTGAATGAGCTTGCTGCTGGCCGACGACGTATGGCTGGCCAGGTCGTCGCGTTCGCAAAGGAACACCGACAGCCCGCGGCCGGCGGCATC
>CENV01021804.1_pt1 | contig 18463 bp, 19 predicted proteins | sample 530231 | NCBI WGS metagenome assembly CENV01 (sample SAMEA2619815, study PRJEB7988) | marine metagenome | biome: marine biome (ENVO:00000447); feature: surface water layer (ENVO:00002042); material: "saline water (ENVO:00002010), including plankton (ENVO:xxxxxxxx)" | depth 5 m | reverse complement strand
CTCGTCGGTGACCACGGTGTCGTTTTCGTTGACCACCGGCACCACCGAGAAGCCGAGCAGGGTCAGCAAGGTGCTGCGCGCGTTCAGGTAGCGCTTGCGGTCGGACAGGTCATCGTGGGTGAGCAACACCTGGGCCGTGTGCAGGTCGTGTTTGCGGAAGCAGCTTTCCCAGGCCTGCACCAGGCCCATCTGCCCCACCGCGGCGGCGGCCTGCTGCTCGTGGATGGATTCCGGCCGGCGCGCCCAGCCCAGCCGGGTCATCCCCTCGGCCACGGCGCCGGAGGACACCACGATGGGCTCGATGCCGGCGGCCCGCAGCGCCACCATCTGGTCCACCCACACCTGCATCAGATCACGATCCAGGCCGCGCCCGTCATTGGTAAGCAGGGCACTGCCGATCTTGATCACCCACCTAGCGCTCATAGACGATCTCCACGTCGTGATCGTCGTCGTCATCATCGTTGTCGTCATTGTCCCGGGCAGCCCGGTTAACGCGCTTGATCTCCTGGATCTTCTCGCGGGCTTCCTGCTCCAGACGCTCGCGCAGGGAACGCTGCTCGGCGGCGTACTCCGGATCTTCCTTCTCGCGCAGGCGGCGCTCCTCGATGGCGTTCATCAGCGCGTACACCAGCTCCTCGCAGCCCACCCCGGCGGCGGCGGACAGCCGGAACACCGGACCCTCCCAGCCCAGCTCGGCGACGATCTCCTCGACGCGCTCGGCCGCCTCCTGGTCGGGCAACAGGTCGATCTTGTTGAACACCAGCCAACGCTCCTGCTCCGCCAGGGCCGGCGAGAACCGGTCCAGCTCATCGGCGATGGCGTCGATCTGGTCCGCCGGCTCGCCGTCCAGGGGCGCGATGTCCACCACATGCAGCAGCAGACGGGTGCGGGCCAGATGCTTGAGGAAACGGATACCCAGGCCGGCGCCCTCGGCGGCGCCCTCGATCAGGCCAGGAATGTCGGCCACCACGAAGCTGCGGTAGCGGTCCGCCTTCACCACGCCCAGGTTGGGCACCAAGGTGGTGAACGGGTAATCCGCCACCTTGGGTTTGGCGGCGGAAATCGCCCGGATCAGGGTGCTCTTGCCGGCGTTGGGCATGCCCAGCAGGCCCACGTCCGCCAGCACCTTGAGCTCCAGCCGCAGGCGGCGCACCTCGCCGGGGGTGCCGTTGGTGGTCTTGCGCGGCGCCTGGTTCACACTGCTTTTGAAGTGCACGTTGCCCAGGCCGCCACGGCCACCCTTGGCCACCATCACGGCCTCGCCGTCGCGGGTCAGGTCCGCCAGCACCTCGTCGGTGTCCAGATCCACCACCGTGGTGCCCACCGGCACCTTCAGGTAGATGTCCTCGGCGGACTTGCCGGTCATCTGCCGGCCCTTGCCGGGCTCGCCGTTGCGCGCCTTGTAGCTGCGCTCGTAGCGATAGTCCACCAGGGTGTTCAGATTACTGTCGGCCAGCACGTACACGTGCCCGCCGGCGCCACCATCACCGCCATCGGGACCGCCGAATTCCACGTACTTTTCGCGCCGGAAACTCAGGCAGCCGTGGCCACCGTTACCGGCACGGACATCAATGGTGGCTTCGTCGACGAATTGCATGGGGTGACTCTTCAGAAACGGGTGGATGGGTATTCTAGCGCAGCTGCAAGCAGCAGGCGCGCAGTGCGTGGCGGCGGGGCCGTGCCCGCGTGCACGCGGCTTCAAGCTACAAGCTTCAAGCCACAGGGCGGCCTCTCAGCGGGGCCTTTCAACTTTTAACTTTCAACTGGCCATTGCCGGCACGTGCCTGTAGCTTGCCGCTTGCAGCTTGCAGCGGCCCCTCTGGGGCCCATAAAAAAACCCCGCGGGCCGAGCCTCGCGGGGCTTTTTCGTGATCCCGGAGGGATCAGGCCACGGGCTCGATCACCACATACTTGCGACCCAGCGGGCCCTTGGTTTCGAACTTCACGCGACCGGCTTCGGTGGCGAAGATAGTGTGGTCCTTGCCAATGCCGGTGTTCACACCGGAATGGAAGCGGGTACCACGTTGGCGGATGATGATCTCGCCGGCTTTGACTTCCTGGCCGCCATAGCGTTTCACGCCAAGACGTTTACTTTCGGAGTCGCGACCGTTACGAGTACTACCACCGGCTTTTTTATGTGCCATGTCTCAATCCTCTTGCTGCGTTGCGGATCAGCCCTGGATCCCGGTGATTTTCACCGCCGTGTACCACTGGCGATGGCCTTGCTGCTTGCGGGAGTGCTTGCGGCGGCGGAATTTGACGATTTTCACCTTCTTGTGGCGGCCTTGCTCGACCACCTCGGCGGAAACCTTGGCGCCTTCCAGCAGGGGCTGCCCCACTTTGACGTCGTCGCCGTCGGCAACCAGCAGAACCTGATCGAATTCCACGGTCTCGCCGGTGGCCACTTCGATCTTCTCCACGCGCAGGGTATCACCCTCTTCAACGCGGTACTGCTTGCCACCCGTCTTGATGACTGCGTACATCTACTTGCTCCGGATAGATCCTCGCGGGCGGGCTCGCTCAGTGTTGGCGAAGGCCGCTTTCGGTGCCCGGCGGATGATGAAAAACAGGGTCGCGAAGTGTACGCCAAGCCGGCGCCGCGCTCAAGCCCCTTTGGCCGGGGCCCTCCGGCGATGGCTTTTCTTGACTGACCGGGCCCCGCTGCTAGCATTGCCCGCTGTTTACGCCCCCTTTTTTGGATAGCGTTCCATGGATTTCAAGGCCATCAGTTCCGTCGTCGCCGACGACTTCGAGGCGGTGAACCGCTTCATCACCCACCACCTGAACACGGAAGTGCCACTGATCCGTGAAGTGGGCGAATACATCGTCGATTCCGGCGGCAAGCGGTTGCGCCCCCTGGTCGGCCTGCTCAGCGCCCGGGCGTCCGGCTATACCGGCGACCAGCATGTGGACGTGGCGGCGGTGATCGAGTTTTTGCATACCGCCACCCTGCTGCACGACGACGTGGTGGATGAATCCAGCCTGCGCCGGGGCCGGCCCACGGTGAACGCGGTGTGGGGTAACTCCGCCAGCGTGCTGGTGGGCGACTTCCTGATTTCCCGCGCCCTGCAGCTGATGGTGGCCCTGAAGGACCAGCGCCTGCTGGAAATCCTCTCGCAGAGCACCAACACCATCTCCGAAGGGGAGGTGCTGCAGCTGATCAATACCCGCGACCCGGACACCACCGAGGACAGCTACATGCGGGTGATTCACCACAAGACCGCCAAGATGTTCGAGGCGGCGGCGGAAACCGGCGCCGTGCTGGGGGCGCGCACCGAACCGGACCTGTGCGCCGAGTTCGCCACCTTCGGCCTGCATCTGGGCATTGCCTTCCAGCTGATCGACGACGTTCTGGACTACCAGGGCGAGGTCAGCGAACTGGGCAAGAACGTGGGCGACGACCTGGCCGAGGGCAAGCCCACCCTGCCGCTGATCTATGCGATCCAGCACGGCGCGCCCCAGCATGCCGACCTGATCAAGCGCGCCATCCGCACCGGCGGCCTGGAGCACCTGCGGGAAATCGTCGAGATCGTGCACGACTGCGGCGGCCTGCGCTACACCATCGAGCGCGCCGGCGAACACACCGCCCGGGCCCTGGAAGCACTGGCGCCGGTGCCCGGTTCGCGTTACAAGGAAACCCTGCAACGATTGGCGGAAGAGTCCCTGCGCCGCACCTATTGATGACCCGGCTCCCACCTGAAATGGAGAATGGCATGAAACAGCTTCTCGTCCTGACCACCCTGGCGCTGCTGGCCACCGGCTGCGCCCTCAGCCCCCAGCAGATCCAGGTTGACCCGAAGCCGCAGGTGACGCCGGCGAATATCGGTCAGAACAGCCAGGTCCAGGTGATCGGCGTGGATTCACGGCCGCAGAAGGCGTTCGGTTCCCGGGGCGGGGTTTACAAGGACACCGCCCTGGTGATGCCCGCCAATGACGTGCGCGCGGCCCTCGAGGAAGCGGTGCGCGGCGGCCTGCAAAGCCTGGGCTACAACGCCTTCAACCCGGGCGGTGACGCCACCACCCTGGAAGTGCGCCTGGAGCAGCTGGACTATGTGCCGGAGGAAGGCTCGGTGGTGAACCGGGTCAATCTGACCCTGACCCTGCAGGCCGAGGCCCGCCGGGGCGACACCACCCACACCGGCACCTACAAGAGCAGCACCCAGCATGAGCTGCCCTTCACGCCCACGGCGGAGCGCAACCAGGCGATGGTCAACGATATCCTGAGCCGCTCCATCGAGCGCCTGCTCAACGACCGGGAAATGCTCGACTTCCTGGCCGGGGACGACACCCCGCTGCCCTCTCGCTAGCCCCTCCCCTGCCTCTCAGGGGTTTTCCGGAGACGCGGACACCACCGGCGTCTCCGGGTCCTCCCAGCTCACCGTGAACAGCAGCGGCTGACAGCATACGTGGCAATCCTCCACGTATTCCTGCTCGCCCTGGGACGGGTCCACCAGCGCCTCGAAGTGCTCCCAGCAATGGGGGCATTGCACCGCCACCGGAATCAGTTCCATGGCGCACCGCCCTGCTCCGTGCCCGGGTCCCGCTGATCCGGCAGGGTCAGCTGCTCAAGCCAGGCCGGCGCGGTCTCCACCGGCCGGGGTGTGCCCTGCCCCCAGACCGGCCCGGGCCAGCAGTCATCGCCCTGGAAACGGGCGATCACGTGCACATGCAGCTGCGGCACCAGGTTGCCCAGGGCGCCCAGGTTGATCTTGTCGGCGCCGGTGACCCGTTCCAATTCCGCGGCCAGGTGGTTCACCGTGGCCAGCAGCCGCTGCTGGTCGGCCACCGCCAGATGATGCCACTCACGCAGTCCATCGCGCTTGGGCACCACGATCAGCCAGGGGAAACGGTCGTCACGCATCCAGCGCAACCAGCACAGGTCGGTTTCGCCCAGCTCGCCGGTGTCGGCGGCCAGGCGCGGGTGCAAAGAAGCCATAACTCAAATATCCGCAAAGACAGTTGATCTGGGGCGCTGGGCAAGGGCGGCGTGGTCCCGTACCATTGATACGCAAAAATTAGCGGCACTCTCTATCTATCCGCCTATCTATCCGCGCGCCAGGCGGGCAACGCGGGGCCAGCCCAGCGGGCAATACCATACCACCGCGCCCCGCGCCATGAGAGGGAAGCCGATCCGCTACCAGGGAAGGCAGGCATCACCTTGCAAGGGGGAAGGTCATGGAATGGGTAGCGATGATCACCGCGGTCGCCGTGTTGCAATGCGCACTGTTCAGCGTGGTGGTGGGCCGTGCCCGGGTCAAGTACCAGATCCGGGCACCGGCGGTGCAAGGCCATGAAATGTTCGAGCGCTGCCAGCGCGCCCACGGCAATACCGTGGAGCAACTGGTGCTGTTCCTGCCCGGGCTGTGGCTGTTCGGCTGGTATCTGGAGCCCCGCGCCGCCGCCGCCCTGGGGCTGCTGTTCGTGGTCGGCCGGCAGCTCTATTTCAACGCCTACCTGGACCAGCCTCGCCAACGCGGACGCGGCTTCCTGCTCGGTTTTCTCGCCAGCATCGCGCTGCTGCTCGGCGGCCTCGGCGGCGCACTCGCCCAACTGATCCTGAACTACCGGTAATCCGAGGGGCTGCGCCCGGTCCAGCGCCGGAATGCGCGGGCAAAGTTGGAGGCATCGGAATAGCCCAGGGCCAGCGCGATTTCGTCCACCGACCGAGGGCTCTGGGTCAGGTACTCCACCGCCAGCCCCTTGCGCAGGTCGTCCAGCAGGGTTTGATAACTGGTCCCCAGTTGCTGCAGCTTGCGCTTCAGGGTGCGCGATGACATATGCAGCTCCGAGGCCACGTCCTCGACGCCGGGAAACCCGCCGGAACCGGCCAGCATGATGCGCCGCACCTGCCCCAGCAGCGCCGGCGGCGCCTTGATCTGCTCCATCTCCTGCTCACACTGGGCGGCGGCCATTTGCGCCAGCCTGGGGTCGGCGAAGCGCAGCCGGCGCTGCAGGCGCTCCGCCGGGAAGCGCATCTGACTGTTGGCGCAATCGAAGAACACCGGCACCGGAATCAAGGCGCGCAGGCGGCCGAAATAGTCCGGCTCCGGGTAGGAGAACCGCAGTTCGCCGAGAATTTCCACATCCGGAATCAACTGCATGGCCATGAAGTGGAAGCTGGAAAACAGGCTCTCCACCACCAGCGGCGCCAGGTCCCCCAGCGCCAGCATCTCATTGACCTGCAACACCGCCCACTCGCCGTCGTTGAAGTTTTCCAGCTGGATAATGGTGCTGCGGGTGCGGAAGAACTTCACCGCCAGTTCGATGGCGTCCCCCAGGGTATCGCTGCTCATCGCCGCGTAACCGAGAAAACCGTGGGAAGACAACGTCATGGAGGCGCCCAGCTCCCACCCCATCCAGGGCTCGCCGGTGAGCGCCAGGGCCCGGCGCGCGAAACGGTCGAACACGGCGGCGGTGATGCGGGCCTTGGGGTCCCGCCAGCAACCCGCTTCGATGCGCAGCCCGGTCAGGGCCTGCTCCTCGCTGATGCCCCGCTTTTCCAGAAATTCCAGCATCAAAGCCAGATATTCGGCGGAGATGGTGTAATCCTCCGCGCTCATTTTGAGAATCGTCATACTTATTATCCTATGGCCCAAAATGACCAGCCAGGCATCACCATACCTATACCTTTTACATCAAGGCAAGGGCCGTGGCGCCGGCCACCGCCAATCATCGAGGCCGGTTGCGCCGCCATCGGGGTGACGCGGTGGGTCACTTCCTGTCCAGTCACGCGGCCGACGCCGCCACCACTCCGGGGAGTCGCCGCTAAGCCACTGATAAAAAAGACTTTATCGAGAATCCGAAAATGGCACGATTCTGGCTCCCCCGAACTCTGGCGGTCAGTGATCCCGGTGACTGACCGCGACCATCAGGAAACCGAGGGGGCGGTGGCCGAACCATGAACAAGGTGATCCGAGTCGATAAAAAGTGCCCGGAAAGGGCATTGGAGAATCTCAACCGTCTGACCGGCCTGGACTTCCAGAGCTGGCCTGAATCCTTGCTGGACGCGGGGGAGCAGGTGGCGACGGATAATCTGGAAGCACCGGCCGAACGGCCGGAACAAGAGCAAGAGCAAGCGCGGGGCGCCGCGCGCGGCTGCCGGGCGGCCGGTCAGTAATTGGAAATCAACTTGTCCTGGGGCCGCAGGGCGGTGCCACGGCGCTGCATGTACAGCTCCTCGACCACGTAGCGCATGGCCGGGTCGGACAGGCGCAGGCACAGCTGAACCTGCTCCACGTCATCGGTGAAGCGCAGGCGCACCGTGCCGGACAGCAGCGCACTGCCGTCCCCACGGGACTCCGCGGCGTCCACCAGCACCACATGGTCGTTGCGGGCATCCAGGTAGCGCACCACCAACTGGACCGTGCCGGCTTGCCCGGACAGCCGTGCCCAGGCGGCCACATTGAATTCCGCGTCCCACTGCCGGGCGCGGGCGGGGCGTCCGCTGGCCCAGATCCGGCTGGGTACCTTGGCGATGCTTTTTTCGATCATGCGATGCTTTTCTCGGCCATGAAAACGTCTGGATCACGCGGCGTGGCGCGATGGTTCGGAGGGGCCAGGCGCGGCCCTTACGAACGCCCGTTGAGTGTACGGGCGTACAGGCCTCACCGCCACGTCGGACTCGGCGCCCGGCCTGGGAGGTGGGTCACAGCCCGGCGGGCCGCCCGGTCAGCGCCTGTTGGATTGTTCGACAACCAACCAGCTTCTCTCCGGCACCTGGCCTATGCTGCGGCCAGCGATGTTAAGGAGGATAACGTATGGCTGATGTGAATTTCCTGACCCGTGCCCGTCAATGGGGCGACAAAGTTTACCTGGCTGGCCTGGGCGCCTACAGCAAGGCCGGAGAAGGTTCCGAGGAACTCTACGAGAAGTACCTGCGCAGCGGCACCGAGGCCTACGGCGAAAGCGCCGAAGGCAAGCCCGCTCTGCTGCTGGCCGGCCGCGGCCTGGTGGACAGCACCGTAGTGAGTGCTCGCAAACTGATCGAAGAGGCGCCCCGCAAACGCCATGAGCTGTACGAGCGGTGCGTGGACACCGGCAAGCAGGTTCGCGGCGAAGACGCGGACACCAGCAATGAACTGCTGCTGGCCGGCACCGGCGCCGTGGCCACCGTGCGCGAGCGCGGCCGCCGCCTGTTCGACGAACTGCTGGCCGCCGGCGAGCAAGCCAGCGCCGGCAAGCCCGGAAACGCCGAGCAGCAAACCGACGCCTGATTCTTCTCGATTCTTTCTGCCTACTCTCCTTTGGCGGGGCCCTGATAGGGCCCCTTTTTTTGCGTCATCGCTTTGCCCCCTCCAGCCAAAGCGCGCCGCCCTTCCAGCCGCCCCTGTAGGAACGACTTCAGTCGCGATCGAGACAGCACCGGGGTTGATCGCGACTGAAGTCGCTCCTACGGCAGGCCAGGACAACGAAGCCTCCCCGGTTCACACGGAACGGGTCCGCTACCGTGAAACGAATCTGCGCGCCACCCTTCCAGCCCCCCCTGTTGTAGGAGCGACTTCAGTCGCGACCAAGATGGCCCGGGGCGGCGAGCGCCGGCCATTTGTGATGGGGCGGCTGGGGAGCGATTTCCCGCCCGGCGGGTGCTGTCGCTGGCGCCACCTTGGCGGGCGGAACTTTCGTGCTAGTCTTGGCCCCATCGATTCCACTTGTGAGCAGATCATGGCCAAACGCGACCGGCCCGCCTCCACCGGCGGCAGGTTCTGGAAACTCACCGGCATGACCACTTCCATCGCCACCCGGGTGGCGGGCCAGCAGGTCCGGGGCTGGTTTCAGTCGGACCAGGACCGCCAGGCCAGCCGCGAGGAGTTGATGCGCCATATCGGCCGGGAAGTGGCCACCACCCTGGGGCAGATGAAAGGGGCGGTGATGAAGGTGGGACAGATCGCCTCGCAGATGCAGGACGTGCTGCCCCGGGAAATCAGCGAGCAACTGGCGGTGCTGCAGAATGCCTCCGCCCCCATGCCCTTCCACGTGATCCGCCGCCAGTTGGAAAAAGAACTGGGCGGCCCGGTGGCGGAACGTTTCGCGGACTTTGAGGAAACGCCGTTCGCCGCCGCCTCCATCGGCCAGGTGCACCGGGCCACCACCCTGGACGGCGAGCCGGTGGTGGTGAAGGTGCAGTACCCGGCGGTGAAAAACTCCATCGACTCGGACATGAAACACCTGCGGCGCATCCTCAAGCTGGGCAGCCTGCTGCGGGTGGACGAGCGCGCCCTGGACGCGGTGTTCCGGGAGATCCGCCAGCAACTGGACGAGGAGCTGGATTATCACCGCGAGGCGGACAACCTGCGCCAGTTCCGCGACTTCCACGACGCCGATACGGATGTGGTGATACCGCGGGTGTTCGACGGGCTGTCCGGCGCCACGGTGCTGACCCTGAGCCTGGAAGAAGGCACGCCGCTGGATCAGGTCAACGACCAGAACGGCTTCGACCAGAGCCTGCGCAACCGGCTGGGAGAGCGCCTGTTCGACCTGCTCGCCCGGCAGATTTTCCAGCTGCACGCGGTGCACTGCGACCCGCACCCGGGCAACTTCGCGTTCCGCACCGACGGCAGCATCGTGTTCTACGATTTCGGCGCCGTGAAACGGCTGCCGGAGGAGGACGTGGCGCTGATGGCCACGCTCACCGACGCCGCCCTGGAGGAGGACTGGGCGCGGCTGGATCAGGCGCTGCTGGAGATCGGTGCGCGCCGCGCCGACACCCGGGTCGGCGACGATTTCTACGACGCCTGGGTACCGTTGCTGCTGCAGGGGGTCACCGACACCCCCTACGACTTCGCCACCGCCCGGGTGCACCAGGACGTGGTGAAGAAGGCCCGCGCCACCCCCTGGGAGGAAATGCTCAAGTTCCAGCCCAGCTCCCGGACGCTGCTGGTGCAGCGCGTGGTGGGCGGCCACTACTGGACGCTGAAGTCCCTGGGCGTGGCCAGCGCCCTGCGGCCGCGTCTGCGGCGCATCCTGGAACAGCGGGCGGCTTGACCGCGCAACGGAAAGCGCCGGCACGGGGCCGGCGCGGTGGGGTCGGATTGATTTGCCCGGAGCTCAGAAGGCGGACCGCAGGCCCACGCTGATGCCGGAGATTTCCTCGTCGTCCTGGTCGTAGTAGCGCATGTATTCCAGGTTGGCGCCGACCGTGTCGGTGAGATTGAAATCGAGACCGGCGCCGTAGGATTCGCCCTCATAGTGCTCATCGTCATCCACCGAGTAGTTGACGCCGGCCACGGTGCCCTCGGCTTTCACGGTGCCTTTCATCTTGGTGTAGCCACCGATCACATAGGGGTGAACGGTTTCGGAGAGCGGCGCGGACAGCTTCAGGTAGGCGCCGTACATGTGGTCCAGATCGAAATCCAGAATACCCTGGGAATCTTCACTGACCCCCATGCCACCACGGGCCTCCAGCCCCAGGTAGTCGTTGAACTCGAAACCGGCGCGCACCACCGCCGTGTCCAGCTTGAGGGTATCGGTATCGTACTTGTCGTTATCGTACTGAATCTGGCTGTAGTTGGCCCCCACGTAGGGCCCCGCGGCGAAGGCGCCGCCGGCCACCAGGGAACAGGACAGTACCATTGCCTTACCGAGAATTCTGACCTTCATATGCGTCTCCTTTTGCATTGGTGATCAAGAAGATTTGACCAGAGGGGGTTGGCGCTGCTCCGCAAGGCCCGTTAAATACGGTAAAAGGAGCGTGACAGTGATCACATTCAGCAGCGAGCCGGTGGGGAAGGGATCAAATGAGGCGGCTATTTTTCAGATTCGTCCTGGTGATGTTGGCCGGGGCGCTGGGTGCTCCGTGCGCCGCCCTCACCCTGGACGGCCAGCAGGAGCACTACGAAGCGGCACCGGCGCTGCGCTGGCTGGACGCGGCGGGCCAGCGGCTGACCCCGGACCAGGCCCTGGCACGGCTGCGTGACGGCGGCGGCCAGCGGCTCACCGCCAACTACCCGACGCTGGGTTTCCGGGACGGCGACCAGTGGTTTTTGTTGTCGCTGACCAACCGATCCGCCGATGACCGCTGGTACCTGAACGCCGCCCGCCCCCACCTGGACCGGCTTGACCTTTATCTGTTCGACCCCCGGGGCCAGCTGCTGGACCACTGGGTCGGCGGCGACCAGGTACCCTTCGATCAGCGCCCCCTGGCCCACCATCAGTTGGTTTTTCCTCTGATCCTGCCCCCGGATAGCAAGCGTTTTCTGCTGTTCCGGGCGCACGGCAAGAACGTGATCGATTTTCCCCTGTCGCTGCGCTCGTCGGACAGCTTCAACCTGGCCGACGGCGGCTTGAGCTTCTTTCAGGGCTTCTATTTTGGCGCCATGGCCATCATGTGCCTGTTCAACCTGCTGATCTTTCTGTCGATCCGCGAGCCCAGCTACCTTTGGTATGTGTTCTATCTGGCCAGCTTCGGCATCAATCTGTTCGCCCGGGAAGGCCTGGCGTACCGCTGGCTATGGCCCGGCGCCCCGGACTGGAACCAATATTCCCTGGCGGTGTTGAACCTGCTCACCCTGTCCCTGGCGATGCTGTTTTCCTGCTCGTTCCTGGAGCTGCGTAAACGGGCGCCGACCCTGAACCTGTGGCTGACATTGAGTGCCGTGGTGGTGGCCCTGAGCGCACCGCTGGCGATCCCCTATTTCGACTTCTTTATCCAGTTCTCGGCGGCCCTCGCCTTCCCCTGGCCCTTTATCGCCGCCGCCCTGGCCCTGTGGCAGTTCCGCCAGGGCTACCGCCCGGCGCTGTTCTTTCTGATCGCGTTCGCCACCCTGGCGGTGACCGGCGCCATCTACATTCTCAAAACCTTCAACCTGGTTCCCGGCCACTGGATGATCGAGAACGCCCTGCAACTGGGGACCTTCGTCGAGGCCCTGCTGCTCTCTCTTGCCCTGGCCCACCGCATGACCGCGCTGAAAAGCGACAATGAGCGGATTCAGCTGGAGACCAACGAGGCCCTGGAACGGCGCGTGGAGGAACGCACCCGGGAGCTGAACGCGGCGCTCAGTGCCCGGGGCGAATTCCTGGCGGTGATCAGCCACGAGATCCGCACGCCACTGAACAGCATCATCGGCACCGTGGACATGCTGCGCGATTCCGCCCTGGACGACGGCCAGCGCCGCCACCTGCACGTGATCGAGCAATCCGGCGCCGCGCTGATCGAACTGATCGACGATGTGCTCGACTATTCCCGCCTCGACGCCGGCAAGATGCCCATCGACCAAACCCCCTTCGACCTGCCGGCCCTGCTGCTGGAATGCATCACCCCGTTCCAACAAAGCGCCCGCAGCCGGGCCACCGAGCTGCGCCTGACCCTGGACCCGTCGCTGGGAGAATATTGCGTCGGCGACCCGGTGCGGCTGCGGCAGATTCTGGTCAACCTGATCGGCAACGCGGTGAAGTTCACCGACGACGGCGCCATCGATGTGAGCGCCCGCCGCGAAGAGGCCAACCGGGACTATGTGCTGTTCGAGGTCCGCGACACCGGTATCGGTATCGCCAGCGCCCAGTTGCCCATGCTGTTCACCTTCTTCCAGCAGGCCGGCTCCGGCCAGCGCCGTCACCACACCGACGGCGGCAGCGGCCTGGGGCTGGCGATCTGCCGTCAGTTGGCGGAGATCATGGGCGGGCAAATCGGAGTGGAAAGCCAGGAATACCAGGGTTCCCTGTTCTGGGTGCGCTTACCGCTGCCAGCGGCGGCCACCGGCGACCGCGCTCCCACGGCGCCGGCCCTGGAAACCGGCCCGGCGGCGCGCCTGCTGATCGTCGACGACAATCACGTCAACCTGCTGGTGGCGGAGGGGCTGTGCCGCAAGCTCGGCCATGAGTGCGAAACCGCGGAAAGCGGCGCCGAGGCGCTGGCCACCCTGCTGGCCCGCCCGGACGGTTTCGATCTGGTGCTGATGGATTGTGAGATGCCGGACCCGGATGGCTTCGAAACCACCCGTGCCATCCATCGGCTGCAACGGGAAGGGCGGCTGCCGGTGATCCCGGTGATCGCGCTTACCGCCCATGCGGTGCCGGAGAAAATCGCCGCTTGCCACGATGCCGGCATGATCGGTCATATCGCCAAGCCGGTGAATCTGCAGCGGCTTAACCAGGCATTGAACGCCGCCCTGCGCGGCATCGCCGGCGGCGACCGGCCGTTTGCCGGGAGCGACCGGCCGTCTCCCTGATTCAGTTCAGCCCACGGATTCAGTTCAGCCCACGCAGCAATTCGTCGGTAAAGCGGCTCAGATCATTGAGTGAGCCGCAGCGTCGGGCGGCGCGGCAGTACGGCAGGTAGCGGGCCATGATGGCATCGCCGCTGTTCCAGCGCGACGGCGGTTCCGGGTTGAGCCAGAACACTTGCCGGGCGCGGCGGGCGATGTCCGCCAGATGGCGCTCGCCGGCGGGCAGGTCATTGTTGCGGGCATCGCCGAGAATGATCAGCGTGGTGTTCTGGTCGATGTCGCCCCGGCAGGCCTCCTCCAACTCCTTGAACATGGTGCCGTAGTCGGTGCCGCTGCCGGACACCCGGTCCAGAATGCGGCCCACCGCCACATCCGGCGGATAGCGCTCGAAGTCCTCGGTGACCTCATCGAAGCGGGCGGCGAACGCGAAACTGCGCACCCGTGGCAGCACATCGGTCATGGCGTAGAGAAACTGCAGCAGGAAACGGGCCGCGTCCCGCACCGAACTGGAGACATCGCACACCACCAGCACCTTGGCCCGGGTACGGCGCCGCTGGCGCCAGTGCAGGTGCACCGGCACGGCGTTATAACGCAGGCTGTCGGCCAGGGTGCGGCGGGCGTCCAGCTCGCCGCGCCGGGCTTTCTTCTGGCGGCGCTGGTGGGAACGGGCCAGGCGTCGGGCCATGCGCCGCACCAGCACCTGCACCTGCTGGAACTCGCGCAGCTCGCGGAACGGCGCCGCCTGCATGCTGTGCTCGCGCAGCGCCCGGCCATGGGCGCGGCCATGCAGGTCGTACTGCCGGCGCACATGGGCCATGGCCCGCTCGCGCACCCGGCCACGCCAATCGCGCAGGGCCTCGGCCCGCTCGCCGTCGCCGGGTCGGTGGGAGGCATCCAAACGCAGGATCTCGTCGTCCACCGCGCCCATGCCCATGTTCATCAGAAGACGGCGGGCGAACAGCCCTTGCTGGGTGATCACCTGCATGGCGGTGAAATCGATCTCGGCGGCGGCCTGGGCCAAACTCTGCTCCAGCTGGGTGTCGCTTTGCGCGGCCAGCTCCGCCGCCCGCGGCGACAGTCCCTCGGCGTCCGGCGGGGTGGGCGTGGCGGGTTCAGCGGCGTCCTCCGCCGGGCCCTGCTCGCCCGGTTGCTGGTCCTCGAAGCGAAAGAAGGTCTCGAAGCAGCGGTCGAAGTCCGGGCGCTCCTGCTCGCTTTTCACCAGCGTCAGCGCCAGGGTTTCGCGGAAGCGGTTCTTGTCGCCATAGCCCACCAGGGCGGCGGCGCGCATGGCCTCCTCCGCCTCCGCCGGGGAGATCCGCACCCCGGCGCCCCGCAGGGCACGCACGAACTCATGGAGCCGCCGGCGGGCCATGGTTCAGCGCGCGCGCCGGGCGCGGAACCAATGGGGTAACAGCTCCCGGGCCAGCTCCGCGTCCTGCTCGTTCTTGAGCACCAGGGTCAGGGTCTGCTCCACCAGCTCCGGTTCCAGGCTGTCCGCGTGCAGCAGCACCAGGGCGCGGGCCCAGTCCAGGGTCTCCGACACCGCTGGCAACTTTTTCATGTCCTGCTCGCGCAGATGCTGGATGAAATCCACCAGCTGATCGCGCAATTGCTCGTCCAGCTCCGGCACCCTCTCCGCCAGGATGCGCCGTTCCAGGGGCGCGTCCGGGTAGGGAATGTACAGGTGCAGGCAGCGGCGCTTGAGGGCGTCGGACAGCTCCCGCTGGTCGTTGCTGGTGAGGAACACCAGCGGCTGATGGCGGGCGCGTACCGTGCCCAGCTCGGGGATGGAGATCTGAAAATCGGAGAGCAGTTCCAACAGGAACGCCTCGAACTCCTGGTCGGCCTTGTCGATCTCGTCGATCAACAGCACCACCGGTTCGTCGGCTCGCAGCGCCCGCAGCAGCGGCCGGGGCTCCAGGAAGGTGTCGCTGTAGAACGCCTCGCCCAGGTCGCCGAGCCGGCGCATGCTCTCTTCCAGGCTGTCGGTGTCCGCCAGAGTGCCGCTGAGCTTGTCGCGCAGCAGTTGCGTATAAAGCAACTGCTTGCCGTACTTCCACTCATACAGGGCGCGGCTTTCGTCCAGCCCCTCATAGCATTGCAGACGGATCAGCGGCGCCTCCAGAAAGGCGGCGGCGGCCTTGGCCAGTTCGGTCTTGCCGACCCCGGGCGGGCCTTCCACCAGCACCGGCTTGTGCAATTGGGCGGCCAGGTACACCGCCAGGGCGGTGCGCTGATCACAAATGTAGCCCTGACGGGCAAAGCTGAGCATCACGTCGTCGACGGAATCGATGCGCGTCTTCATGGCAGGCACCTGTGCGGGGCGGGGATCAGTGCAGGACGGTACCGTCCGCCAGCGCGGAAAGCGTGGAGGGGGCGGCGGGCGGTTCCTCGCCGTCCTCGGTGACATCGAAGCGCAGCGAGTGCACCTCGCCGTCGATCATGTCCGGAATGCGATCGAGGAAGTCGTCCAGGTGCTCGGAGTCGAAATGGCGCTCCAGAGCGTCCAGGTCGGTCCACTGCTGCCACAGCATGATGACCCGTGGCGCATCGGCCTTCACATAGACCTCGTAGGAGAGACAGCCCTGCTCGTCCCGTGCCTGTTGCGCCAGTTCCTGGGCCAGGGCCACGGCGCTCTCGCGCAGATTGTCGCGGACCGGAATCAAACCTTTGACAATGACCATACTGCTCGGAAGGGTGGAAAGTGAACCCGGCAGTATAGCACAGCAAGGCGGTTCTGGCGCCGTTCACAGGGCGGATTTGAAGGTCACGGAATCGCCCAGGGGCGCCCGGCCCACCCGGGTCCGGTTGGCGGCCACCGCCGGGTCCTCGTAGCCGAAGCTGATGCCCACCAGGATCGCCGTGGAGTGCGGCTCGCCGAACACCTCGCGCACGTCGTTGGGGTAATAGCGCATGCTGCCCTGGGCGCAGCTGCCGATGCCATGGGCGGTCATCGCCAGCATCAGCGACTGGATGTACATGCCCACGTCCAGCGCCACGGTGGGCCCGAAACTGCGCTCCATGCCGATGAACACCACATGGGGCGCGTCGAACAATTCGAAGTTACGCAATTGGGCGCGCAGCCGTCCCGGCTTGTCGTCCCGGGCGATGCCCATGTTGTTGTACAGCTCCACCGCGCAGTCCACCTGACGCTGGCGGTAAACGCCCTCGAACTTGCCCGCGTTGGGCTCGAAATCCGGTTCCATGGGCACCCCGGCGGACACCTTTTCCACCAGGCGGCGGCGCAGTTCGTCACGCACCTGGTCGGACGCCACGAACACCTTCCAGGGTTGGATGTTGCAGTTGGAGGGAGCCAGCTGGGCCAGCTCGAACACCTGACGCATTACGGCGTCGGGCACGGGCTTGTCGAGGAAGCCTCGTACCGAGCGGCGGCCACGCAGGCTATCCGCCAGGGAAACGGTTTCCGGATTCATGAGCGTCCTTCTTATTCTGAGTGGAAGTTCCGAAGAAAATGGAATCGGATTCCATCGTAGCGATTCGCCGGGAAAGTACAACCGGCCCGTCGCCGCAGCCCTGGCCCTTTTCGGCCCGAGGGGGCATCATCGAAACGAGTCTGGGCCGCAACCCGAGCGCGCCAGGGAAGTCGTGATAAAAAGGGGATTCCTATGAACTACTTCGTGACCGGTGCCACCGGTTTTATCGGCCGCTTTTTGGTCGCCCGCCTTCTAAAACGCGATAACGCCCGGGTGTTCGCGCTGGTGCGGCCCGGCTCGGAATACAAGCTGGACGCCATGCGCCGGCGGCTGTGCGTGGAGGAGAGCCGGCTGGTGCCAATCAGCGGCGACCTGACCAAGAAACTGCTCGGCGTCAACAAGCGCGACCAGGACGACCTGGTGGGCCAGATCGACCACTTTTTCCACCTGGCCGCCATCTACGATCTGAATGCGGACGAGAACAGCCAGCGCTACATCAATATCGAGGGCACCCGTCAGACCCTGAAGCTGGCCGAGAAGCTGGACGCCAAGTGCTTCCACCATATGTCCTCGGTGGCCGCCGGCGGCCTCTACGACGGCACCTTCACCGAAGACATGTTCGAGGAAGCGGAGGGCCTGGACGACCCCTATCTGCTGACCAAACACGAGGCCGAGGCCCTGGTGCGCCAGGAGTCGCGCATTCCCTGGCGCATCTACCGGCCCTCGCTGGTGGTGGGTCACTCCCAGACCGGCGAAATGGACAAGATCGACGGCCCCTATTACTTCTTCAAGCTGATCCAGAAGATCAAGGATTTCCTGCCCAACTGGATTCCGCTGGTGGGTCTGGAAAGCGGCCACTTCAACATCGTGCCGGTGGATTTCGTCGCCGATGCCCTGGACCACATCGCCCACGGCAAGGAAGGCAACGGCCACTGCTTCCACCTGACCGCCGACCGCAGCTACAACTTCGGCGAGGTGATGGACATCATCGCCAGCGCCGCCCAGGCGCCGCGCATGCCGGTGCGGCTGGATGGCAAGATCTTCGACGCGGTGCCCGGCTTCGTGCGCAAGGGCGTGAGCGCCCTGACACCGCGCATGCTGATCAATCAGACCCTGGAAAACCTGGATATCCCGCCGTCGGTGATCAAGTTCCTGGCCTTCCCGACCGAGTACGATAACCGCCGCGCCCGCGCCGCCCTGGAAGGCAGCGGCATCGACGTGCCGGAGCTGGAGGCCTATATCCAGCAATTATGGGATTTCTGGGAAAACCACCTGGACCCGGACCGCGACAGCCGCGAGGACGAATTGCAGCCGCTGCCGTCGCTGCCGGAGCGGGTGGAGGACAAGATCGTTCTGGTCACCGGCGCCACCTCGGGCATCGGCAAGGCCAGCGCCCTGAAACTGGCCCGGGCCGGCGCCACCGTGCTGGTGGTGGCGCGCACGCCGGAGAAGCTGGAAGAGACCCTGCACGAAATCAAGCAGTTGGGTGGCACCGCCCGGGCCTACAGTTGTGACGTGTCCAACATCGACTCGGTGGACGAACTGGTGGAGAAGGTGCTGGCCGATTACGGCCGGGTGGACATCCTGGTGAATAACGCCGGCCACTCAATCCGCCGCTCGGTGGTGCACTCCTTCCACCGTTTCCACGATTTCGAGCGCACCATGCAGCTCAACTATTTCGGCTCCCTGCGGCTGATCATGAAGCTGATGCCGGGCATGATCGAGCGCGGCTTCGGCCATGTGATCAACATCTCCAGCATCGGCGTGCTCACCAACGCGCCCCGCTTCTCGGCCTATGTGGCCTCGAAGGCGGCGCTGGATTCCTTCACCCGCTGCGCCGCCAGTGAACTGGCCCACCAGGGCATCTAC
>CENV01001975.1_pt1 | contig 18516 bp, 14 predicted proteins | sample 530231 | NCBI WGS metagenome assembly CENV01 (sample SAMEA2619815, study PRJEB7988) | marine metagenome | biome: marine biome (ENVO:00000447); feature: surface water layer (ENVO:00002042); material: "saline water (ENVO:00002010), including plankton (ENVO:xxxxxxxx)" | depth 5 m | reverse complement strand
GGCCACGGTGATGCAGGTGCTCGACACCACCATCGCCAATGTGGCGTTGCCGCATATGCAGGGCAGCCTGTCGGCGAGCACCGACCAGATCACCTGGGTGCTCACGTCCTATATCGTTTCGGCGGCGATCATGACCCCGGCGGTGGGCTTTTTCGCCGGGCGCCTGGGCCGGCGCCGCCTGTTTCTGTGGTCGGTGGCCGGGTTCACGGTGGCCTCCGGGCTGTGCGGGCTGTCCGCCAACCTGGATCAGATGGTGATGTTCCGCATTCTGCAGGGCATCTTCGGCGCCGCCCTGGTGCCGCTGTCCCAGTCGGTATTGCTGGACACCTACCCGGTGGAGAAACACGGCCAGGCCATGGCGATCTGGGGCATGGGCGTGATGGTGGGGCCGATTCTCGGGCCTACCCTGGGGGGCTGGCTCACCGAGTGGTACAGCTGGCGCTGGGTGTTCTATATCAATCTGCCGTTCGGCCTGCTGGCCTTCGCCGGCATCTGGATCAGCGTGGCGGAAAGCGAAACCCGCAAGGTACGCTTCGACACCCTGGGCTTTGCCTTTCTCGGCCTGGCCATCGGCGCGTTCCAGCTGATGCTGGACCGGGGCGAGCAGGAGAAGTGGTTCGAGAGCTTCGAAATCCAGATTGAGGCGCTGCTGGCGGTGCTTGGCTTCTACCTGTTCGTGGTGCACTCGCTGACCCGGAAAGATCCCTTTATCAATCTGAGCCTGTTCAAGGACCGCAACTTCGTCACCGGCGTGGTGTTTATCTTCGTGGTGGGCATCATTCTGCTCGCCACCATGGCCCTGCTACCGCCGTTCCTGCAGCAATGGAAGGACTACCCGGCGGTGACCACCGGCCTGGTGCTGGCGCCAAGGGGGCTGGGCTCCATGTTCTCGATGATGCTGGTGGGCCGGCTGATGCGCACCCGGCTGGACCCGCGGGTGCTGGTGGTCACCGGCCTGGTGCTGATCTCCGTGTCGCTGCACCAGATGGCCGGCTTCACCCTGGAAGTCAGCCGCCAGACCCTGGTGTGGACCGGGGTGCTGCAGGGGCTGGGCCTGGGCCTGGTGTTCGTGCCCGCCAGCACGCTTACCTACGCCACCCTGAAACCGGCGCTGCGCACCGAAGGCGCCTCCCTGTTTTCGCTGTCGCGCAACCTGGGCTCCAGCGTGGGCATCTCGATCATGACCGCCATGCTGTCGCGCAATATGTGGATCAACCAGCAGCAGCTCGGTGAGCACCTGAACCCGCGGGCCTGGATCGCCCAGGGGCTGCCGATGAAGGATATGGTGGGCGGGGTGCCGGCGGCGGTCTACCAGACATTGATGGCGCAGGCGGCGGAGATCAGTTACATGAACGATTTCCGGCTGCTTATGTGGATCAATATGGCGGCCATCCCGTTGGTGCTGCTGTTGCGTCACCAACAACGCCGTCCCGCGTAAATGGCATCTGTAGGAGCGGCTTCAGCCGCGATCAACGACTGTGCCATCGGCATCGCGACTGAAGTCGCTCCTACACTCCGATCCGAATCCCGGTGGCCAGGGGCGTGTGTAGGAGCGGCTTCAGCCGCGATCAACGGCGGTGCCACCGGCATCGCGACTGAAGTCGCTCCTACACTCCGATCCGAATCCCGGTGGCCAGGGGCGTGTGTAGGAGCGGCTTCAGCCGCGATCAACGGCGGTGCCACCGGCATCGCGACTGAAGTCGCTCCTACACTCCGATCCGGGGCCCGGTGGCCGGGGGTGTGTGTAGGAGCGGCTTTAGCCGCGATCAACGGCGGTGCCATTGGCTTCGCGACTGAAGTCGCTCCTACATTTCCGATCCCGGTCGGGTCAGTCGTTGCCGTTCTTGCGGGTTTTGATCAGCTCATCCACCACCGCCGGGTCGGCCAGGGTGGAGGTGTCGCCCAGGGAGTCCAGTTCATCGGCGGCGATCTTGCGCAGGATACGGCGCATGATCTTGCCGGAGCGGGTTTTGGGCAGGCCCGGGGCGAAGTGGATCAGGTCGGGCTTGGCGATGGGGCCGATTTCCTGGGTGACCAGTTCGCGCAGCTCGGTGATCAGTTCGTCGCTGCCCTCGGAGCCGCTCATCAGCGACACATAGGCATAGATCCCCTGACCCTTGACCTCGTGCTGGTAGCCCACCACGGCGGCCTCGGAGATGCTCTTGTGCAGCACCAGCGCGGACTCGATCTCGGCGGTGCCCAGCCGGTGGCCGGACACATTGAGCACGTCGTCCACCCGGCCGGTGATCCAGTAGTAGCCGTCCTCGTCCCGGCGGGCGCCGTCGCCGGTGAAGTAGTAGCCCGGGTAGGCGCTGAAGTAGGTGTCGATCATGCGCTGGTGGTCGCCGTAGACGGTGCGGATCTGGCTTGGCCAGCTGGCCTTGATCACCAGGTTACCGGAGGTGGCGCCCTCCAGTTCCTTGCCGTCCGGGTCCATCAGCCCCGGCTGCACGCCGAACATGGGCAGGGTGGCGGAGCCGGGCTTGAGATCCACGGCGCCGGGCAGCGGGGCGATCATGATGGCGCCGGTTTCGGTCTGCCACCAGGTGTCCACGATCGGGCAGCGCTCCTCGCCCACTACCCGGTAATACCACTCCCAGGCCTCCGGATTGATCGGTTCCCCCACCGTGCCCAGCAGCCGCAGGCTCTTGCGTGAGGTCTGTTTGACCGGGCCGTCGCCCTGGCCCATCAGGGCGCGGATGGCGGTGGGGGCGGTGTAGTAGATGTTCACCTTGTGCTTGTCCACCACCTGCCAGTGGCGGGAGGCGTCCGGGTAAGTCGGCACGCCCTCGAACATCAGGGTGGTGGCGCCGTTGGCGAGGGGGCCGTAGACGATGTAGCTGTGGCCGGTGATCCAGCCCACGTCGGCGGTACACCAGTAGATGTCACCGTCGTGATAGTCGAACACGTATTTGTGGGTCAGCGCGGCCTGCAGCATGTAGCCGGCGGTGCTGTGCAGCACGCCCTTGGGCTTGCCGGTGGAGCCGGAGGTGTAGAGGGTGAACAGCGGGTCCTCGGCCTCCATCCATTCCGGTTCGCACTGGTCGGAGACCTGCTCCATGGCTTCGTGGTACCAGACATCGCGGCCGTCATCCCAGTCCACCGGGTTGCCGGTGCGACGCACCACCACGCAGGTATGCACGTCATGGCCGCCGTTCATGGCCTTGTCGGTGTTGGCCTTGAGAGGAATCAGTTTGCCGCCGCGCACGCCCTCGTCGGCGGTGATCACCGCGCTGGCGCCGGCGTCCTGGATACGGTCCTTGAGCGCTTCCGGCGAGAAGCCGCCGAACACCACGGAGTGGATGGCGCCGATGCGCGCGCAGGCGAGCATGGCATAGGCCGCTTCCGGGATCATCGGCATGTAGATCACCACCCGGTCGCCTTTTTTCACGCCCCGGTCCTTGAGCACGTTGCCCAGCCGGGAGACCTGCTCGAACAGCTCCTGGTAGCTGATGCGCTTGTCCTGGCCCGGGTCGTCGCCTTCCCAGATGATGGCGGTCTGGTTGGCGCGCGCCGGCAGGTGCCGGTCCACGCAGTTGTAGCAGGCGTTGAGGGTGGCGCCCTGGAACCAGGCGGCGCGGCCCTCCTTGAAATCCCAGTCGCTGACTGTGTCCCAGCGGGTTTTCCAATCAAGCAGCTCATCGGCGCGGTCGGCCCAGAAGGTGTCCGGGTCACTGACCGATTGCTGATACCAGCGATCGTAGGTTTCCCGATCCATCAGAGTCTGGCGTTTGAACGCCTCCGGTACCGGGTGAATCTTTTGTTCTGACATGGCTGTCTCCTTGATACTGCCCGCTGGTCTGTTGTTATTCCCGTGCGAGACGGGAGCCCGTGGCGCCACGGCAGGGCCGGGCCTTACCGGAAGGCGCATGGCCACGCATTATCCCGCCGTGGCCGCGTCGGCTGAATTCCACCATGGTCTATGACCGTGATGCTTTCCGGCCGGCGCGCGGGCCGATGAAACCTTATTGTCCGGTCCTACTGTAGAGCGGAACAGGGGGCGGTGCACCCTTAAGACCAAAGGCGAATGGCGGGGCGGCGGAGCCGCTGTCAGGCTGGAGCACGGTATAGGGCGAGGCATAAAAAACGCCGGCGCGGGGCCGGCGTTTCATGAGGGCGAAAACGGGGTGGCGGGTCAGGCCACCTGGACCGGAATGGCGTTGCTGGTGCCTTTCACGGTGTTGCCTTCGCCCATGTAAATCAGGCGCGGCTTGTAATTGATCAGCTCGGAGCTGGAGTAGTTGGCGTAGGCGCAAATGATCACCCGGTGGCCGGGCTGCGCTTTGTGCGCGGCGGCGCCATTGACGGAGATAATCTTGGAACCCTCTTCGCCACGAATGGCGTAGGTTTCAAAGCGCTCGCCGTTGTCCAGGTTGTAAATCTGGATTTGCTCGTACTCAAGAATGCCGGCCATGTCCATCAACTCGCCGTCGATGGCGCAGGAGCCTTCATACTCGAGTTCCGCGTGGGTCACGCGGGCCTGGTGCAACTTGGCTTTCAGCATGGTGCACTGCATGTCGGGTACCTCTCTGAACAACCCCTGGAACGGCCCCTGGGGCCGGCCTCTGCGAGGGGCCGGCAGTATGCATGAACCCCCGGTCACATTCAAGAAAGGGGATACAGCCTGTATGGGGGCCTTTTGGGTAAGCCTTTTCGGTAAAACAGCCTATCAGGACGCCGGCAGCGTCAGCGCCAGATTGTCGATCAATCTGGGCTTGCCAAGCCGGGCGGCGGCGGCGATCAACAGGTCCCGGTCGCCGGCGTCGGCCGGGGCCAGGGTGCGGGCGTTGGCCACGGTCACGTAATCCACCTCGAAGCCCTCTGCGGAGAGGGCGGCGGCGGTGCGCGCTTCCAGCTCCCGGAAGTCCCGTTCGCCGGTTTCCAGGGCCCGGCGGGCCTGGTCCAGATGATGCTGGAGGCGGGGCGCGCGGGCGCGCTCCTGGTCGCTCAGGTAGCCGTTGCGGGAGCTCATCGCCAGGCCATCCGCGTCACGGGCGATGGGGGCGCCGACGATGCGGATCGGAAACAGCAATTCCTCGGTCATGCGGCGCAGAATCGCCAACTGCTGGAAATCCTTCTCGCCAAACACCGCCACGTCCGGCTGGACGATATGGAACAGCTTGCTCACCACCGTGGCCACGCCTCGGAAATGGCCGGGCCGGTCGGCGCCGCACAGGTAGTCGCCCAGGCCGTCCACGTCCACCCATGTGTGGTTGGCGCCGAGCGGGTACATCTCGTCCACCGACGGCGCGAACAGCACCTCCACCCCGGCGTCCCGCAGCCGGTCGGCGTCCGCGTCCAGGGTGCGCGGGTAGGCGTCAAAATCCTCGCCGGGGCCGAACTGGGTGGGGTTGACGAACACCGACACCACCACCGCGTCGCAGTGGTCCCGGGCGGTGTGCACCAGGCTCAGGTGGCCGTCGTGGAGATTGCCCATGGTGGGCACCAGGCCGACGCTGAGGCCGTCGCGGCGCCATTGCGCCACCCGCGCCCGCACGTCGGCGACGCTATGCAGGATGTCCATGGTCAGAAACAGTGTTCGTCGGTGGGGAAGCGGCCGCTTTTGACCGCTTCATGGTAGGCGCGGAAGGCACCGGCCACGCCACCGTCGGATTCCGCCATGAAATCCTTCACGAAGCGCGCCGGGCGCGGGTTCAGGCCCAGCATGTCGTGCATCACCAGCACCTGGCCGTCGCATTCCGGGGCGGCGCCGATGCCGATCACCGGGGCCTCCACGGCGGCGGTGATTTCGGCGCTCAGGGTGCGCGGCACGCATTCCAGCACGAACAGGGCGACACCGGCCCGGTCCAGGGTAAAGGCGGCGTCCAGCAGTTCCCGGGCGCCGGCCTCGTCCTTGCCCTGCACCCGGTAGCCGCCGAAGGCGTTGACCGATTGCGGGGTCAGCCCCAGGTGCGCGCACACCGGCACGCCATTGCGCTTGAGCACGGTGACCGCCTCGGCCAGCCAGGCGCCGCCTTCCAGCTTGATCACGTTGGCGCCGGCCTGCATCAGGGCGGTGGCCGCGTCCAGGGTGCTCTCCAGGGTGGCGGCGCCCATGAACGGCACATCGGCGATGATCAGGCTGCCCTGATTGCCGCGCGCCACGCATTCGGTGTGGTAGACCATCTGTTCCAGGGTCACCGGCACGGTGCTTTCCTGGCCCTGGATCACATTGCCGAGGGAATCGCCGATCAGCATGGCGTCCACGCCGGCTTCACTGATCAGGCGCGAGAAAGTGGCGTCGTAGGCGGTCAGGACGGAGAATTTTTCGCCGTCGTCCTTGCGTTTCTTGAGGGTGCGGATGGTAACGGGCATGGGTAGCTCCCTGGGGCCGGTTCACGCCGCTGTCGGGTGTTACACCAGCGGGCGGGGATTAAAATAGTGGCGGCCCGTGCGGATGTCCAGCAACTCGCCCACCAGTTGCTGATAGTCCGCTTCGCCGCTGACCAGATCGATTTCGGCGGCGTTGACGATCAGCAGCGGTGCCGCGTCATAGAAGTGGAAGAAGCGGGTGTAGGCGTCGTTGAGGCGGCCCAGGTAGTCCGGGTCGATGCGCTGCTCGATGTCGTGGCCCCGTTTCTGGACCCGCTGGCGCAGCACCCCGGTGGGGGCCTGCAGATAGATCACCAGGTCCGGCGCCGGGGCGTCCAGCAGCATGTGCCGGAACACATTGTCGTAGAGGGCGAATTCGTCCTCGTCCAGGTTCACTTCGGCGAACAGCCGGTTCTTGTCGACCAGAAAGTCCGCCACCTTGGGGCCGGTGAACAGATCCTGCTGCTGGAGCTGGCGCAGCTGGTCGGCACGCTGGAACAGGAAGAACAGTTCGGTCTGCAGGGCATAGCGGGCCGGGTCCTGGTAGAAGCGGCCCAGGAACGGGTTGTCCTCGGCCTGCTCCAGCAGGGTGTCGAAGCCGAAGGTGTCCGCCAGCCGGCGGGTCAGGGTGGTCTTGCCGACACCAATAGGGCCTTCCACGGCGATAAAGCGGGGCAGTTCGCCGGTGGCGCGCAGTTTGTTGATGCGTTCAGTCAGCAAACCGGTCCTCCTCCAGACGGTGCAGGCGATGCAGGGGCTGATCGGCCACCGCCGACCAATGGTCCGCCAGGGCGGTGCCATCCGGCAAGCGGCAATCCGGCAGGCGGTCGAGCAGCGGGCGCAGCACGAAGGCGCGGCGGGTCATTTCCGGGTGCGGGATACGCAGGCGCGGCAGGCGCACGCTGGCCTGATCCCACAGCAGAATATCCAGGTCCAGGGTGCGCTCCCCCCAGTGGCGGCGGCGCTGGCGGCCGGCGGCCCGTTCCAGCCCCTGCAGGGCGTCCAGCAGGGCCAGCGGGTCCAGGTCGGTGTCCAGCAGCGCCACCGCGTTGACGTAGTCGGGCTGGTCCTGGGGGCCCACCGGGGCGGTGCTGTACAGGTCCGAATGGCCCAGCAGGCGGGTCTCCGGCAGCGTCGCCAGGGCGCCCAGGGCGCGGGTCACCTGTTGCTCCGGGTCGTTCAGGTTGCTGCCCAGGCCGATTACCACCACGGGCTTACCCCTGATTGGAGGAGGAGGAACGTCCGCCGCGGCGCCGCCGGCGACGGCGGCCGCCCCCGTTGTTGCCGCCGCCATCACCGCCGGCGCCCTGGTTGGGCCCCAGGGCCTGGGTCATGGCGTAGCGTTCCTGCTCGTCGACCTGCTGATAGCGGGTCCACCAGGCGCCCAGGCCGGCACGGATCTCGCCGGCCTGCTCGCGGAGCAGCAGAAAATCGTAGGCAGCGCGGAAGCGCGGGTGCTGCAGCAGGGTGTCCGCCCGTTTGCCGCCCCGGCGGGGCAGCCGTTGCTGCAGGTCCCACATTTCCCGCATCACCGTGGAGAAGCGGCGCGGCACGGCGGTGTGCTGGATCTGCTGGTCCAGCGCCCAGCTGGCGGCCTTGTGCAGGGCCGGCGCCGGCGGCACGCCATCGGCCCGGTACTTGTCCAGGCGCGCGGTCACCACCGGCCACAGCAGCACCGCCAGGATAAAGGCGGGGGTCACCGGCTTGTCTTCCGCCAGGCGCGCGTCGGTGTTGTCCATGGCCGCCAGAATCATCGCTTCCCAGGTCTCGCCCTGATCGCCTTGCAGGCAGAGGTCGGTCTCCGGGAACAGGAAGGGAAACAGCCCCAGCTCGCGCAGTTCCTGGTAGGAGGCGCGGGCGTGGCCGCTGAGGAACAGCTTGAGGACTTCATCGAACAGCCGTGCCGGCGGCACCTGCAGCAGCAGCTCGGCGAGGCGCGGGATCGGCTCGGCGGTGGCCCGGTCCGGCTCGAAGCCCAGCTTGGCGGCGAAGCGCGCCGCCCGCAGCATGCGCACCGGGTCTTCCCGGTAGCGCTGTTCCGGGTCGCCGATCAGCCGCAGCACGCCGCGCTCGATGTCCCGGCGGCTCTGCACGAAGTCGTACAGGGCGAAATCGGCGATGTTGTAGTAGAGCGCATTGACGGTGAAATCCCGGCGCAGCGCGTCTTCCTCGATGCTGCCCCAGGCGTTGTCACGCAGTACCAAGCCGGTTTCCTCATGGGCCAGGTGCTGGTCGTCGTTCATGTCGTCGCGCTGGAAGGCGCGGAAGGTGGAGACTTCGATGATCTCGCGGCCGAAGCGCACATGCACGATCTGGAAGCGCCGGCCGATGATGCGGCTGCGCTTGAACAGACGATGCACCTCATCCGGCGTGGCGTCGGTGACCACGTCGAAGTCCTTGGGCTGGCGCCCGCACAGCAGGTCTCGCAGGCAGCCGCCCACCAGATAGGCCTCGAAGCCGCCTTTGTGCAACCCGTACAACACGTTCAGCGCGGCACGGGAAATGTCCTTGCGCGAGATCGTGTGCTGATCGCGGGGAATCACCCGCGCTTCGGGAAGTCGGGGCGAGTCAAAGGAACCTTTGCGCAGGAGTCGGGTCCAGAGGAATAGGAATGGTCTTGAAATGAGAGTCCAAAGGTGCGGAAAAAATGCCGCTGAACGCTCTACGAATCTGGATGCCATTGAGCAAAAAACGTCCTGACGAGATGAAAGGCGGCATGGTAGCACTTTTTCGCCGCCACCGGTCATCCGATATGGAGAAAGGTCTGGAGAGTGAGTTACACTTCCGCTCTGGTGCGCCGGGGCTGAAAAGTAAAAAGGGACCACAACCTTGGTCGTGGTCCCCTATGCGCTGATTCTGTTGTTGTTATTTTTTATTTTGTTTTCTGCCTTGCGCCGTAATCAATTTTCGCTACGGCATGTTATTTCGGCTCAAGCTTTTTTCTTCTTCTTTTCTTGTTCTTATTCTGAGCCTCGTCGCCGTTGTTGTTTTCCTTATGTGGCGTGGGATTCATAGTGCATGGATGGATTTTTCATTGCAACAGCTTGTTAAATCCTTAAAAAACAACGACTTATAGAAATTTTGAAAAATCAGGGCGTGAAGGTGACCGACACCGGTAACGCACTTGTTACCGCGCTGTGTAGTAAGGTAACACTTCTGAGGGGCGGCACGACGCCCCGCCCCTGACCCGCCAGAAGCAAGCACGGAAACCGGAAAAAAAATCCACATCGATGCGAATCATCCGATGGTCAAGCGGCGGGAGAAATGTAAAACCGGCCGGTTTGAAGCCGGCCGGAGGCGGGTGGTCAGCCGGGCAGGCTAGCGGCGGGAGCCCCGTTTCGGGCGCTGGATGCTGAGGCGCTGGCGGCGCTCCCAGAGGCTCTTGCGGCTGATGCCGAGCTTCTGGGCCAGCTCGGTTTCCGTCATGTTGTCCTGGTTCTCCAGCACGAAACGAGTGAAATAGTCTTCCAGGGACAGGTCCTCGGAGGGGTCCAGGCTGGCGCGGCTCTGGCGCTGCGGGGTGCGGTTCGGGTTGAGGCCCAGCTGGGCCGGGCCGATACCGTCTTCCTCGGAGAGGATCACCGCCCGCTCGATCACGTTTTCCAGCTCCCTGACGTTGCCCGGCCAGGCATAGCGCCGCATGGCGGCGAGCGCCTCCTCGGTGAAGAACAGCTCGCCCCGGCGCATTTTCTCGCGGCTGCGGGCCAGCAGGGCCCGGGCCAGCTCCTCCACATCCTCATCGCGCTCGCGCAACGGCGGCAATTCCAGCTCCATCACGTTGAGCCGGTAGTAGAGATCGTCGCGGAAACGGCCGTCGCTGACCCGGGCCGGCAATTCGGTCTGGCTGCTGGCGATCACGCGCACGTCCACCCGCCGCGCCGCCAGCGATTCCTGGCGATGGATCTCACCCTGCTCCAGCAGCGTGAGCAGCCGGCTTTGCGCCTCCGGCGTCAATTCCCCCACCTCGTCCAGAAACAGGGTGCCGCCGTCCGCCTCTTCGATGCGGCCGGCCCGTTCCTCGTCGCCGAACAGTTCCTGTAGTTGCAGTGCCTTGGGCAGGGCGGCGCAGTGCACGGTGACCAGCGGCGCGCCGGCGCGCTCACTGTGCTCGTGCAGGGCGCGGGCGGTGAGTTCCTTGCCGGTGCCGGCCTCGCCGAGAATCAGCACCGGGGTATGGGTGGGCCCAACCCGGCTGATACGGTGCTTGAGCTCCCGCATCGCCTCGCATTCGCCGATCATGGCGTGCACCGGGTAGCTGCGCTCCAGGTCCCGGCGCAGCACCCGGTTGCCCCGGTTGATACGGCCTTCCTTGAGCACCCGCTCCACCGCCAGCAGCATTTCATCGTGGTCGAACGGTTTGGGGATGTAGTCCACCGCGCCCTGGCGCATGGCGTCCACCGCCGAGCGCAGGCTGGCATAGCTGGTCATGATCAGTACCGGCACCGAACCGGCCATTTCGATCAGCGCGGTGCCCGGCTCACCGGGCAGGCGCAGGTCGCTGATGATCAGGTCGCACTGGCCGAGGCCCTGTTCGCGGGCCTGTTCCACGGACTCCGCTTCCGTCACTGAATGATCGTGGCGCTCCAGCAGTTTACGCAGCGCGCCCCGGATAACGGGTTCATCCTCGACGATCAGGATATGGCTCATGGTGCCGTTCCTTCTTCTTTATGTCGCTGGCGACCGGTCATCGGCGAACGCCGGCAACTCGATCACGAAGCGGGTACCCCGGCCGTTGTCGATGGGGCTTTCCACCCGCACCGTGCCGTGATGGTCCTCGATAATACTGTAAACCAGCGCCAGACCCAGCCCCGTGCCGCGGCCGGGCGGTTTGCTGGTCACGAAAGGTTCGAACAGGGCATCGCGCAGTTCTTCCGGCACCCCGTGGCCCCGATCTTCCACGGTAATGCGCAGATGCTGGTGCTGGCGTTCGCTGCGCACCACGATGGGCTGATCGTCCGGGCTGGCATCGGCGGCGTTGCCGAGCAGGTTGACGAATACCTGCAGCAAACGTTGCGGATCGCCCACCGCTTCCTGATCGCCCGGGCACAGATTATCAAATTGCTGGCGCCGATGGTCCGGGTCCAGCAGCAGCAGGGCGATGGCTTCCGCCACGGTGGCGGCCAGATTGACCGGGCCCTGAATGGTGTCGCGCACGCCGCCGGAATGGCTGAAAGTGACCAGCGACTCGACGATGCGGGTGATGCGCCGGGTCTGCTCCACGATTTGCCGGGCGCTGAGGCGCTGCTCGTCCTCGTCGCAATGGCCGTCCAGATTCTGGGCCAGGCAGGCAATGGCGGTCACCGGGTTGCCGATTTCATGGGCCACGCCGGCGGCCAGCCGGCCGATGGAGGCGAGCCGTTCGTTGTGGGCCAGGTGCGATTCCATCTGGCGCAGCTCGGTGATGTCTTCCAGCACCAGCACCTGGCCGCCGGCCTGCTCGGTGGCGCCGGGGCTGTGAATCCGTGAGCGGTGCAGGCTCAGCCAGCGTGGCTGGCCGTCCACCTCCAGGTGGCGCTGGGGTTCGTGCTCACTGTCGCCCCGGCTGAATTCGGCCAGCAGCTCGCCCCAGGGCGTGGGCAGGTGGCCGAGCCGGGAGCCGATGGTGTCCTCGGCGTCGATGCCGGTGAGGGCTTCCGCCGCCCGGTTCCAGCCGATGATTTCCCCATCGCCGCCCAGGGAGATCACGCCCATGGGCAGCTCCAGCAGGGTCTGCCGGTGGAAGCGGCGCAGGCTGTCCAGTTCCGCCGCCAGACCGGACAGCTTGTCGCGGTACTGCTCCAGGCGGGTTTCGATAAAGCGGATGTCCTCGGATTCGCCTTCCTGGGGCTGGTAGGGCAGGTTGTCGTCCATCAGCTGGTGCGACACCGAAGGGCCCAGCAGCCCGGACAGATTGGTCTCCAACTGGTCGCGCAGACGGCGCAGCGCGTAGGGGCGGGTTTCCTCCCGGCCCAGGCGCAGGTCGCGCAATGCCATGTCCACCTCGCGGCCGGCGGTGACCGGGCCCAGCGGGCCGCTCAGCGCGTGCACGAAGTCGTCCACGTCCTTCGCTCCCAGGTCCCAGCGATAGGGCCGGCGCAGGCTGTCCACCGCGCAGGCCTCGGCGGCGGTGCGTTCGGCCCGGGAAGTGGGGGTGATGATCGAGACGATGGCATAGATCAGACCGTTCAGGCTGAGCGAGGCCACCGCCACCTGATTCCAGTGGGCCATGCCCTGGCGCGGGTGCAGGCCGATCCACTCCAGCGCGGTGCCGGCCTGCCAGTGCGGAAAGGTGATCGGGATCAGCAGCGCCAGCAACCACACCGCGAAACCGGCGACGATGCCGGCGAACAGGCCATTGCGGTTGCCGGACGGCCAGAACAGGGTGCCGATCAGGCCGGGCACGAACTGCAGGGCGGCCACGAACGACAGCACGCCCAGCTCCACCGAACTGTGCCCGGGGCCGGCCAGTCGGTAGAAACCGTAGGCCAGCGCCAGGATGGCGGCGATCAACACGCGCCGGGTCCACAGCAGGTTGCGGTACAGATCGTGGGCGGAGCTGAGCGGGCTGGCCGGCAGCACCAGGTGGTTCAGGCTCATGCCGGAAAGCGCCAGGGTGGCGACGATCAGCATGCCACTGGCGCCGGCCAGACCGGCCAGATAGCCGAGCACCGCGCCACCGCCATTGGCGAGCCCCACGCCCAGGGTGAAATAGTCCGGCGAGGTGGGCGCGTTGCTGGCCAGCGCCGCCCACAGGATCACCGGCACGCACAGGGCCATGATCAGGAACAGCAGCGGCAACCCCCAGCTGGCCGACACCAGGGCGCGGGGATTGAGATTCTCGGTGAACGCCATATGGAACATGTGCGGCATCACCACCGCGGACACGAAGAACGCCATGATCAGGCTGTGCCAGCTGCCGTTTTGCAGCGGCCCGTAAAGCCGCGACAGCATTTCCGGGTGGGCGTCCAGCCACTGGCCCAGCCCGCCGGGGCCGTCGAACACGCCAAACAGCCCCACCAGTGCCACCGCCACGAACGCCAACAGCTTGATCAGGGACTCCATGGCGATCGCTACCACCAGGCCCTCGTGGCGTTCCCGGGCGGTGGCATGGCGGGCGCCGAACAGAATGGCGAACAGGGTAATCAGCAGGCAGAACCACAGGGCCACCCAGGCCGGGTCCGGCTCGCCGGTGAGAATCTGGATCGACTCCGCCACCGCTTTGATCTGCATGGACAGCAGCGGCAGCATGCCGACCACCATCATCAGGGTGGTCAGCGCACCGGCCAGGCGGCTGCGATAACGGAACGCGAACAGGTCCGCCAGGGAGCTGAGCTGATAGGTGGTGGTGAGCCGCAGGATCGGCGCCAGCAGAATCGGCGCCAGCAGGAACACCCCGGAAATGCCCAGGAAATAGGCCAGGAAGTTGTAGCCGTAGTCGTGGGCATAGCCCACCGAGCCGTAGATCGCCCAGGCGCTGGCGTAAACCCCCAGGGAAAAAACGAACACCGCCGGGTGGCGCACCAGCCGGGCGGGGATGTAGCCCTTTTCGGTGATCCAGGCGACCAGGAACAGGAACAGCAGGTAGCCGCCGGCGATCAGGATCAGTTCGCTAACGCTATAGGCCATCGACGTCCCGGCTCCGGGTGATCCAGTAACTGAGCGCGATCAGGCCCAGCCATACCAGATAAGGGCGGTACCAGGCGCGCCCGCCTTCGCTCCACCAGTCGATCAACGCCGGGGAGAGCAGGTAGGTACCCAGAATAAAAATGATCAGCAGGCGGTCGGTGTACATGGCGTCTCCCAGGCGGCCAGCATATCAATCCTGTGCCGTGCGTAAACACGCCGGCGGTGGCTGGCGGCGGCCGCTGGGCAGCAGCGCCGGTTGCCAATGGTGCCGGGCCCAGGCCAGTTGCTCGTCCACCCCGGCGCCGGCCAGGTCCGCCGGCGGCGTCAGCCCGACGCAGCCCAGCGCCGCGAACAGGGCGGCGCCCGGGTGTTGCGCATCCAGCGCCGCGGCGCCGGCGGACTTGCTCATCTTGCCGCCGGCCGGGTCCATGATCACCGGCAGGTGGGCATAGCGCGGCGCCGGCGCTTCCAGGCAGTCCAGCACCCGCAGTTGGCGCAGGGTGGAGGCCAGCAGATCGCTGCCGCGCACCACATCGGTGATGCCCTGATCGGCGTCGTCCAGGGCGCAAGCCAGCTGATAGGCGAACAGGCCGTCCCGGCGGCGGATCACGAAGGGCCCGCCCTCCCGGGCCAGATCGGCGCATACCCGCCCCTGCACCCGGTCCTGGAAACAGCGCTCTCCCTCCGCCACCGTCAGACGCACCGCCCGGTCCGGGCCCGGCGGCTGTGCCAGACCCGGGCCCGGGTGAATGTTGTCCAGGGCGCGCAGCTGTTTGCGTGACAGGGTGCAGTGGAAGGCATGGCCGCTGGCCAGCAGGCGCGCCACCGCTTGCGCGTAGGCGTCACCGCGCCGGCTTTGGTAAAGCGGCGCGGCGTCCCAGTGAAGGCCGAAACGGTGGAGCTGATCGAGAATGGTGTCCACGGCGCCGGGCTGCTGCCGTGGCGGGTCCAGATCGTCCACCCGCAGCAGCCAGCGCCCGCCGTGGTGGCGGGCGTCCAGCCAACTGGCCAGGGCGGTTACCAGGGAGCCGAAATGCAGTGGCCCCGACGGCGTGGGCGCGAACCGCCCGACGTAATCGCGGCTCACCCCGCCAGTTGTTTTTCCTTGATTTCCGCCAGCTCCTTGCAGTCGATGCAAAGCTCGGCGGTGGGGCGGGCCTCCAGACGGCGGATACCGATTTCCACGCCACAGGCTTCGCAGAAGCCGTAATCGTCCTTGTCGATCTTATCCAGGGCCTTCTCGATCTTCTTGAGCAGCTTGCGCTCCCGGTCACGGGTGCGCAGCTCCAGGGCGAATTCCTCTTCCTGGGTGGCCCGGTCGGCGGGGTCGGGCAGGTTGGCCACCTCGTCCTGGAGGTGGTGCATGGTACGGTCGGCTTCCTCCATCAATTCCTGGCGCCAGGCCAGAAGAATCTGACGGAAGTGCGCGCGCTGGGCTTCGTTCATGTACTCCTCGCCGTCCTTGGGAACGTACGGCATAAAACCATGAATGAGCGTTTCCGCCTTGCTGGCGGTGGATGGGGATTTGTTCACCTTGGATGTCACCTGATTGGAAGATGGAGAACGGGTTGAAGCCCGGGTCGGGCTTCCTGACGCCGTCCTGGCGGCCCGGGTGGGACGCTGGGGTTCGGTGGTCCGGGCCGCCTTGGCGGCGGGTCGGGTCGCGGCTTTTTTGGGGGCCGCGGCCGAGGTCGGTTTTGCCGGCGAGGTGCTCGCCGGTTTGCGAGTACTGGTGGCGGCCTTGGCGGGCGCCGGGGTTTTCTTGGGCGCGGCCTTCTTCACCGGCGCCTTGGTGGCGGCGGCTTTTTTCGGCGCGGCCTTGGCCGCCGGGGCTTTTTTGCCGGCGGTGGTTTTCGCGGTGGCCTTGGTGGCCGTGGCTTTCTTCACCGCCGGCTTGGCGGCAGGCTTCTTCACGGCGGCTTTCTTGGCGGTGGCTTTCTTCACAGTCGCCTTCTTGGTCACGGCCTTCTTGGCCGTGGATTGATTGGCCGGGGCCTTTTTCACCGTCGCTTTCTTCGCGGTGGTCTTTTTGGCGGCGGCCTTTTTAGCAGCGGCTTTCTTGGCCGGTGCTTTCGAGGCGGCGGCCTTGCTCTTGGCGGCGGTTTTCTTCGCCGGGGTCTTCACGGCGGCTTTGCCGCCGGCGGCGGTGCGGGAGGAAGCGGTGTTGCGAGCGGGAGCGGCTTTTTTGGCGGCGGTCTTGGTCGCGGCCTTCTTCACGGTGGCCTTTTTCGCCGTGGCTTTTTTCGCCGTGCTTTTACCGGAGGACGCGGCCTTCGTGGTTCGGGTTTGCGCCGGCTTGGCCTTGCCTTTCTTGCTGGCCGTGCTTTTTTTGCTTTTGCTTCCGGTGGCCATTTTGATCAACTCCCTTAACATAGTCGCAACTCGCTTCCTGGGCTTCCCCGAACGAGGGCCGGCCTGGCGGGGACGCCCGGCGAGTGCCGCCTCGGGACGGACGATAGTGTAAGCTTCGACCTTACCGTTTTAGTGCGACCTTTGTCACCATTCCGCCAGCGTGCTCACGGAGGGCAGCCGGCGGCGCGGGGCGCGGCGATTATAGCCCACACGGGCAGAACCACCAGCCCTGAAAAAGGCCGAAGCGACGAAGGTATAGCAAAGCTTTTCCCGTGGAAAAAGAGGTTTTTTTTTGACCACTACGAAAACCACCGATTCCGGCGCGCCACTTTCCCTTCTGGCGACCCGGACACCGCCCTTTCATGTGATGGCTCTGCTGGAGCGGGCCCAGGCCCTGCAGGCGGCGGGACGTGACATTCTGCACCTGGAAGTGGGCGAGCCGGACTTCCCGTGCCCGGCCCCGATCATGGCCGCCGCCGGCGACGCCCTGGCGCGGGGCGACACCCGCTACACCCCCGCCGCCGGGCTGCCCGCCCTGCGCGAAGCCATCGCCCTGGATTACCGGCGCCGGCTGGGGGCGCCGGTGACCGCCGACCAGGTGGTGGTGACGCCGGGGGCGTCCGGCGCCCTGCAGCTGGTGATGACGGCGCTGCTCAATCCCGGCGATGAAGCGCTGCTGTGCGATCCGGGCTATCCCTGCAACCGCCAGTTCGTGACCCTGGCCGGTGGCGTGCCGCGCCCGCTGACCCTGGACCCGGCGGAGCAGTTCCGCCTCAGCCACCAGCGGCTGGCCGCCAGTTGGGGCGAGCGCACCCGGCTGGCGATGGTGGCAAGCCCGGACAATCCCACTGGCAACCGGCTGGACACCGCCGAGCTGGCGGCCATGGCGCGCTGGTGCGCGGAGCGGCGCGGCACCCTGGTGGTGGACGAAATCTACCAGGGGCTGTGCTACGACGCCCCGGCGGACACGGTGTTGCGCCACGGCGACCAGGCGGTGGTGATCAACAGTTTCAGCAAGTATTTCGGCATGACCGGGTGGCGGCTGGGCTGGCTGGTGGCGCCCCGGGCGCTGGTGCCGGCCATCGAACGGCTGGCGCAGAACTGGTTTCTGGCGCCGGCCACGGTGGCGCAGCACGCGGCGCTGGCGGCATTCGATGAGGAAACCCTGCTGATCGCGGAACAGCGCCGCCAGCTGCTGGATCGCCGCCGCACCCTGTTGAAGGAAGCGCTGCCGGCGCTGGGGCTGCCGGTGGTGGGCGGCGCCGAGGGGGCCTTCTATCTATATGTGGATGTCAGCGCCCACACCGACGACAGCTTCGCCTTCTGTCAGGACCTGCTGGAGGAGGCCGGGGTGGCGCTGACCCCGGGGCTGGATTTCGGCGCCGACCATCACCCGGAGCGGTACCTGCGGCTGGCTTATACCTGCGACGAAGACCGCCTGCGCGAGGCGCTGCGCCGCCTCGCCGACTATCTGGGGCGGTCGTGAAGTTCGAGCCGCCGCTGCGGGCGGTCACGCTGCTGCGTCGCTACAAGCGCTTTCTCGCCGACGTGCGCTTGCCGGATGGCGAGGAAATCACGGTGCACTGTCCCAACACCGGCTCGATGAAATACTGCGTGCTGCCCGGGGTGGAGCAGGCGGCGCTGATCTCCGACAGCGGCAATGACAAGCGCAAGTATAGCCACACCCTGGAAGCGGTGCGGGTGGCCCACGGTCACTGGGCCGGGGTCAACACCGGCCGCACCAACGCGCTGGTGGCGGAGGCGGTCATGGCCGGGCGGGTGCCGGAGCTGGACCCGGGCGATGGCGTGGAGCGGGAAGTGGTGTTCGGCGACAGCCGCTTCGACCTGGCCCTGGGGGAGCGGGCCGCGCCGCACACCTATATCGAGGTCAAAAACGTGACCCTGGGGCCCGGGCCGGACGATCCGGACCACGGCGACATCCGTTTTCCGGATTCGGTGACCGAGCGGGGGCAGAAACATCTGCGTTCATTGATGGAGGTGGTGCGCGGCGGCGGCCGGGCGGTGCTGTTCTTCTGCGTGCAGCACAGCGGCGCCCGCCGGGCCGGGCCGGCGGACCATATCGACGCCCGTTACGGGGAGCTGCTGCGCGAGGCGGTGGCCGCCGGCGTGGAGGTGCTGGCCTGGCGCACGCGCATGGCGCAGGATTGCTTTGAATTGGACGCCCCGGTGCCGGTGACGCTGGATCGCGGCTGAAGCCGCTCCTACATCACCTCTGTAGGAGCGGCT
>CENV01017741.1_pt1 | contig 18549 bp, 11 predicted proteins | sample 530231 | NCBI WGS metagenome assembly CENV01 (sample SAMEA2619815, study PRJEB7988) | marine metagenome | biome: marine biome (ENVO:00000447); feature: surface water layer (ENVO:00002042); material: "saline water (ENVO:00002010), including plankton (ENVO:xxxxxxxx)" | depth 5 m | reverse complement strand
CCGCGGCATGACCCGCGGCCGCGTCAAGGACAAGACCCTGATGCTGGTCGCCTCCTCCGACGTCAAACTCGCCAACCCCGTGCTGGCCATGCAGACCCAGACGGTAACGGCCCTGAAACAGGGCACGGCGCTGAAAACCGACCCGGAAGCCGAAGCTGCAGCCACCAAACTGGTCGACGAAGCCCAGGCCAAGGACACCACAACCCTCCGGCTCGAGGCCCAGATGAAGGGCTACGTTGGCGAGGCATGTTCCGAGTGCCAGAACTTTACGCTGGTGCGGAATGGGACCTGTTTGAAGTGTGACACGTGTGGGTCAACGACTGGGTGTAGTTGAGGCTAGCGCACTCGGGACGAGGCGCTAGAATTATGGAAAAATCAAATCGCTTCCAAATTATTGAGGGAGGGGCCAAGGCCCCTTCCGACTGGCTAGACTTCCCTAAAGTCGTGATAGGGCGGGCAGTCGATGATCCCCACCGGGTGGTGGCCTACCGTATTGCGACCGAAGACGCACGCGCAGCAGCGTCAACCGGGCGCCGCCAAAAGGCTTTTGAGCTCTGGAGTGCGGTTATAGGCGTTCCACCACCCGTACCCAACATAGCTCGGCATCTGCCTCTAGGCGGTCTAACCTCGTTTGCCAAAGCGCACGCCTGCTTTCAGGGCCTCAAACGACCCGTCGCAGACGACAAACATGGTTTTGATTCATTTGCATTTATTATTGAACCAGGAATTATCTTCACTACCACCGCAGATATGGTATGCTGTGCGGAACCGATGATGGTACCGCGCGATTTGTTGCTTGCCGTGTATGTTCGGCTAGATTATCCCCATGGTCGTCCGAACGGTTTTAATGGCAGCGAGCCGGCATCGGTTGGCATCGTTACACATTGGGAATTTTTGGAGCGGTCACCAGATGATACCAGCTTACCCATTGATCACGCAGAACGCTATCGCCGCCGTCGCTGGTAGGGTAGCCTAAAATGCTACCTCGGACTTTAGATCCCGAAACGCCATGGTATACGCCGAGAGCGCTATATTATCGTGAATCAGACTCCGTCGAATATATCCGCAAAGATGTCCCAACGGTGCATAGGCGGATTGACGAGTATCTGACTTTAGTTTTGTCAATGCGCGAGCGAAAGCTGATTGGATTCAAGCTCAAAGGGTTTCGCCATTTTTATTTAAACACGTACCGCTTCCGTCACGATTCCAAAGAGTCACATTTCCTGTATATGATACAAGTGTTAGAAGAGGCGATGACGTACTTGGGTGACGACATTCTTTGCCAAGACGACCGGCGCGAGGCATATCGACAGGCTTCAGAAATCGCTCAAGAAGACAACGTTATTTTTCCAGACCTTACGAGTGTTGCCTAGACTATCTAAGCCTTCATCGCGTCGAGAGGCCTTGCGGATCTTCGGATCTAGTCCGACAATGACGAGGTAGGTGGGGCCATTTCAACGTGCTATGTGACTTCAGCAGCGCAGCCCGTTCCACTGTATCTCGCCATCTGCGCAAACCTCTCCTCCCCCCACCGTCATCCTCGGGCTTGACCCGGGGATCCGCACCGCTTCCCCGCCGCACCTCAGACGTTTGAGCCCGGCCGCCTAAAACGACCCCGCCACCTCCTCCCACAAATCATCCCAATGGGGATTGGCGTTCTCGATCAGATCGAATTTCCACGCCTGCTCCCACTTTTTGAGCCGCTTTTCCATGTGGATGGCGTCGCGAATGTCCGCGTGCTCCTCGAACCACACCAGCCGACCGATGTTGTAGCTCCGCGTATGCCCACCACCCTTGCTGTTGCGATGCTCGTAAACGCGGCGCACGAGGTTGTTCGTGACCCCGATATAAGTCGCGCCGCGCCGCCGGTGTGCCATGATGTAAACGAACCCGCCCATGGCCGATTATGGCAACGAGGCCGTGGCGGCCGTCAAGATCGAAACACCATCAGCGGGCGCTGCAAGGTTGCGGATCCCCGGGTCGAGCCCGAGGATGACGCGGTGGATGAGGGCGAGACTGCGTCCAAAATCAGCAAAGATGGATAACCAAGGCGGCAACCACATTTTGCCTGCACGGCGATTCAGCAACCGAAGATCGCGCAGGCGTTAAACAAGACGCCCCTTTCAATCGCGCTGGTCCGTAGCGAAGAGCTCAATGGAATCACCAACACTCCACCCACCCCCGTCATCCTCGGGCTTGACCCGGGGATCCGCACCGTTGCCGCCAGCACAGCAGAAGTGTTCGCCAACCGCATTCCCTATGGGCCGCGTCACCACCCTCACTGTCTCCGCTCGAAATACTTATCCCCGCCCCCAGCCTCTCATGCCATTCTCCCCTCACGACCGCACCAGGGCGAGGATGCATACGAGCTTCCGGTGAGGACGGGATTGGAGAAGGAGGAGCATGGGTCCGAGCCTTAGGACCACATCGGCCTCCGGGCACTTCGGTCCCATCCGACAGGTCGATCCGGGTCCGATGGGGGTCGCCCCAGCGGAGGCCCAAAGCGGACGGATGGCCGGACGAGGAGTGAAATCCACGTCGTACCGGGGAAACCCGGAGGGGCACGGGTTGTTTGGGGGACTCGGGAGGTTGGCAGGAAAAGTGGTTCCCACTTTTCCGGTTCGACCAACCGACCCACCAAAGACCAACAAACCCCAGCCCGGGACGCCGCCATAAGCCAAAAACCCCGGATGTGAACGGCGAAGCTGGCTTCGCTTGACTACCAAACTACGGATGAAGCTTGCTTCGCCGTTCACCGCCCAATTCGGGCACACCTATATAAACCGGGGCTTATGGCCGTCGGCCGCTTTCGCGCGCCTACTCCTCGCGGAACGCCCGCGCGGCCTGGTCGAGGAACGGTTTGACCAGATAGCTCAAAGCGGTCATCTCGGCCGTCTCGGCAAACACCTCGACGGGCATGCCGGGGATCAGCGTCACGTTCCCGAGTTTGCCGAGATCGTCGGTGATCCCGACTTCGCCCAGATAGAACAACTCGCCCGTGGAACTGTCGCGCTGCGCGGCAGCCGAAACATGGACGATCTCGCCCTCAAGCTCGGGGGTTGTGCGCTGGTTGAAGGCCGAAAACCGCAGCTTGACGGGCTGGCCGACCGAGACCTGATCGACGTCGACGATGCTCAGCCGCATCTCGATCTTGAGGTCCGCATCGTCGGGCACGATTGTCACGAGGGTCTGTGCGGGCGTGACCACCCCGCCGACCGTTGTGACGTTGAGTTCGTTGACGATGCCGGCGATGGGAGAGCGGATATCGACCCGGTCCAGCCGGTCCTCGGCGGAAAGCAGGCGCTCGGACAGCTCGGTCATCTGCGCCTGAACGACGCGCAACTCACGCTGCGCCTCGTTGCGCGCTGTTTCGTCAGTCGCGATGATCTGCAGCCGCACCTCGCTCATACGACCCTCGGCCCGCGCCATATTGGCCACCACCTCGCCGTGCTCGCCGGTAAGCCGGGCGATCTCACGGTTTATGGCATAGACCCGCGCCCCCTCGATGAGCCCGTTGGCGGCAAGTTCCTCGAGCCTGGCGTGCTCGGTGCCGACCAGTGCGATCTCCTCGTTAAGCGCTGCCAATTGCGATTCCAGCCCGACCACCTCCTGGCCCAGCTGGTCCAGTTGCAACTCGAGCTGTTCCTTTTGCCGCGCCCGGGCCAGAAGGTTGCCGATAAAGAGCGTCGTTTCACCACCAATAGTGGCCGAGCGGGCCGGGCCTTCGGCGGCCAATACCGTGGAGAAGTCGATCTGGGTCAGCCCGTCGCGCTCGGACAGCAACCGCGCAGCGCGGCCCTGCAATTCGTAAAGCTGGCTCAAGACGATGGACCGCTCGGCGCGCGTCTCGACGTCGCTGAGCCTCAGCAACACCTCGCCGGCCTCGACGAAGTCGCCCTCCCGCACGGCGATTTCAGCGACGATGCCGCCGTCACGATGCTGCACCTCCTTGACGTGCTGGCCGACAGTGACCGAACCCGGCGCAATGACCGCGCCGGTCAGCGTAGCCGTAGCGGCCCAGCCGCCGACAACGACAACCAGAAGGATGCCGAAAAAGACGCTGACACCAATCCGGAGACCCAGACTGTATGTCGAATCTTTGGTTTTCCCGCCGCGGCCCTGAGGCCCGCCCGTCAATGTTCCAGCGTCGATACTTGTCATGATCGGTGCTCTCCCCGAGCCCTTGCGTTAGATAACCGCGTGTTCGTAGAGGTAAGGCTGATGCTGGCCTTGGATGGCGATCACGAGGTCGAAATTCTGGTCGCCGTCGTAGTCGAACTCCAGCAGCGTTTTTTCCTCATTCCCTTCGAACTCGTATCGAATTCTCAGCCGCAGGCCGCTCTGGTCGTGCTCGGTGTCTTCGCCCTGGAAATAATAGTCGAAGCGATTTTCTTCGCCGTTGCGGCCGGTCCTCGAGAATTCGTATTCGGCCACCAGGATGCGGTCGCCGACCAGGAAATCGAGAATGTCGTGAATCACCTGTGGCCGGTCCATCACCTGGGTGAGAGGCAGCCCGAATGAAAAGGTGTCCTCCCCCGCGCCGCCGGTCAGCACGACCGCCTGGTCGCCGACGTGGAACATGTCGTTGCCCGCGCCACCCAGCACCTCTTCAAAGCCGGTGATTGTGTCGTTGCCGATTTCAACGCTGGAGACCTGCCCTGTAACAAGATTGACTGTGACGCCCACGGTCGTGGCGGAAAGGTCGAGCTTGTCGGTGCCCTCCCCGCCGCTAAATGAATCGTCCTCGGCATCGAGAGCCACCACAACCCGGTCGTTGCCGCCGCCGCCCTCGACAGTATCGCTGCCGGCGCCATCGTGGATTTCGTCATCGCCATCGCGACCCTCGAGCACATCGTCGCCCGCGCCGCCGTGCAACGTCTCAGATCCCGCATCGCCTGAGATCGTATCGTCGCCCGATCCACCGATAACGGTTTCAAAGCCTGTGGCCGTGTTCTCGCCGATCTCTTCACCCGCAGCGCTCTGCTCTTCCAGATTAACCACCAACGACCCCGTGGCGACGGAAAGGTCGAGGGTGTCGGTGCCCGCGCCGCCATCGAAGACGTCGGGCGTAGCGTCAGCCGCCGCAACAATAATGTCGTCGCCAGCCTCGCCCAGAAGCGTATCGGCCCCCTCACCGTCGCTGAGCATGTCATCGCCGTCACCACCGGAAAGCAAATCGTCGCCCGCGCCACCAAACAGTCGGTCGTTGCCGCCCTCACCCAGAATGGTGTCGTTGCCGTCGCCACCGAAAATCCAGTCATCGCCATCGCCACCGGCCAGCATATCGTTGCCCGCGCCGCCGAAAATTCGGTCATTGCCTGCGCCGCCATAGACGAAATCGTGACCGGCCCCGGCAACGATGAGGTCGTCGCCATCACCGCCGAAGACGATATCATTGCCACCGCGGGCATCGATCAAATCGTTGCCGCCGCGCGCGTCGATCCTGTCGGCGAGATCCATCCCAACCAGATGATCGAGCTGCTCAGTTCCAACCAAGTCGCCGCCCCGATCGAGCTTGAACACGGCAGTGTGGGTGACGGTGGTCGTCCCGTCGCTCACCTGATAGGTGATGACGACGTCCGAAGCGGGCGTCTGCGCATGGCTGGAATAAACCCAGGCGTCCCCGCTTCTCCCGATAGAGCCAGTGGAAGCGCGCACATTGCCGACTTCGAGCGTGTCGCCATCGGCATCGACGATGTTGGTGAGCAGTTCGGACAGCCCGATCAGCACGGCTGTACCGGCCACCACGTTGTTCAACCGGACGGGTCCGCTGCTTTCCGGCGCCCGATTGCGCCGATCCTCACCGGGCGACGGGACCGGCCCGGGCGCGGGAGGCGGCTCATCAGGCGGCAAATCGTCTCTTGCCGGTGGAAGGATCGCCGACGGGGTCTTCGGCGTCCCATTCTGCCCGGCACCGCCAGTCACCGACGCCGGCCCCGGACCGGAAAAGTCGATGACCGAGGAGTCGGCGAGCGCAAAGCGCGGGCCGGGAAAGCCGATGACGTTGCTGATATGCGAATCCGGATCCAGTGGTGGCGGTGGCGCGAGGTGATGCGGCGCGTCCGCGACGCCCGCTTTTTTGCGATAATCATCCAGTTGTTCGGGCGCGTTGGACGCTGCGGGCTGGATCGCAAATTCCTGCTCGGGCTCCGGGGTCGGCGCATCGGTTGGCTGCGCCGCCTGCGCCGGCGTCAGCGCCAGCTTCAGATAGGCGACAATGCCGGTGATAAGCAGCCCGAACAACATCGGTATCCTGCTCAAGCCCTGCGCGTCGGCAAACGCATAGCGATCGCTTGTGGCAGGTCCCTCGGCTTCGGTTTGGCGCGTGCCTTTTACCTCGATCATGCCGTCACCTCCCTTGACGGGCGCTCGGGCATAGACGTCACGCGATGAGGCGCAAGGACTTCCTCTTTGGGGCCGAAAGTGGTCATTCGCCCATTCTGGATCACCGCCACCAGATCGACCGCCGCGAGCGCGCTCGGCCGGTGGGCGACGACGATGGCAATGCCGCCGCGCGCCCGGATACCCTTGATCGCTTCGGTCAGCGCCGCCTCGCCCTCGCCATCCAGGTTCGAGTTCGGCTCATCCATGATGACCAGGAAAGGATCGCCGTAGAGCGCTCGCGCCAGCCCGATACGCTGGCGCTGTCCAGCCGAAAGAGCATCGCCGTGCGGACCGAGCAGCGTGTCGTATCCGTTTTCGAGGCGCACGATCATCTCGTGGACACCGGCGGCCTTGGCCGCCCTTACGATCCCCGCACCATCGCGCTGCGGCGCAAACCTGGAGATATTCTGCTCGATCGTGGCATTGAGAAGCGCCACCTCCTGAGGGAGATACCCGACAAAACCTCCGAGCGTTTCGTCCGGCCATTGGTTCAGGTCGGCGTCATCGAGGCGCACCGCACCGCGCAGGGGCGGCCAAATGCCGGCGAGCGCCCGGACCAATGTCGTCTTGCCGCCGGCGCTCGGTCCTATGATTCCGAGAGCCTGCCCGGCCTTGAGTTCAAATCCGACGTCCGTCAGCAGTATGCGGCCCGAGCCGGGCGCGGCTACCGTAAGCATTTCGACCCGCAGGGACGTGGCGGGTGGCGGCAGCGTCATTGGGGGCTTCGCCTCTCCAATGGCAATCATGGTATCGCGCAGCCGTTTGAAGGCATTACGGGCCGAAACAACGTTTTTCCAATTGCCGATGGCCAGATCGACCGGCGCCAGCGCCCGGGTCGCGGCAACGGACGAGGCGATGATGGCGCCCGCCGAAAGATCGCCCTGGATCGTCAGATAGGCGCCGAGCCCGAGTATCGCCGATTGTAGCAGCATGCGCAGCACCCGCGAGATCGCGCCGAGCGTACCAACGACATCGTTGCCTTTGGTCTGAAGCTTGAGGTGCTCGCTGTTGGCGATCCTGAAGTTTTCGATGGCCCGGGACGCAAAGCCCATGGCTTTGAGAATCTCGGCGTTGCGCGCGTTGGAATCGGCAATCGCGTTGCGGCTGATCATTGCCTGCTGAGTGTCATTGGCAAGCCGGCGCGACAGCAGTTCACCCAGGATGGCAAGGAACACCAGGATCACTGCTCCGCCCAGCGTCAAAGCGCCGAGCAGTGGGTGAAGCAGGTACACAAAGAGGACGTAGATCGGCATCCACGGCATATCGAACAGCGCCATGGGGCCCTGACTGCCGAGAAAGGCACGCAGATTGTCGACATCGCGACCACGCTCCAGCGACTCCGGGGTCGAAAAGCCAAAGCGAGGCATGTCGATTGCAACCTGATGGGCGAGCGGCGCGAATTTACGATCGAGCCTGGCTCCCACCCTCACCAGTACCTGCGAGCGCACGATGTCGAACAGGCCCTGGAAAAGATAAAGGCCGACCGCCAGCGCCGAAAGCGCCAGCAGGGTCGGCACACTGCCGCTGGTGAGCGCGCGGTCATAGATCTGGAGCATGTAGAAGGCACCCGTGAGCGCCAGTATGTTGATAAGGCCGGAAACGGTGAAGAGGTACGCCGTGATGCCGCGAAACTCTTGCTTGAGTGCGTCGTCCACGCGACGCTCCGATAGTGCCCTGACGTTTGATGTACGCATTTTCCGAAATCCTTAGACCCAAGTGGAAAACAGAGGTGCGGCAGCCCCCGGGGGGCTGCCGCAATGGATCTAGAGCGAGAAGTCGGTGCCCGTGAGGTCGTGGGTTCCCTTGAGGCTGATCTTGAAGTCCGCCTCGTTGCCGTTGCCCACATTCCCTTCAACCACGGTGTAGTCGCCGTCATCCCGGGTTTCGTGGCTCACCAGCAACTGACCGACACCGGTGATCTGCCCGCCATTGACCAGGGTGAAGGACTGGTTCCCGGCCGTTCCGGAATCAGCGTCGATGGCACTGAGATCGAGTTTATCGCCCGCCTCGAAGCCGACAATCGTGTCGCCGTTGGCGGCGGCGGCTGACTCAAAGACGAAGACGTCCTGGCCGGTGCCGCCGTCGATAACGTTGACGGACGCGCTGGCGGTGATGGTGTCGTTGCCCGACCCCGTCACGACATTCTCGATGCCCCAGAGCGTATCCGAGCCCGTCTGGGCACTTGCGGCACTGCCATAGCCGCCAAGGCCGGTCCCGAGATCCACGGTAACGTCGGCGGAGACTGAGGACATGTCGAGAGTATCGATCCCGCTCCCACCGTTGATCTCATCGCCGAAATAGGCGTCATCACCGTCATCTGCCGAGGCAACGATACGGTCGTTGCCAGCCCCGGCAACAACAGTGTCGTTACCTTTGCCACCATTGACGAGATCGTCCCCGGCGTCGGCAAATATGCGATCGTCGCCGTCCTCACCGTATAGGAGATCGGCATCGTCGCCGCCAAGGATCGTGTCGTTTCCGATACCTCCGAAAACCATATCCTCACCGGCCCAACCGGCAATGAAGTCGGCGCCATCGCCCCCGAGCAGCACGTCGGCCCCGGCGAGCCCGACGATCACATCGTCGCCGCTGAAGCCGATCAGATGGTCAGCGACGGCCGTACCCGTCAGGACGTCGTTTCCTGCCGTACCGATTTGCGCGGCCGCAGGAACCGCGTCGGGCACCTCGTCCACAGGACCATCGTCTGCCGCGTCGACAGCGCCGCCAATCTGGGGAGACTGGCCGGGAGCCGGGGTATAGCTGACCGAATGCACGCCGTTGCTCATGGTCACGACACCGTTTTCGTCTTGTGTCGTTACATAATCCGCAAGCACGGCGTCTGCCGGAAATTCGATGATATCCTGGTCGCGCAGGGCCCCGATGATGGTGTCCTGGCCACCATTGGATTTGAAGACAATACGGTGCGCCGAACCGAGGGACGAAATGTCGATCGTGTCGTTCCCCGCAGTGCCATCGATGGTGATGGTATTCATGTTCAGGCTGGTTTCGGTGAAATCACCGAACACAGCGATCGTATCGCCGCCGTCCACACCCCCACCCGATCCACCTGGCGAGGAGACGGTCAGCGTGTTGACCACCAGTTCCTCGATTTCGGAAAGTTGAGCGATAATGACCGCCGCACCGGCTCCGACTGCCCTGGTAATGACAATCTCGGCACTGCCGGTGTAACCGATATTGGCGATGGCCGCGTTACGCGTGTAGATGTTGAACGTCTCGGCCGCACCGCCCCCGTTTATCTGGAACACATCGCCTGCGGCCCCTTCGGTTCCGCCGTTGACGATGTCGCTGCCACTACCGGCAGACCAGATGATGGTATCGTCACCAGCCCCACCATGAATGCCGTCATTGCCGCCGCCACCATTGATGGTGTCGTCACCGTCAAAGCCCAGAAGGATCTGCGCCCCACCGCCGCTTGAGAGCGGATTGTCGGCGCCGTTCGTGCCGTTGACGATGTTGAAAAGCTGCCCGCCGAAGTTCAGGCGTTCTATGTTGGTGAGGGTATCGACGCCGTCGGTCCCGACCATATCGGTAACGACGATTTCGCCGGTTCCGTTGAGCGCAATGTCATAATTACCGATCGGTCCGGAGAAGAAGGCGGTGTCGTTGTTGTTGGCGCCACCGTCAAGGATATCGTTTCCTTCGCCACCGATCAGGTTATCGTTGCTATCGCCACCATCCAGGATGTCGTCGCCGGCTCCGCCGTCAATGGTATCCGAACCGGCTTCGCCAGCCATGGTGTCATTGCCTAGACCGCCGAACATCTGATCGCCACTACCACGGCCGCTCATGATGTCGTCGCCGTCTCCACCGTCCATTGTGTCGATACCGCCACCGCCGGTCATTGTGTCGTTGCCGTCGTCGCCGTTTATGGTGTTATCCCCGCCTCCACCAATCAGGGTATCATCGCCGAGACCACCCGAGATCACGTCCGCACCCGCCCCACCATGAATGAAGTCGTTGCCGTCCTCACCTGAAAGCGTGTCGGCACCACCGGCACCGGTTACGTAGTCCTCTCCCGCTGTGCCACTGAAGATATTGGCGGCACCATTACCATTGAAGACGGCCCCGACCACGCTTGTCGGCTCGGAAATGACAGTTTCAAGCGACCCACCGCCATCTGTGAAGGTCACGACCAACCGCAGCTGCATGTTGATCTCGCCCGCAGTCGGGGTGAAGGAGTCGGTGTTGGCACCCCCTATGTCATTCCAGGTCGTCCCGTCGAGCGATGACTGCCATTGGAACGAGAAGGCACCGAGCCCATTGAGGTCCGCAATTCCCGAAGTGTCCGCCGTCAGGTCGAACGTTTGGGTCGGCGTTGTGTCGCTGATCACCGGCATGCCGGTCGCCGCAACGTTGAGTGAGAAGTCCTGATCTGCAAAGCGCAGGATCTCGACATTTCTCAAGGTGTCGGTGCCGTCGGATTCGAGATCGTCCGAGACGTCGACGTGCTCCACCGTTATGGATCCGTCGGGGTTGAAGGTGATCTCGTAGTTCTCCATCACGTCGCCAAAGACGGCGATATCGAGATCATCTGCCCCATCGGCCTGCCTGATGGTGCGGACGATGGAGAGCTGACCTGGATTGAGTTCGCCCGAGAACATTCTTTGAGCGAGTGTCGTCATGGAGTCATGCAACTCCAGCGGTTCTCCGGTGTGGTTGGTATCGCCAACCGCAAAGACGCCGATTTGCACGTCGAGCCACTTGTCGCCGTCGATGATATCGTCGCCCATCTGGCCTTTCATGATGTCACTGCCGGCACCGCCGAGAATGATTTCACCGGCGCTGAACTCGGTGACCCCTGCCCCCAGAACCTCCTGCAATCCGGAGATCAGGGCTATGGACTCGGCGTCAATCGCGCTGCCGCGATAGCCCTCCAGTCCAGCCGAGGGGTTGGTGATGGGATCGACCGGCAGGCGATCTTCAGCAAGCAGGTTCGTTCCGGTCAGGACGTCGTCATGAGCCGAGCCTGACAGTCCTTCCACGGACTGGTATTCATCAAGGGCCGCATTGCCCGGAAACGTAGGCGCTTCGTCAAAGACGATCGGAAGTGAAAGATCGGCATTCACCGCGAAAGCGTTGTCCTTGTAGGTCGCCCAGTCCCAGCCAGACATGCCGGCCATCTTCCCGCGACCGGGGCTACCGACAAAGATATCGTCGCCACCTTCGCCGATGAACTCGTCAAACCCGCCATCACCGAGGAACACGTCGTGTCCGTCGATGTCGTCATGAGCGAATATCTCGTCAAAGTTATCGCCCGGCGCACCGTCAAAGGTACCGGTTTCGATCCAGTCGTTGCCCTCGTTGCCGAGGATGCGTTCGGCGTTCTTGTTGCCGTAGATAAAGTCGTTACCTTCACCGGCAAACACCTCCGATCCTTCGTCGGTGCCCAGGAACACAAAATCCTGGCCGGAACCCGCGAGCACCAGGTCGAGACCCGGTCCAGCGTGAATGACGTCGTTACCGGCGCCGCCCTTGATGTTATCGTCGCCACCGCTGTCGGTGATGATGTCGTCGCCGTCACCACCATTGATGATGTCGTTACCGAAGCCACCTTCCAGACGGTCGTCGCCACCATCCCCGTAGAGCGTATCGTCACCGATGCCGCCAATGATGATGTCATTGCCGCTCGGATTTGAGGCGTTGCCGGGGTCAGTACCCCCGAGCACCACATGGTCGCCGCCGGTATAACGCAGATAATTCGTGTCGGCGCCCGGCGTCGCGGGATTGTTGCGAACGACCAGAGGCGTAAGGATACCTCCGCCCGCCGGATCCGCATTGGTATCGACAACATCGTCGAGGCTCTCGTCGATGCCGACGGTGAGCGGATCATCGCCTAGCACGCCATCGTCGCCCGGCAGATACACACCGGTATCGGGATTGAACTGCCGCGTCTGGTCGACCTCGAGAATGAAGCCCGGCGTCGAAAAGACATCCGAAGGCAGGTGTGCGGCGTCGGTGTTGCGCATGATCATGCCGGCAAAGGAGTTGTTCTCCATCTCGCCGAACAGGTGCAGACCATCGAGGCGCTGCAGATAGTAGAAGCGGTCCCCGCTCTGCAGATTTTCCATCTGCACTTCAAAGACGAAGTTGAACGTGGCGCCGAGCATGCCGCCGAACGGCATGATCTCTTCGGCGAGCCCGCCGATCCACAGGTCGACATTTTCGAGCCCACCGAGGTCGTCGGCATAGTCACCCAACCCGTAGAGGAAATCCTGCGCGTCCGCCGGCGGTGCGATCATACGATCGACAATGCCGTCGCCGTCATCATCAACTCCCTGCTCGGTACCAAAGATGATTGCCATCGAAGCTGCGCGCTTGCCGTCGACAGTGGCTTCGCCCGTTATCAGATCATGAGTGCCGTATGCCGCAATGAAGTTGATGATCGAAGCTTCATGCTTGAGATGTCCGGCATAATCGACCCAGCTTTCATAGGGCTTTAGGCGCACGTCCTGATTGGTAGCCTCGTAGAAGCTGCGGCGGGCCTCGTTGAGCGAGGGAACGCCGGTGTCACGGCCGCGAGCGAGGTTGATGGTCGCCAGATCGAGCGGCAGGCCCAGAAGGTTGTTGCGCAGCGCGCTGGTGACAAACTCGTCGATCTCGTTGCCGACCTGTCTGGTCATGCCACGGATAACCGCACCGGCAGCGACTTCGTCGAGAATTGTCGATCCCGGTCCAGTGAATGCCGTCGGATTAAGGAACCCCTGAATCAGGCTGATATGATTGGGCACGAATTCGGGGCTGTACTGGTCGATCGATTCCGTCAGCATCGAATGGCCGAACCGATAGACCACATGGGCGAATTCGGCCACGATCGAGGGATCAAGGGTGATGTCGAAACCGTCGGGCACAAGGAACGCGTTGATCGTCGGTTGAACCTTGCGGGCAAACTCCTCGAAAACGAGGTGCTGATACTGCATTTCGGTGCCGAACTTGGCCGCCTGAAACACCCGCTCGCCATCCCATGCCAGCCCGTCAGGTGAGGCCGGAACCGCAACGACCGGATCGGTAAGCCATTCATTGATGAAGTCGAGATCACCCGTCGCGATCACCATTTCCTTGGTGTGTTCGACGAGCCGGTTGTGTTCGGCGTGAAAGACGTGGTGAACCGCGGTCAGGCCAACGTTCTCGTTGGCGCGGCCATCACCGGCGATAAAGTGCGCATCGAGCAGCTCGTCGTCGTAGAACCCGTCTTCGGGAATATTGCCCCCGATTTCGGTGTCCCCATCCTCCAGCCCGTCTGGCACCGCCGTATGCGCGATATCGACTAGAAAGGCACTGTTGGTGCGAACGGCGCCGACAACGGTGGGATCCACAGGAGCACCGATGACGCCCTCAACGACAATATCGTCGCTGGTGTTGGGTATCCCGTCCAACCCGAGCCCGACCACGAGTTGCGGCATGCCGTTGGCACCCGGGATAAAATTGCCATAGGGGTCGGTGCGAAGCAGAGGCACGGTGGCCACGTCGAGATCGGTCAGCAAAATGCCGAGGGTATCGGCAGCCTGTGCCTTGACCTCGGCCCAGGTCGCCATGCCGCCGTTTGCCCCCTCGATCAGCCTGCCGGTCGCAACAGGGCCGTTGGCGGATGGGGCGTACTCGCGCAGGAACACCTGGTGAGAAGGATGAGAGGTATAGGTCTGGTTCTGGTCAACGAACGGAGTCGTGGTGTTGATGGGACCGATATTGTCGGCAGACTCATCGATCGCGGTCAAAGGGTCGTCGACCATGATGCCGTCAGGACCGGCGCCCCGCGTTGCACGGGTCAGCACCATGAAATTGGTCGTGCTGCCCTCGACATAGAGCGGATCATCGGGTTGGAGCGGGATCATCACAGTCCCGCTGCCGCCCTTGTTGACGAGATCCAGCCCGTGATCGAAGAACTGGCCGAACAGCGTGAACCACGAGTTGAACGGCGCAGACAAGCCTTCGTCCGGTGCGACGTTGGGAATATGCAGGTTGGCACCGTCAAGCGTGATACCATTGGCATCGAGCAATTCGTTGAGCCCACCAGGTACGCTGGCCGCTGCATCGAGCACCGCTTGCGCGGCGGCCAGATCCATCGCCGCATCCTCAGCAGCCTGCTGGAGTATGAGATTGCCGGGGCTGGCAGCGGCGGCTGCAGCCGCCGAAGCTTCGATCCGCGCAGCTTCGGCGACATCGATGAAAAACTGGCGCAGGGGCGCGTAAGCCGCCGAAATCTCCCCCGTAATAAGCAATCCCGGGTCTTCCACGCCAGCGGCCTGCAGCGCCGTCAGAATGGCTGCTGGATTGCCGAGCGTCTGATCGACGATCAGGTTGGAGATGATGCGAAGCGAAGGATCGATGACGTCACCGGGCGTAGCGTTCGGCCCTGGTCCATCGGCATCGACGCCCGGTGTATAGGTCATCGGCACCGGCACGGGAGCCATGGGCCCGTCGCCATCGAAATCGACCATCGCAATAACTGTGCGATATTGCGGCTCCAAAAGCTCGGGAAATTCCTGGTCGGCCGACCCCCACGTTTCCTGGCCCGGAAGCAGGTGGTTGTAAGTGCCGTCGACGGTGCGCAGGCCCCAGGCGATGTTGTAGGCCGGAATGGAGGCGGGGTTGGCGTTCAGGCTCTCGCCGAACAGCGGTGCTCCTTCTGCTCCGTCCGTTTCCAGATAGAGGACGTGCGCTTCGGAAATCTTGATCTGCTCGAGGATGAATTCCAGATCGCTCTTGATGTAGGTAACCATTGTCGCTCTCCGTTGGCGGCCGAACAGCCATTTTGATGATGTTCCCCCCGCCGGCACGGCGCAGGTGACACGTTAATTGAGGGCTGCTAGTGTCGCGTCGGATTTCAATCGGCGTAAGCTACGATAGTCGAGCGAAGTGATGCGACGTCCGGTCCCACCAACGATGCGACCAAAGGGACAAATTCGATGGGACCTTGGTCTCACCTGAAATCCTTGCCCCGATGGCTCGGCGGACTCAGTCTCTCGGCCCAGTTTCTGATCGTGGGCGGCGGCGCGCTGTGTGTGAGCATGGCCATTCTCGGCGGCTGGATCACCAGCGGGATTTCCGCGAGCACCCTCAATAGCGCCGCGAAATCGAGCTCGGTGTTTGTGGAGACTTTCCTCGAGCCTGTCGTCCAGGATCTGGCGCCGAATGGCGTGATGGCGCCCAACCAGATTGAGCGGCTTGACCAGTTGCTGGCCGACACCCCGCTCGGCGAACGGCTGATCTCGGTCAAGGTCTGGCGTACCGACGGGACCGTCATTTACAGCACCAGCAAGCATCTGATCGGGCAAAAGTTCGACGCCCCCGAGGTGACTCTGGCCGCCGGCGGCGAAATCGTTGCTTCCTACAACGCGCTCGACAACCGGGAGGGCGCCTCCGAACGCGCAATGGGGTTGCCGCTTATCGAAATCTACGCGCCCCTCCGCGCCGCCGAAGACGGCGAGATCATCGCCGTGGGGGAATATTATGAGCATGCGCCCTGGTTCGCCGAGGATTTGGAGCGGGCCCGGATTTCCACATGGGCCGTTGTCGGCGCCACCACGGCAGGCATGATCGGGATCTTGTTCCTGCTGGTTGTGCGGGGCAGCTCGATCATCACCAGCCAGCGCAGGCAGCTGGACCAGCGCATCGCCGAAGCGGACCTGATGGCCAAGCAGAACGAGAGCCTGCGCGCGGTCGCCGACAAGGCGCGCCTCGAAGCCAGCGAGGCCAACGAGCAGCTTCTCGCCCGCATAGGCGCCGATCTGCATGACGGCCCCATCCAGATGCTGAGCCTGCTGACGTTGCGCCTCTCCGCCGAGGAGGACGACAAGATCGAGCCAACCAGCGACGGCGCCCTGATCGCACAAAATGTCCTTGGAGAACTGCGCACCATCTCGGCCGGGCTGGTGCTGCCCGAAATCGCCAGCATCGATCTGCGCGGCGCCCTGCAACTGGCAGTGCTTCGTCACGAGGGACTTACCGGCACAAAGGTCGCCGTACACTTCACCAGTCTGCCGAAGAACTCGCCTCTGCCGCTCAAGACCTGCGCCTACCGTGTGGTCCAGGAGGCGCTCAGCAATGCCTACAAGCACGCTGGAGACGGCGATATCGAGGTTCGCGCCACGGTTTCGGGCGGCCAACTGTGCATCACTGTATCGGATTCAGGACCAGGGATGCCTGCCGAGGAGAGAGCGGTGGGTGGGCGCGAGCAACTCGGACTTGCCGGCATCCGAAATCGCGTCAACGCGCTAAAGGGCGAATTCTCCATCGAACCGCGCCCGGAGGGCGGCGTCAGCATCAGCGTGCTGCTGCCGGTCGATCCTTAGACCTGGCGGGAAAAGCGAAAATGCCTTAGCTGACCGCTAGCTGATGCTGGCCGGATTTGAACTGCGCAAGCTTCTGGGCTTGCATGGCCACCTCGACGCGATTGCGCGCGTGAAGCTTCTGCATCAGATTGGTCATATAACGCTTGACCGTCTTCTCGCTGATCGAGAGGCTGCAGGCGATCTCGCGATTAGTGCGCGCCTGAAGAAGATAGGCCACGATCTGGCGTTCGCGTACGCTGAGATCGACCCCGCGATCGGCACTTTCCTGCCGCGTCCGATTGCGCAAACCGCTAAGAACCTGGCTGGCATAAAGCTTGGTGATGTACATCTCGCCACGCAGCACCGAACTCACCGCTTCAAACAGCTCACCAAAAGTCGCGCCCTTCAGAACGAATCCGGTCGCACCGGCCTCGAGCGCACGCATGGCTGAGTCGACGCTTGAGAATGCGGTAAAGACAACGATCTTTGTGAAGTCGGACTTTCGGACGATCTCCGTCATGACCGAAAAAACGTCCCCGGGCATGCTGAGATCCATAAAGAGGATTTGTGGATGATACGTATCCACAATATTGCGGGCATCGTTCGCTGATGAACCCGAAGCGACCACACTGAAGTGCCCCTTGTTCAAAAAAAGCGTCTTCATGCCCTCAAGTAAGATCGGATGGTCGTCAACGAAAGCAATACTGACATTTTCTTCCGTCATTATTTCGCCCTTCGCCCCCTCGGATGACCCCAAATTAACATACGATGATTTCCGGACATAATGATTATTGTCAAAACATAGGGAACTTTCGCATCCGGGGAAGCGCCGCCGCGAAGCGAATTCCGGGAAAAACCTCGGCTCCGCCTGGCGTTTTCCGCTCGCTTGGTGGCGAGTCTTCTGCCGATCCTGGCCAAGTCGTCGGGATCAGCCAAATCAATTAATTCAAATGTCATACTCAATGTTCGGACAGACGTCGGGCCTTGTGTTCCTGGCACCGGCAACAACAGCAAAGTTCATCAGCGCTGCATCGCACAGCTTATCCCATGGCCATCGCGCCCACTATTGCCAGGAACACAACCAAACCGGCAGCGATCGCCCACTCGGCCCCGCTGAGCGACAGTCCGCCACCAGGGCCGCTGTCGTCTGAGGCAGGATCGCTGCGCCGCCCATAGCGGCCCGATACGCGGCCGAACCGGCGCTTGAGATTTCGCAGCCGTGCTTCGGCTTCCTCGGCGTTCTCACCATTGATCGGTTGGGGCTGGCGGCGGGCCATCATCGTCTCCATCACGCATTACTTATACGTCAAGATTTAAGCGCCCTGCCCGCCAGTTCAACCGTTCGGTCCAATTATCGTTCACACGTGCTGGTCGATCAGGATGGCGTTGCCGTCCGGATCGAGCAACGTGCAACTGGCCGGCCCGCTGCCGGTCTCGTCGGCCTCCTGCTCGAAGCGCACGCCGGCCGCCTTCAGCGACTTCTGGATCTCGCGTATGTCGGTAAAGCTGCCAACCGGCTGCGCATCGCTGTCCCAGCCGGGATTGAATGTCAGTATGTTTTTTTCAAACATCCCCTGAAACAGCCCGATCACCGCCGTCGGTGATTTCATGATGAGCCAGCCCTGCTCGGCGTCACCACCAAACACCGAAAAGCCCAGTTTCTCGTAAAAATCGCGCGAAGCGCCGATGTCCTTGACCGCCAGACTGACGGAAAATGCGCCCAGTTCCATCTGTTTCCCTCCTGCAATCGGCCGAAAGGGATTGTCCTCGCGCATCGCACACGGCACGAGCCCCGGCCATCCGCTAATGTGGCATACCCTCGTTCAAATCGCTCGAAATACTTATCCCCGCCCTCAGCGGGTCATGCCATTCTCCC
>CENV01058625.1_pt1 | contig 18602 bp, 14 predicted proteins | sample 530231 | NCBI WGS metagenome assembly CENV01 (sample SAMEA2619815, study PRJEB7988) | marine metagenome | biome: marine biome (ENVO:00000447); feature: surface water layer (ENVO:00002042); material: "saline water (ENVO:00002010), including plankton (ENVO:xxxxxxxx)" | depth 5 m | reverse complement strand
TTGACCACCTTGGCCTTGTCGGCGCCGAAGAAGATCAGGTCGCCGTTGGCGGCGCCGGTGCGCTTCAGGATGCCCTGGATCGCGTCCTCGGTAAGGAACTTGAGGATCGGCGATTGCAGACCTTCGGTGCCGGCATCCAGATCGTTGACCTTGATATAGGCCAGGCCGCGGGCGCCGTAGATGCCCACGAACTTGGTGTATTCGTCGATTTCCTTGCGGCTCAGATCGCCACCGCCGGGCACGTTCATGGCCACCACCCGGCCTTTCGGGTCCTTGGCCGGGCCGGCGAACACCTTGAACTCCACCCCGTCCATCAGGTCGGCGATGTCGATCAGCTCCATGGGCACGCGCAGGTCCGGCTTGTCGGAACCGTAGCGGTGCATGGCCTCTTCGTAGGTCATGCGCGGGAATTCCGGCAGCTCCACGTCGAGCATGTCCTTGAATACGCTTTTCACCATGGCCTCGGTGATCGCCATGATGTCCTCTTCCTCGACGAAGGACGCTTCCAGGTCGATCTGGGTGAATTCCGGCTGGCGGTCGGCGCGCAGGTCCTCGTCACGGAAGCACTTGGCGATCTGATAGTAGCGGTCGAAACCGGCCACCATCAGCAACTGTTTGAACAGCTGCGGCGACTGGGGCAGCGCGAAGAAGCTGCCGGCGTGGGTGCGGCTGGGCACCAGATAGTCGCGGGCGCCTTCCGGGGTGGCGCGGGTCAGGATCGGGGTTTCCACGTCCATGAAGCCCTGGCCTTCCAGGTGGGCACGCACGGCGTGGGTGAGCCGCGAGCGGAACTGGAAGCGCTGCAGCGCCTCGGGACGGCGCAGATCCAGGTAGCGGTACTTGAGGCGCACTTCCTCGCCGGCGGCGGAGTACTCGTCCAGCTCGAACGGCGGCGTCTGCGCCTCGTTGAGGATGGTCACGCTCTTGCCCAGCACTTCGATGTCGCCGGTGGACATGCGCGGGTTGCGTACCGCCTCGTCGCGCAGCCGCACGCGCCCTTCCAGTTGCAGCACGTACTCGCCGCGTACCTTGTCGGCCAGGGCGAAGGCGTCCTCGGTGTCCGGATCGAACACCACCTGCACCAGGCCGGTGCGGTCGCGCACGTCCAGAAAGATCACCCCGCCGTGGTCGCGGCGGCGGTGCACCCAACCACACAACCGTACCGTTTCCCCGTCGTGGGAGGCCCGCAAATCACCGCAATAATGGCTACGCATTTCCACTGTCCGTCGTTGTATCCGAAGAGACCACCCCGGCGCGTCGTCAGGGGGGTGGCTGAAAAGGCGGCTAGTATAGCGATTCGCGGTTGGCCCTGCTAACCCCGTGCGCGGGCCTCAATTCGTGCTGAAACACACAAAAAATAGGCCTTCCACGCCTTGTACAGGGGTTTTGCTTGGCATATAACTGGATGCGCACCGAAATTACCATCACAAGTCACCAACCCAAGGGGTAAGAGATCCTATGGCTGCAAAGAAAAAGGCGACGGCGAAGAAAGCCGCAGCGGCACCCGCCACGCGCAAGGTCAAGGCCATCACCGAGCCGATGACCAAGTCCCAGATCATCACCCAGATCAGTGAGAGCACCGGCCTGACCAAGAAAGACGTCAACGCCGTGTTCGACGAGCTGACCGACATCATGGAAGGCCACCTGAAGAAGCGCGGCGCCGGCCAGTTTACCCTGCCGGGTCTGTTCAAGGCCGTGACCCAGAAGAAACCCGCCACCAAGGCACGCAAGGGCATCAACCCTTTCACCGGCGCGGAAACCACCTTCGCCGCCAAGCCGGCGCGTACCGTGGTCAAGGTTCGTCCGCTCAAGAAGCTCAAGGATATGGCACTTTAATCCGGTCCCCGGGCCGGCTCCGCGCCGGCCCGGAGCACCTGCCGCCCTCTCCCACCGCCCTTCCCGCCTGACCGTCCCGTTCCACCACCGCCGGTGTCATTCCGCCCCCAGCGCCCCTATAATCGGCGCCCGACCCGCAGGCTGGAGCAAAGGCACTTCCATGGCTGAACGCAAGGACAAACAGAAAGTCATCGGCGAACCCATGACCGATGAGCAGATCAAGGTGTTCCTCGACTTCCCCCCCGAGGAAGGCGAAAACCCGGACTTCCACGTACTGCTCAAGGCCTACCGGGCCCTGCGCGCCGAGGATTTCGAGCGTTTCGTGGCGTTTTTCCAGGAACAGGGCCGCGACATCCGCGCCACCGACCGGGAAGGCCACACCCTGCTGCAAATCGTGCGCGGCCACGGCAAGAGCGAGCCGTTCGTGGCCATCCTCGAACGGGCCGGCGGCTGATAGCGGCGGCGCCATGGGCTTTTATAGCGAACGGATCTTCCCACCGCTGCTGGACCGCGCCACCCGTGCCCTGTACCGGGACCGCCAGCGCCTGATCCGCCGCGCCCATGGCCGGGTACTGGAAATCGGCGTCGGCAACGGCGCCAACCTGCCGCTCTACGGCGACGACGCCAGCGAAGTCCACGGCCTGGAACCGGACGCCACCCTGCTGGCGAGGGCCGGTCGCGCCCGCGATCAGGCGGCGTCACCGGAGCGTTTTCAGTTGCTGCAAGGCGACGCCCACCAGCTGCCCTATCCGGACGGCTACTTCGACACCGTGGTGGCCTGCCTGGTGCTCTGCACCATCCCCGACCCGGCCCGCGCCGCCCGCGAGATGCGCCGCGTGCTCGCCGACCACGGCCAACTGCTGGTGCTCGAGCACATCGCCAGCCAGCGCCCGCGGATACACCGCTGGCAACAGCGCATCAACCCGGTATGGCGCCACCTGGCCTGCGGCTGCCAGCTCGACCGCCCCACCGCCGAGACCCTGGCCGCCGCCGGCTTCGACCTCACCGACACCCGCGTCTTCGACCACCCGAAGATCCCCGCCCTGGTGCAGGAGTTTTTGGAAGGTACCGCCAGGCCTCGGTGACAGCGGCGGGCTTGGGCAGGATGGCGGAGCGGCCGTGCGAGTGAAGGTCGGTTGCAAGTTGCAAGTTGCAAGTTGCAAGTTAAAAGTTGCAAGTTAAAAGTTGAAACGCGGGGCAACGCCGATCAGGCGGCAGGGCCATGCCCGCGCTTCGGGGTGCCCGGGTGTCGTCCGGATGTCGCCCCGGTGTCATCCGGGTGTGGGGGGCTGCGACAAAACGCCGCATCCTTCCGCGCTTGGTCGCGCTACAATCGCCCCCCATGAGTCCCCTCCCCAACGTTCATCGTGTCTGGCGCCGGCGTTTGATCGCCCTGCGCAGCTTGCTGGTGCTGAGCCTGGCGCTGGCGTTGCTGACCCTGCGCCGGTTTTCGCCGGAGCTGCTGCCGCCGGCCAATGTGCTGGCCGGGCTGGCGGTGTTGCTGGTGCCCAGCCTGGTGGCGGTGTGCTCGCTCAATGCCCGGCCTTCCCTGCAGCGGACGCTGCTGGGGGTGGAGCTGACCCTGGATCTGCTGGCGGTGCTGATTCTGGTGCAGCAGTTGGGCGGGGCCGCCAATCCTCTCTCCTTCTATTTATTGGTGCCGCTGTTGCTCACCGCCCTGACCCAGCCGCCCCGGGCGGCCTGGGGCCTGCTGGTGCTGACCCTGGCCGGGTATCTGCTGGTGGGGCTGTGGCACAGCGCGCCGGACCCGCACTCCACCCTGCACGCGCTGAGCCGGGAACTGAGCCACACCCACGGCATCGGCATGGGCGTGGTGTTCGTGGCCCTGGCCGGGGTGCTGACGTTGCTGGGCCAGGTGATCCAGTCGCTGACCCGCGACCAGCAGCGCCAGCAGGAACGGCTGATGGAACTGGCCGGCCGCCGGGAGCGGCTCTACCAGGTGGCCGCCACCTTGGCCCACCAGGCCCATGAACTGAACACACCGCTGAGCAGCCTGGTGATGCTGGCCGACAACGCCCGCCAGGAACCGGGCCTGCCGGAGGCCACCCGCGAGGACCTGGCGCAGATCGAGGCGCTGGCCCGGCGCGTCGCCGGGCGGCTGCGCCAGACCGACGCGGAACTGCCGCCGCGCTGCGACTATGGCACCCTGTGCGAGCGGCTGCGTTTGCATCTGCGACACTTGCAGCCGACCCTGTCGCTGACCGTGGAAGGCGATCCGGCGCGGACCCTGGAGCCGGCGCCGGATTGGTTCCGGGTGCTGGCCAACCTGGGCTACAACGCCATCGACGCCGGCGCCGAGCAACTGGTGGTGCGTCTTGAGGCGGACGGGCGCCGGCTGGTGCTGCAGGTCAGCGACGACGGCCCGCGCCACCAGGGCCCCACCGAGCGGGAAGGCCTGGGCGTGGGCCTGGCCCTGGTGGAGGCCACGCTGGAATCCCTGGATGCCACCCTGCGGCTGGACTTCCACCACCAGTGGAGCCAGGCGCGCATCGAATGGAGTCCGCCCACGTGACCGTCCCCGCCTCCCTGCTACTGCTGGAAGACGACGAGCTGCTGGCCAGTCAGACCCGGCGTGCCCTGGCCCGCCACGGCTGCCAGGTGCACTGGGCCGCCGATCTGGCCGCCGCCCGGGCGTTGCTGGATACCCTGCCGGCCCTGGAGGCGGCGGTGCTCGACCAGAACCTGGGCGCCGACAATGGCCTCGATCTGATCGTGCCGCTGCTGGCCCGTTTCCCGGAGTGCCGGGTGATCGTGCTGACCGGCTATGGCAGCATCGCCGCCGCCGTCGCCGCCACCCGGCGCGGCGCCCGCAACTATCTCACCAAGCCGGCCAGCGCCGGCGATATCCTCGATGCCCTGGAGCGGGACCCGGGCGAGCCCGGGGCGCTGCCGGAAGCGCCGCCGTCCCTGCAACGGCTGGAGTGGGAACACATCCAACGGGTTCTTGACGCCCACCAGGGCAATATCTCCCGGGCCGCGCAGGCGCTGGGCATTCACCGGCGCACCCTGCAACGACGCCTGAAGAAGCGGCCCAGCCCCACGCATTTCCAGCAAGACTGACCTTTCATCGTCGCGCCGGGCGTTTAGGGGTTGCCTCGGACGGACCGGCTTGCGGACAATGCGGGGTTCTATTCCTTGCCAATGCACCGGGACCCGGAAAGGCGGTCATGAGCAGTAACAGCCTGTTAATCCTGATGGCTCTCGGCGCCTTGCTGAGCCTGGCCCTGACCAGCCCGTCCCGGGCCGACGAGCAGCCGGAACTGACCGTCGAAGGCGAGCTGCCCGAAGGCGTGGCCGCCAATGTGCGCACCATGGTGGATGTGAGCCGCTACCCGTGCCGGCCGGGCCCCGGCCAACAGACCCTGATCCGCCGCCAGGTCCGCGATGACGCGCTGCGCGGCCTGCAGGCGCTGGGCTTTTACCAGCCCACCCTGACGCCACGCTGGCACAATGCCGACGACGACCACTGCTTCCGTCTGACGCTGAACATTGTTCCCGGGCCGCCCACCCTGCTTGCCACCCCGGACATCCGCATTACCGGCGAAGCCGCCGATGACCCGGCCTTTCAGAAGGCGGTGGACAACAGCGCCCTGCGCCAGGGGCAGCGCCTGCGCCATGACCGTTACGAATCGCTGAAACGCACGCTGCAGCAGCTGCTGATCAATCGCGGCTACGCCGAGGGCGCGCTTACCGAGCACCGGCTGGAAGTGGACCGCGACCAACACCGGGCCCTGGTGGTGCTGCATGTGAACAGCGGCCCCCGTTACCGGTTCGGTCAGGTGGATCTGGCCGGCGACACCCAGCTCAAGGAGAGCCTGGTGCGCTCCTATCTGGGTTTCGCCGCCGGCGAACCGTTCAGCAACGAGCGCCTGCTGGCCGCGCAGCAAACCTACCTGGGCACCGGTTATTTCAGCGCCGTGCGGGTGGAGCGCGGCGAGCCGGACCGGGCCGACAAGACCATCGACATCACCCTGCACTTCAACCCGCGCAATAAATGGGCGCTGCTGGCCGGGGTCGGCGTCAGCACAGACACCGGCCCCCGGGTGCGGCTCGGCATCGAGAACCGGCGCGTCAACGCCGCCGGCCATAAAGCCCGGGCGGAAACCGAACTGTCCGGCGTGCGCCAGGGGGTGGGCGCCGGTTACACCATTCCGCTCAGCGACCCGCTCAACGAAAAACTGGAACTGCGCACCAGCTACGTCAACGAGACCACCGACACCACCGACAGCGAGCAAGTCAGCGTCGGCGCCGATTACATCGTCAAGTTGAAATCCGGCTGGGTGGCCACGCCGTCGGTGGAGTACCTGCGCGAAACCTATCAAGTGGCGGATCAGGTGGATCAGGCGGAACTGGTGATTCCCGGCTTCCAGCTCAGCCGGGTGAAATCCGACGACCCGATCTACCCCCGTTTCGGCTGGCGGTTGGGCGGCAAGGTACGCGGTGCCCACAAGGCGCTGTCCTCGTCGGCCACCTTCACCCAGTACGACCTGTGGGGAAAACTGGTGCTGCCGGTGTTCAAGGGGCGTTTTATCACCCGGGGCGAGTTCGGTTTCACCGATGTTTCCGACGTCACCGAGCTGCCCGCCTCGCTGCGCTTTTTCGCCGGCGGCGATTCCAGCGTGCGCGGCTTCGCCTACGAATCCCTGGGCCCCAAGAACGACGACGGCGAAGTGATCGGCGGCCGCCATCTGCTGGTGGGCAGCGTGGAATACGATTACCCGGTCACGCAAAACTGGAGCGTGGCGGTGTTCGGCGATGCCGGCAACGCCTTCAATGATTTCGACGACTACGAGATCGAGCGCAGCGCCGGCTTCGGGGTGCGCTGGCGCTCGCCGCTGGGGCCGATCCGCGTGGACCTGGCCCGGGGTGTGGAGGAAAACCGGGATTGGCGTCTGCACCTGAGCATGGGGCCGGACCTGTGAAGCGCGGCGCCTGGATCAAACGCACCCTGCTGATCCTGCTGGTGCTGCTGCCCCTGTTGCTGCTGGGCGCCCTGTTCGGCCTGCTCGGCACCGGCGCCGGCAACCTGTGGCTGCTGGAACGGGCGCGGCCCTATCTGCCCGGCGAACTCACCGTGGAAAACTGGCGCGGCAACCTGCTTAACGGCGTCACCGTGGAGCGGCTGAGCTATCGCCAGGGCGACAACGACCAGACCCTGGCGGTGGACATCGAAGGGCTGGACCTGGAAGCCGCCCCCCGCCAGCTCTGGTACGGCTGGCTGCGGCTGAGTCATTTGCGCGCCCGGGCGGTGACCCTGACCCTGCCCGCCGGCGAGCCCGCCGACCCCGAGGCACCGCCGTTCGCTCTGCCGGAAAGCCTGGCCCTGCCCCTCGGCGTGGCGGTGGATGAACTGCGCCTGGGGCGCTTCACCCTGACCGGCGAATCGCCGCTGGTGATCGAGGACCTGCGCGGCGACGACCTGGCCGCCCGCGACAAGCTGGCGCTGCCCGATCTGGCAATGAGCGTCAGCGATACCCGCCTCACCCTGGCCCTGAACGGCGAACTGGAGCAGCCCTATCAACTGAACGGCGAGCTGGACTGGCGGCGCCCGGCCCGGGCCGGTGACAGCCCGCCGGCCACGGAGGACGCCCCGCCCCCGGACTCTTCACCTCTGGACAGTGCCGCCGGTCACCTGACCCTGAGCGGCACCCCGGAGCAGCTGCATCTGACCCATCAACTCAGCGCCCCGGCGCGGCTCGCCTCGGAGGGCGAGGTGGGCTACCGGGACGGCCAGGTGCAGCTGGATCTGACCCACAGCTGGCCGGCCCAGGATCTGCCGGTGGCCACGCCGGTGCCGGTGGCCCTGGGCGCCGGCCGGCTCACCACCCGGGGTGACCTGCGGGCGGTGGAGGTGGACGGCAGCGCCGACCTCACCGCCGACGGCCACCCGATCCATCTTGAGCTGGCCGGCCAGGCCGGCCTGCAACGGCTGGTGCTGAGCCGGCTGGCGATGACCAGCGGCACCCAGACCCTGACCCTGAGCGGGCAACTGGATTACGCCGACGGCCTGGCCTGGGACCTGGACGCCCGGGGCCGCCATCTGAACCCCGCCGTGGTGGCCCCGGACTGGCCCGCCGACCTGGCCCTGGACACCCGCACCCGGGGCCACTGGCGCGGCGCCGAGGACTGGAGCCTGCAGGCCGATCCGCTGCGTCTGGAAGGCCGCCTCAAGGGCACGCCGCTGACCCTCACCGGCCGCGCCGGGCAACCCGCCGGAGGCGAGCTGTCGGTGACCCTGGACGGCCGCTGGGGCGGCGACCGGCTGCGGGCCCGGGGCCGGGTCGGCGAGCAGTGGAACCTGGACGGCAGCGTTTCCGTGGCCAGCCTGAGCCGCTGGTACGGCCCCGCCGCCGGCAACCTGAACGCCGACTGGCAGCTACGCGGCGCCCTGAAAACACCCCGTTTGAGCGGCAACGCCCGGGGCCAGAACCTGGGCTACGGGGAATGGCGCCTGGCCAGCCTGGAGGCGCGCTTCCAGAATCTCAGCACCGGCGACGGGCCCATGAGCCTGACCCTGCAAGGCCAGACCCTGGGCCAGGCCGGCGTCACCCGGGTGGACGCCCTGAGCCTGGACCTGCAAGGCAGCCGCCAGGATCACCGGCTGGTGGTCACCGCCGCCGCCGGCGACGCGGACACCCGACTGGCCCTCAACGCCGGCCTGGACGCGGCCCAGCGCTGGCGCGGCGAAATCCGCCAGTGGCGCCTCAGCGAGCCCCGCGCCGGGGTCTGGGAACTGCGGCAACCGGCGCCCTTTGAGCTGAGCGCCGACCGGCAAAGCCTGGAATCCCTGTGCCTGGCCGGCGATGCCGGCGGCAGCCTGTGCCTGGCGGGCAGCCACCGGGGCGGCGATCTGGACGGCCAGGCCACGGTGAGGGCGCTGCCGCTGGCGCTGGCCGAACCCTGGCTCGGCGACAGCATCACCCTGAAAGGCAGTGTCGACGCCGAGGCCCAAATAAGCGGCACCGTGAACGCCCCCACCGGCCAATGGCACCTGGCCCTGGACGGCACCGAGCTGACCCTGACCACCCTGGAAGAGCCCAGCACCTTCCGCCTCAGCGAGGCGCGGCTGACCGGCACCCTGGACAATGACCGGCTGGAAAACCAACTGGACCTGGTGGTCGCCGGGCAAGGCGAACTGCACGCCCGGGTGGCCAATGGCGTCAGCGCCGAAGCGCCACTGCAGGGCGAGATCCGCGTGGACGTGCCCAGCCTGGCGGACCTGGCGCCGCTGATCCCCCGGGTCGGCCAGGTGTCCGGCCGGCTGGGCGGCGATCTGGCCCTGGGCGGCAGCCTGGCGCACCCGGCGGTGGGCGGCGAACTGGCCCTGGAGGACGGCAGCGTCACCGTGCCGGACCTGGGCATCACCGCCGAAAACCTGCGCCTGAGCGTGCGCGGCGACCCCGCCGGCGCCCTGCGCCTGGAAGGCCAGGCCGGGCTCGGCGACGGCACTCTGCGGCTGGACGGCCGCTGGGCCCCCACCCAATCGCCCCTGGCGGTGTCGCTCACCGTCACCGGCCAGCGCCTGCGGGTGGCCAACCGGGAAGACGCGGTGGTCTATGTGTCGCCGGATCTGAAGCTGGAAGGGGACGGCGACACCCTGCGCCTGACCGGCAACCTGGACATCCCCGAAGCCGACCTGAAACCCCGGGAACTGCCGGAAAGCGCCATCACCGTCAGCGACGATCAGGTACTGGTGGACGCCCGCGCGGAATCCAGCCAGGGCCTGCCGCTGGCCATGGCGGTGGGCGTCACCCTGGGCGACAAGGTGCGTTTCGAGGGCTTTGGTCTCACCGCCACCCTGAACGGCAACCTGCGCGTCAGCCAGCAACCGGGCCAACCCGCCCAGCTGGACGGCGAACTGGTGATCGTGGAGGGCCGCTACCGGGCCTATGGCCAGAACCTGGCCATCGAGAACGGCCGCCTGCTGTTCCAGGGCGCCCCGGACAACCCGGCCCTGGATATCCGCGCCATTCGCCGCATCCCCAGCGAAAACCAGGTGGTCGGGGTGCAGCTGTCCGGCACCCTGCAGCAACCGGAAGCGCGCATATTCTCCGACCCGGCCCTGGAAGAAAGCCAGGCCATGTCCTACCTGATCACCGGGCAATCCCTGAACAGCGGCTCCGACAGCGACGGCGCCAAGGTGGCCCAGGCGCTGGCTCTTTACGGCCTGCAAAAAGGCGCCGGCGTGACCCGCAAAATCGGCGACACCCTGGGCCTGGACGAAATCTCCATCGGCAGCGACTGGGAATCCGACGACGCCGCCCTGATGCTCGGCAAACGGCTCTCCGACCGCCTCTACCTCACCTACGCGGTGGGCCTGTTCGACGCCATCTCCACGGTGATGCTGCGCTATACCCTGACCCGCACCCTGCATCTGGAAGCCCAGTCCAGCAGCAAGGAACAGGCCATCGATTTGATTTGGGAACGGGAGCTTCGGTAGGGGCTGCAAGCTGCGCTTCGGGGAGGGGTGGTGCCGGTCAGGGTGGAGTTGAAAGTTTAAAGTTGAAAGTTGAAACGCGGGTGGGCCTCTCCGCCTGGACCTTTCAACTTTCAACTTTCAACTTTTAACTTTGAACTTTGAACTTTGAACCGGCCGACCATTGGCACTGCCGCCCTGCCCCTCCGTGCCCCGCTTGCAGCTTGCAGCCTGAAGCTTGCCGCTTTACTTTCCCTGTTCAGTTTCAGGAGAGAACCATGCTGACGGCCAAACAAGTGGAAGCGTTGATTCGTGGTGGGTTGCCGGCGGCGGCGGAGCAGGGGGTGGTGGTGGAGAGCGTGGATGAGAACCGCGCCCGGGTCCGCTACCGGTTCGATCCGTCCATGGTGCGGCCCGGTGGCACGGTTTCCGGGCCCACGCTGATGAGTCTGGCGGACGCCTCCATGTACGCGGCGATCCTGGCCAATCTGGACGGTCAGGAAATGGCCGTGACCCAGAATCTGAACATCAACTTTCTCAGCAAACCGGCCCCCGCCGACCTGATCGGCGACGCCGAAATCATCCGGCTGGGCCGCCGCTCGGCGGTGCTGGAAGTACGCATTTACAGCGACGGCGTGGAGGCGATGGTGGCTCACGTCACCGGCACCTACGCGATTCCAGCGGGGCGGCAAGCGTCAAGCTGAAGCTGCAGCCGCAAGCAAGGGTGGTGGGGCGGAGAGGTTGTGCCAATAGCTGGCCGGTTGAAAGTTCAAAGTTAAAAGTTGAAAGGTCCAGGCGGAGAGGCCCACCCGCGTTTCAACTTTTAACTTTAAACTTTCAACTCCACCCTGACCGGCACCGCCCCACCCCGGCACACGGCCTGCCCGCAGCTTGTAGCCTGCCGCTTGCAGCTGCTCTAGAATGCCGGTTTGGTTTTCACCCACAGACACGGATTCGCTTCACCCATGCGCACCTCCCAATACCTGCTAGGTACCGTCAAGGAAACTCCCTCCGACGCCGTGGTGATCAGCCACCGGTTGATGCTGCGCGCCGGCATGGTTCGCAAACTGGCTTCCGGGTTGTACACCTGGCTGCCATCCGGTTTGCGCGTGCTGCGCAAGGTGGAGCGTATTGTCCGCGAGGAGATGGACCGGGCCGGGGCCCAGGAGGTGCTGATGCCGGCGGTGCAGCCGCTGGAATTGTGGCAGGAATCCGGCCGCGCCGATGACTACGGCCCGGAGCTGCTCCGCTTCAACGACCGCCACGGCAATCCCTTCTGCCTGGGGCCGACCCATGAAGAAGTGATCACCGATCTGGCCCGCAACGAGCTGCACAGCTACAAGCAGTTGCCGGCCAACTTCTACCAGGTGCAGACCAAGTTCCGTGACGAGATCCGGCCGCGCTTCGGCATGATGCGCTCCCGGGAGTTCATCATGAAGGACGCCTACTCCTTCCATATCGACATGGCCTCCCTGGACGAGACCTATCAGGTGATGCACCGCGCCTACTGCGCCATCTTCGACCGCCTGGGTCTGGACTATCGCCCGGTGGAAGCGGACACCGGCGCCATCGGCGGCGCCGCCAGCCATGAATTCCACGTGCTGGCGGAATCCGGCGAGGACGACATCGCCTTCTCCGACCAGTCCGACTACGCCGCCAACGTGGAGCTGGCCGAGGCGCTGGCGCCGGCTGTGGAGCGCCCCGCCCCCGGCGCCGCTATGGAAACCGTGGATACCCCCAAGGCCCGCACCATCGAGGACCTGGTGAGCCAGTTCCAACTGCCCATCGAGAAAACCGTCAAGACGCTGATGGTGAAAGGCGAGGAAGGTGGCCTGGTGGCGTTGCTGGTGCGCGGCGACCACGAGCTGAACGACATCAAGGCGGAGAAGCTGGACGCGGTGGCCGCGCCGCTGGAATTCGCCTCCGAGGAAGAGATCCGTGCCGCCGTGGGCGCCGGCCCCGGCTCCCTGGGCCCGGTGGGTCTGACCCTGCCCTGCGTGGTGGATCGCAGCGTGGCGGTGATGAGCGACTTCGCCGCCGGCGCCAACCAGGACGGCAAACACTACTTCAACATCAACTGGGAGCGCGACGTGGCGCTGCCGGCGGTGGCGGACCTGCGCAAGGTGGTGGAAGGCGACCCCAGCCCGGACGGCAAGGGCACCCTGACCATCAAGCGCGGCATCGAAGTGGGCCATATCTTCCAGCTCGGCACCAAATACTCCGAAGCCCTGGGCGCCAAGGTCCTGGATGAAAACGGCAAGGCCGTGATCATGCCCATGGGCTGCTACGGCATCGGCGTAAGCCGGGTGGTGGCCGCCGCCATCGAGCAGAACCACGACGACAAAGGCATCATCTGGCCGGCGGCCCTCGCCCCCTTCCAGGTGGCCCTGGTACCGGTCAACATCAAGAAGAGCCCCCGTGAACGGGAACTGGCCGAGCAACTCTACCAACAGCTCACCGACGCCGGCATGGAAGTGCTGTTCGACGACCGCGAAAAAGAACGCCTGGGCGTCAAACTGGCCGACAGCGAACTGCTCGGCATCCCCCACCGCGTGGTCATCGCCGAACGCGGCATGGACAACGGCGTCCTGGAATACAAAGGCCGCGCCGACGCGGACAACACGGAAGTCCCGATGGATGGGATCGTGGAGTTTCTGACGGAGAAGCTGAAGGGATAGGGGGCGCGGCTGCAAGCTGCAGGCTTCAAGCTGCAAGCTGGCCCGGGGGGCCGAGAGGTTGTGCCGGGAAAGGGCCAGTTGAAAGTTACAAGTTAAAAGTTAAAACGCGGGTGGGGGCACAGGGGGCTGCGAGGCCGTGCCCGCGACCGCGCGGCTTCAAGCCGCAAGCTACAAGCCGCAAGCCAAACCAAAACCCTGCCGGCCGAAGGCCGCGGCAGAGCCTCTCCGCCACGACCTTTCAACTTTTAACTTTAAACTTTCAACCGCCCAGCCATTGGCACAACCTCGCAGCCCCCCCGGGCCAGCTTGCGACTTGTAGCCTGCAGCCTGAAGCTTGAAGCCGCCCTCCCCTGCCCCCTCTACCGCCTCTGAGCAATAACCTGACTCATCGTACTGTCCCCCTGGGCGGTAAGACGCCACAACGGCATGCCACGGCTGTCGGTTTCGGAGGTTTTGGTGATCAGGCCGAGGGTGCGCAGGTGGATCTTGACCTGGTTGAAGGCGTGGCCGGCCAGTACCACGTTGCGCACGGCGTGGGCCTTGGGGAAGTCGCCGGTGACGTCCTGCAGGGCGCGGCGCGCCACGTAGTCTTCCAGGGCTTTTTGCATCACCGGTTCCGATACCGGGTTGAGCATCAGCGGCGCCACGCAGGCGAACACCCGGTCCCAGTCCAGTTCGCAGCTGGCCATGGTCATCTTGCAGTCGCCGCCCTCATAGACGTTGCAGGAATACTCCAGGGACAGCGGGTCGGCGCCCCGGGCCAGGCCGCGCAGCGGCGCGCGCTGGGCGGCCAGCCATTCCTCCCGCTCTTTCTCCAGCTCCGCCACCCGCCGCACCAGGACCTGGTTGCGGGTGTCACCGGCGCCGGCCATGGCGCCGGCCTGCATCCAGCCCGGCGCCGGGTACTGGCGCATCACATCGGGCATCACCTTGGCCACCCGGGCGGCCAGTTCGCTCTCGTCGCGCCAGCGGAAACTGAGGGTCTTGTTCTCCAGCAGCCGGGCGAAGTCGTCGCGGCGCACCTGGCCTTCCCGGGAGGGCTCGCGCACGTCCGGCGGCAGGTTGAGCGGGTCGTCGTGGATAAAGCTCACCACCGGTTTGCGCTTGGTGGCGGCGAAGATGTATTCCCGGTGGGTGTAGCTGAGGCCCAGGGGGGACAGGGTGCCGTAGCGGCCGCCGAGCAGGATCACGAAGTAGTCGCTGTCGTCGATCATGCGCTGCACCACGGGCATCAGGTTATGACTTTCGCTGCTGTGCATATCCATGCCCATGGGCATCAGCCCCAGATCCAGCATCGGCAGCATCAGTGCCTGGCGGGCGGACTGCATGTCCGGATAGGTGGTGCTGATGTAGACCTGGTAACGTTTGTTGACGGACACCCCGCTCTCCCGCGCCAACTGGATGGGCTTGTCTGAAGCGGCTATTAAACCGGCTGGCGGCGGCGATCACAAGGCGGCGCCCGGTGAGATGACCCACGTTTCGTGCTAGCCTCGGAGGCCGACCGCGGCTACCGGATACGACCTCATGAAGACCATCGCCTTCTATAATCTGAAAGGGGGTGTGGGCAAGACCACCACGGCCGTCAACATGGCCTGGCACGCGGCCCGCTGGAAGCACCGTACCCTGGTCTGGGATCTGGACCCCCAGGGGGCCGCCAGTTTCTATCTCGGCGTGGACGACCGGGAAGCGGGCTACAAAGCCGGCGGCCTGCTCAAGGGCCGGCAGCCGGTGAGCCGCTTCAAACGGGAGACCCGCTGGCCCAATCTGGAAGTGATCCCCGCCGACCTGAGCATGCGCAACGCCGACGTCAAACTGGTGGAAGGCGGCGGCGCCCGGAACCGCCTCAAGGAACTGATCGCGCCGTTCGGCGAATCCTACGAACTGGTGGTGCTGGACTGCCCGCCCACCCTCAGCCCGCTGGCGGAAAGCATCTTCGCGGCGGCGGATTACCTGTTCGTGCCGGTGATTCCCACCCACCTGTCCCTGCGCGCCTTCCAGCAGGTGCTGGACTGGCTGGCCGACAAGAGATACAAACACCTGCGGGTGGTGCCGTTCTTCAACATGGTGGACCGCCGCCGGGACCTGCACGTGCAGATGCTGGTCAAACGCCCCCCGGAAATGAAAAACGGCCTGAAAACCTGGGTCCCCTACGCCACCCATGTGGAACAAATGGGCGACCACCGCGCCCCGGTCGGCGAAATCGCCCCCTACACCCCCGCCGCCCAAGCCTACCGGGCGATGTGGTTCGAAATCGCGGAGATGTTGAAGCTTTAGGGGCTGCAGGCTGCAGGCTGCAGGCTGCTGGCAGGCCGTGCCGTCGAGGGGCCAGTTGAAAGTTCAAAGTTAAAAGTTGAAACGCGGGTGGGGGTGGGGAGCCGGTGAGGTCGTGCCCGCGACCGGGCGGCTTCAAGCCGCAGGCTACAAGCTACAAGCCAGACCAAAACCCTGCCGGCCGAAGGCCGCCGAGTGCCCCTCCTGCTTGCCGCTTGCTGCCGCCCTGATCGCGGCTAAAGCCGCTCCTACGGAGCCCTGTAGGAGCGGCTTTAGCCGCGATGGTTTACGGAGGCCCCGCAGGAGCGGCTTCAGCCGCGACGGTTTACGAAGGCCCCCGCAGGAGCGGCTTCAGCCGCGATGATTTACGAAGGCCCCCTTGTAGGAGCGGCTTCAGCCGCGATGGCGTCAGGCTTCCAACGGGTTGGCGCGGTGGATCAGCGTGTCCGTGTCCAGGCCCCGGGGCAGGCTGCCGTAGTTACGGGTGTGGCCGTTGTCCAGGCGGGCGGTGATGAAGGCGTCGCTGACCGCGTCGTTGCCGGCTTTGACCAGTTGCGCGGCTTGCATGGTCAGCGCCATGCGGTCGACCAGGTCCCGGGCCCGCCAGGTGAGGGCGTCTTGGTCGCCCAGTTCCTTGCGCAGGTCGTTGACCGCCCTGTCGAGCACCGGGTTGCGGCCCTGGGCGCCGGCCAGTTCGGCGAACCAGGCGTCCAGCACCTTGGGGCTCTTGCCCATGGCGCGCAGCAGGTCCAGGGCCTGCACGTTGCCGGAGCCTTCCCAGATGGCGTTGATCGGCGCGTCCCGGTAGAGCCGGGCGAGAATAAAGTTCTCGGTGACGCCGTTGCCGCCCAGGCATTCCATGCTCTCGTAGGCGTGGTGCGGGGTGCGCTTGCAGATCCAGTATTTGCCCACCGCCGCGCCGAGGCGCGCGAACAGTTTCTCGTGCTCGTCGTCCTGGTTATCCAGGGCCCGGGCCATGCGCCAGGTCATCGCCACGGAGCCTTCCACTTCCAGCTGCAGGTCGGCGATCACGTTGCGCATCAGCGGCTGGTCCAGCAGGGTTTCGCCGAAGGCGGCCCGGTGCGCCACATGGTGCACCGCCTGGGCCATCACCTGGCGCTGGCTGGATGACGAGCCGATCATGCAGTCGAAGCGGGTCATCGCCACCATCTCGATGATCGCCGGCACGCCACGGCCTTCCTCGCCCACCATCCAGCCGTGGGCGCCGCGCAGCTCCACTTCGGAGGAGGCGTTGGAGACGTTGCCCACCTTGTTCTTCAGGCGCTGCACCTGCAGCGGGTTCTTGCTGCCGTCCTCCCGCCAGCGCGGCACCAGGAAGCAGCTCAGGCCGCCGGGGGCCTGGGCCAGCATCAGGAAGGCGTCGCACATGGGCGCGGACATGAACCACTTGTGGCCCACCAGTTCGTACAGTTCGCCGGGGCCTTCGGCCGCCACCGGGTAGGCGTGGGTGGTGTTGGCGCGCACATCGGAGCCGCCCTGCTTCTCGGTCATGCCCATGCCGATGGTGAGCGCCTGCTTGTCCTGGTGGCTCACATTGCGCGGGTCATAGTCCCGGGCGGTGACCTTGGACAGCCAGCGCTCGGCGATGGAGGGTGTCAGCTTGAGGCTGGGCACGGCGGCGAAGGTCATGGTGATCGGGCAGCCGTGGCCGCCTTCCACCTGGGCGTGCATATAGTATTTGGCGGCGCGCACCACGTGGGCGCCGGGGCCCGGGTCGGTCCAGGGCGAGGAATGCAGCCCCTCGCGCAGGGCCATGTTCATCAGGTTGTGATAGGCCGGGTGGTAATTGACCCGGTCGATGCGGTGCCCGTAACGGTCGTGGGGCTCGAATTCCGGCTTGCTGGCGTTGGCCTGGTAGCCCCATTCGATCACCTCCGGCCGGGTGGTCTCGCGGCCATAGCGGCTGAGATCGTCCAGCGCCCAGTCGCCGCCCTCGCGCACCACCGCGTCCTTGAGCGCGGTGTCGCCGGTGAAGGCGTCGTAGTTTTCCAGCGGCGGCGCCTGGTTGAACACCTCATGGGTGCTGGCCAGGGCGTCCACGTTAAGCTCCTCGTGCTTGGCGTTCATGGTTCCATCCTCCGGCGCGTCACGCGCGCTTGCGTCTTACGTACAGGGTTTTGCTCACCTCGGCCACGGTGTTGCCGTCGCCATCGCGAACCGTCACCGGCCAGGTGGGCAGATACTTGCCGCCGTCGGCGGTGGCGGCCTTGACCTCATCGAGCATGGCGTCGGTGAGCTCGAACTCGGCGAACACCCGGCCTTTGCCCGGGCGCACGAAGTCGATGCTGGCGCTCTTGTCCCAGACCACATAGTCGCGGCCCAGGTTGTTCATCAGCATCAGCATGTAGAAGGGATCGGTCATGCTGTACAGGCTGCCGCCGAAGTGGGTGCCCACATAGTTGCGGTTGTACCAGTGCATGCCCATGGACACCCGCACCCGCCGGAAGTCCCGGCTCAGCTCGTCCACGCGCACCCCGGCACCGAGAAAGGGCCCGTACAGCAACAGCCCCCGGCGCAGGCCGGCGGCTCCGGAAAACAGCATCTTGAGCGGGTTTTTCATGCCCGGCCCCCGGTATTGGCGCCCACCGCGCGCAGCGCGAAGGCGGTCAACTGATCCGGCAGGCCGGCGTCGGCCAGAGGCGCCGACAGCGGGCCCACCAGGGCCTCGGCGATGGCGCCCACCAGAGCGGCGGCGCCCAGGGCGGTGGACTGGGGCGGCAGCTCGCCCCGGGCGACGCCGTCGTCCAGCACCCGCTTGTAGAGATCCGCGTAGGCGGCCCGGTAGCGCAGCCGGGCGGCATCCACCTCCGGCTCCACCGGCTCGGCGATCAGCGCCCAGGCCAGCCGGGGCGCCGCCAGCGCCCGCCGGGCAAACACCCGCAGCGCCCGCTCCAGCCGCTCGGCGGCGGCCCCGTCCCGGCCCAGCGCCTGATCCACCGCCGCCACTTCCCGGGCGGTGGCGGCCTCGAACACGGCGGCGGCCAGGGTCGCCTTGTTGTCGAAGTAGCGGTACAGCGTGCCCACCCCCACCCCGGCCCGCTCCGCCACCGCCTGCATGGTCATGGCGGTGAACCCGCCCTCCCGGACCAGGCTCTCGGCGGTGGCGAGCAGATGGTCACGCTGGGCCGCCTTACGGGCTTTTACCTGGGCGGTTTCTCGATAGGCCATGAATGGAATCCTGATTCCGATTTTTAAAGAATTGAATCATAATTCCGAGTATGGGGGCAAGCGGCGGGTCTGGGTTGGTTGGTCGGGTTGGTTGGTGGTTCCCTCCAGAGGGGCGCGCGGGGGGTAGCGGGGTGCCTTTCCGGGAATGAAGTGGTCAAGTGATCTTGGACAGTTTCTTAGGTTCGTATCAC
>CENV01054296.1_pt1 | contig 18617 bp, 15 predicted proteins | sample 530231 | NCBI WGS metagenome assembly CENV01 (sample SAMEA2619815, study PRJEB7988) | marine metagenome | biome: marine biome (ENVO:00000447); feature: surface water layer (ENVO:00002042); material: "saline water (ENVO:00002010), including plankton (ENVO:xxxxxxxx)" | depth 5 m | reverse complement strand
CTCCGATCTGGCCGACCGAACCGCTCGGCAACACCGTTCCGGCATCGTCCACGATCGCAACATCGTAAGTCGGCGCGGCCATGCCCAGCGCGCCGGGCCGGAATGGGATGATGTCGCTGTTGTTCATGATGCACAGGTTGCATTCGGTTTGCCCGAACGCTTCGCTCAATCTGGCGCCAAGTTCCTGTTCGACCCAATGATACAACTCGGTGCCTACGGGTTCGGCACCAGACAGCACCGTGTGCAGCGCCAACGGATATTGCGCCCGGTCTGCCTTGGGAATTGCCCGCATCATGCGCAGCATTGTCGGCACAAGAGTGGCGATTTCGATCTTGTGTTCCGACAGAAACCGGAACGTATCCAGCGCATCGAAGCCAGCCCGTGTACGGGCCGCCACCAACCGCTTGGCATGCAGACCCGTCATGAAGATCGTCAGCCCCGCAAGCCATGCCCAGTCGGCTGGAGAATACTGCACCCCTCCATCCTCGGGATAGCTCATGGCAAAGTCCGTCGAAGGCATGTGCCCAAGGATCGAACGGTGGCCTGCCAGCACGCCCTTGGGATCGCCGGTTGTGCCGGAAGTGTAGTTGAGAAAGGCCGGCTCGTCGCTCCGCGTGCGCAGCGTTTCGAATTCCGTGGAGTTTTCCGCTACCGCTTGCCAGAAATCGATCGTTCCCGCAGCGGCTTCGCCCACCAGCGCAATTGGAATCGCAAGCTTGGAATCAGCGATCGCATCACGCACCGCAGGCAACCGCGCATGATCGGTAATGACCAGGGATACGTCAGCATTCTGGAACCGGAATGCCAGCGCATCGCGCCCGAACAACGCCGACATCGGACACGAAATCAGTCCCGATTTCCAGCACGCAATGTGGATGATCGGAACTGCGGTATCGATGGGCAGCACGATCGCCACCCGGTCCCCGCGTTTCAGGCCCATTCCGGCAAAGGCATTGGCCAGAGCGTTTGCCCGGTCGCGCAACTCGCCAAACGTAACGCGGTCAATGCCGTGGTCATGCTCGACAAAATAGGCAAGCCGGTCAGGAGATGCCTCGGCGTGCCGGTCACAAACGCTGTCCGCAATATTGTAGAACTCGGGAACCGAAAGTTTCCGTTCCTCTCTGTATGCAAAATATTGGTTCAGGTCAGTCGCGGGCACGCGAGAATTCTCCTCTAACACTTCATGAGCGGCTATTTACCTGTCGCGCCAAAGGCATTCTGGCCACTTGCGTCAGGTAAGAGTCATTCCGCCATCGACGCTCATCACGATGCCAGTCACATAACTTGCGCCGCCCGAGCAGAGCCACACAGCGACCTCGGCCATTTCCCTGGGGGAAGCCATCCTGTCGATCGGCACCATCTGGTGAGCGGTCGACAGGTCCCAATCGACTTCTGCGGCCTTCTTCTCCAGCATGGGCGTCAAGGTGATTCCGGGGCAAATCATGTTTACCCGAATGTTCTGGGCGGCGTATTCCATTGCCGCCGTCTTTGTCAGGCCCACAAGACCGTGCTTCGACGCGGCGTAGGCCGAAAGCTTCGGCGCACCCTTGACCGAATTGACCGAGCCGGTGTTGACGATGGCACCACCCCCAACCGCCAGCATCGCGGGGATCTGATGCTTCATGCACAGCCATGTGCCGGTCAGGTTGACGGCCATGACCTGATTCCAGACATCCAGCGGACAGTCGGCCGTAAGCCCGGTGTCAGGGGAAATCCCGGCATTATTGTGCGCAGCATCGAGGCGACCATAGCGCTCAAGGGTCTGCGCCACCATGTCTTCGACGGAACTTTCGTCCGCGACATTGCAGCGGAGGAACATCGCGTCGCCGCCGGCCGACTTGATGCCTTCGACCACGCTTTCGCCACCGTCCACGTTCAGATCGACCACGACAACCTTGGCGCCACACCTGGCGAACAGTTCTGCGGACGCCTGACCAATCCCGCTACCGGCTCCGGTTACGAGTGCGACCTTCCCGGCCCATAGATCACTGCGAAGAACGTCATCTCGGATATTGGAATTCACTTGCCATCCACTCCCAACTAAAGCCTCAAGATCACGCGCACTTTCGCAAAGTGCGCGTGATCCAGATCCGGTCTGACCGGATGCCGCCCATCACTTGCGCATGTGTTCGGGCAGCCGATCGTTCGGGATCGGGGCGTCGTACATCTCGGACGTGGCATTCGTGATGCAAACGCGCTGCAGGGTGCGGGTCTTGCCCGGAACCAGACCACCGCGCGCATGATGGAACGGGCGGTTCGCCCAGACCACGAAATCCCCGTTGCGCCAGCGGTGCTCGTAGATGTTTTCGGGATTGTAGAGCACCTTGTGGAACTCTGCGATCAGCGCCTCACTCTGCTCCTCGCCGATCCCGACATCGTTCTCATCGAGGATGAGTGCAGTATTCTGTTCGGTCGCAAACAGCGCTTCGCGCCCGGTGATGGGATCAACATGGATGAGCGGATGCGCATAACGCGGCGCATAATCCGGATAGTTCTCCAGGCGCTGGCGACCGGTCAGACCTTCCTCGCTTGCCGAAAAAAGATTGAGGCCTTTCAGTTTCGAAATGCGCTCGCGGGTAGCGGGTGAAAGCTTTTTCAGCGCCGCAGCGGCATCAGCAAAACGGGTCCAGGTCTCTTCATAAGGCACTTCGATGGCATGGAGCGAAATACCGAGGCCCGGCTCCTGCGTGTAAAGCCAGTCGAGGTGGAACGAAACTTCCGAATCCCCGAGGATGCCGTCCTTGCGGGTGTTCGACACATATCCGATCGTGCGGAAATCCTCCAGCACCGGACCAAGCTTGGCGAGCACCCGGCGCTGCTGATCCTGCGTCAGCTCCTGATTGCGGAACAGCAGGAAGCCGTACTTTTCATACAACCGCTTCACTTCATCGTCATGCTCTGCCGTGCGCAGGTCAGCCTCCACTTCCGCCCCGAACGGCTTCAATTCGGTGACACGCAGCGAGGATTCAGATTGCAGCGAAACAGACATACCCTATCTCCAAACCTTAAACCCGCGTCGTTGCGCCGACCGGCGGGCCAAACTGTATGATGCCATTATATCTGGTTGCAATTGCAGAGATGTCCCCAATGTACGGGACCACACCATTTGTCAGAGAACCAGCATCTGACGCAAACCTGCGAGGGCTCCGCGCACGCTATCCCGCCAGCGTGGCCATATCGATGACGAACCGCTTGTGCGTCGCATTCGACCGCAGTTGGTCGAAAGCATCGTTGATCTGGTCCATCGGAATGACCGCAATGTCTGCAGAAATCCCGGTTTTCGCACAGAAATCCAGCATCTCCTGCGTTTCGGCAATACCGCCGATGAACGTCCCGGAAACGGAACGCCTGCCGCTCGCCAGGAGAAACGCGTGCAGCGGCGGCACGATGGGATCGAGGGCACCAACTACCACCAGTTCACCGCCCACCTTCAACGTGCCCACATAGGGGTTGAGGTCATGCGCCTGCGACGCAGTGTCCAGAATCAGATCAAGCCGCCCACGCGCAGTCTTCATCTGCGCCCGGTCAGTAGAAACGATCACGTCGCTCGCCCCCATCGCGCGGGCTGCATCAGCCTTGCCTGCCGATGTGGTGAAGACCGTAACCTCTGCCCCCATCGCAACGCCGAACTTGATCGCAAGGGAACCGAGCCCGCCGATGCCGATAACGCCCAGCTTCGTGCCGGGACCGACACCGGCGCGGCGGAGGGGAGAATACGTCGTGATGCCTGCGCACAGCAGGGGTGCGGCCGACGCCGGATCAAGACCTTCGGGCACAGTCAGGACAAACCGTTCGGAAACGACGATCGACTGGGAATATCCGCCCAGCGTATTGCTTCCGTCGATCCGGTCCTTGCTGTTGTAAGTCATGGTCGCGCCGCGATCACAGAAATTTTCCTCGCTCGCTTCACACGGCGAACAACTGCCGCAGGAATCGACCATGCAGCCTACCGCTACCAACTGGCCCGTGGCGAAATTCGCAACGGCGGTCCCGACCTCTACAACCTCCCCCACGATTTCGTGTCCTGGCACGATGGGGAAAACGGTGCTGTTCCAATGGTTGTCCACATGGTGAACATCGGAGTAGCAAACACCACAATAATGGATGCGAATTCTGACATCATCCGCGCGCAATGCACGTCTTTCGAACACGGTTGACGACAGCTCGCCACCGATTTCCTGCGCGGCGTAACCCAATACGGTCATCAAGGTGTTCCTCGGTTCAACGTTGCAATGCTTCTTCGCCGGATTGTTCATGGCATCTCTTCATGCTGGATAAACACCTCAACGGCGTTTCCCGGCGCAAAATCCGCCTTGGACTTCAGACATCTGGATGGACCATATCGGGGGGCAGTTGCCCGAGATGTCCCTCTCCTTTGGGACTAGGAATGGGTCGAAAGGCCGTGAATGTGATCCGATAACAAACTCGCGGCCCTTGCGGGACGCCGAAGTGGTGAGGGGTCGGCATGCATTCCAGAAGCGACGATGCATTGCCGGGAGGGTCGAACGATGGCTCGCGCGGTTGCAGCGCCATTGACGGCGGTCCGCGCGATTCCAAAAGGTTCGGAATTGTCGGTCTCACCGCATTCGTCCTTTGTGCCCTTGGTCTCGCTTCGGCAACGGGAGGTGCGTGGCTGACATATCTGGGAGGTACGATCTACTACCTTCTCTCAGGCGCCCTGCTCTTTGTTGTGGGTGTCTGCCTTTGGCGCCGGCAACTGGTCAGTCTTCCTCTTTACGCGCTGTATCTTTCAGGGACAGTGTTCTGGGCATTTGCAGAAGTGGGTTTCGATCCTTGGGCGCTTTTGCCACGTCTGGCGGTGCCGATTGCACTGGGCCTTTGGCTTTGCATGCCCGCGATCTCCCGCCCGCTTCAGTCGTCAAGCGCCAAGGTTCAGCGCTGGCAGGTAGTGTCACTCCCTCCGCTACTCCTCATTATGGCTTCAGGTGGTCTTCTGCTGCACCGATCCCAGCCAATTCAGGATGATCCGATCCTGCAAGCTGGCGTTCAGACGGTGTTTCCCGATCGTGTTCCGGTCGCCATCGCCCCCGGCGAAGATCCCGGAAACTGGCATTCGTACGGTCGTGATACCCAGAACACCCGCTTCAGCCCGCTTGATCAACTGAACCCCGGCACGGTCGAAAAGCTGACGGTGGCATGGACATTCCGTGCGGGACTTCCGCCCAAGGGCATTCTTGCCAGTATCGAGGCAACACCGCTCAAGATCGGTGATCTGATCTACATCTGCACCGGCTACAATGACGTTATCGCGCTCGATGCCGAGACCGGGCAACAACGGTGGCGCTTTACGGCAAATACCCCGGCATCCATACCGCTACAGCAATGCCGGGGTGTGTCCTATCACCGCGCTTCCGCGCCTGGCGTCGAATGCGCGGAAAGGATCATCACCGCGACGGTCGACGCCCGGTTGATAGCGCTCGACGCAAGAACCGGCGAGGCGTGCCGCAACTTCGGGACGAACGGCACGGTTTCGCTGCTGCAAGGGCTCGGTCCCAAGGCTCTGGGCGAATATGTTCCCACTTCGCCGCCGGTAATCGTCGGAGACCACATTATCCTTGGCAGCAAGGTCATCGACAATGTCTACTGGGGTGCCCCATCGGGTGTCATTCGCGGATTCGACGCGGTGACGGGCAAATTCGCGTGGGCCTTCGATGTGGGTCGGCTGGATCGCCGCACGGAGCCACCTGCAGGCGAAACTTATACGCCGTCAACGCCCAATTCGTGGGTTCCGCTCAGCGCGGATGCTGAATTGGGACTGGTCTATGTCGCGCTCGCCAATCCGGCTGGCGCAGACATGTACGGCGGCATGCGCCGCCCCTTCGATGATGCGTTCGGCAGTTCCGTCGTGGCGCTTGATGTGAAGACCGGCGCGCTGCGCTGGAAGTATCAGATGATCCACCACGATCTATGGGACTACGACCTTGCCTCGCCTCCCACACTTGTCGACATTCCATTTGCCGGGGGAACGCGTCTGGCGCTTGTCCAGCCGACCAAGCGGGGCGAGATTTTCATTCTCGACCGGGTGACGGGGCGGCCGATTTTCGATGTGGGGGAGCGCGCCGTTCAAAACGGGCCGCCTGCTCCGGGCGACCGATTGTCGCCCACCCAGCCGTTCTCACCGAACCTGCCTTCGCTGCAGGGCCGCGACCTTACCGAAAGCGACATGTGGGGAATTACCCCGCTGGACCAATTGTGGTGCCGCATCGCGTTCCGCAGCGTCCGCTACGAAGGCATATTCACCCCACCGGGTCTGACGCCCAGCCTGGAATATCCGGGCTATGCCGGGGGAACAAGCTGGGGTGGGGCCTCGGTCGATCTCGATCATATGGTGCTCTACGTGAACGCCAACCATCTCCCGCTGCAAACCAGACTGATCACGCGCCAGCAGGCAAAGTCGCTGAAGATCGACATCGCCAAGGGTGAGCTCGGGCTATACCTGCCACAAGGCAACACCCCTTATGCCGTGGAGCAGCGCCCCTTTCTGTCCCCGCTTGGCGTCCCGTGCAACCAGCCTCCGTACAATACATATGCTGCAATCGACTTGCGTACCGGCAAGCTGCTGTGGAGCCGCCCATTGGGCACCGCGCGCGACAGCGGTCCCTTCGGCATTCCCTCGATGCTGCCTCTGGAAATGGGGCCTCCGTCACAGGGCGGCGCAATCGTCACGCGGGGCGGTTTGATGTTCGTCGCCGCAACACAGGAACGTGCGATCCGTGCCTTGCACAGCCGGACCGGACAGGAACTGTGGAAGGCGCGACTGCCAGCAGGAGGGCAAGCCACGCCAGCGACATACTGGTCACAAAAGAGCAAACGGCAATTCGTGGTGATTGCGGCTTCCGGCAACCTGGGGCTGCAAACAAGGACGGGGGATTATCTGGTCGCCTATGCCCTGCCGCAGGCAAAGCAGTGATTTCATCCCCGGTCAGGACTGACTGAGCCGCTGCGATATCCACGAGGCCAGGGCCTTGCCGATTTCATCGGGACAATCCTCATGGATGAGGTGCAACCCTTTGCCGACATTCATGACAGAAATATTCTGAAGGCTTAGCCGAACGTGTTCGGCATCCGCAGGCGTTACATTCGCCCCCGGCGATGCGTGAAGCAGAAGCTTGGGAAGGCTGCTTGTCTCCAGCCACTCCTCGGCCAGGCGCATCATCTCGCTGACGTCTGAAGGGTTGCCTTCGACAGGGACCTCATTAGCGAAACGGTACAGGGGCTCGCGAGCTTCCGGCTTGAGAAATGGAAGGCGATATTGGTCCATCTCGCCGTCATCCAATGACCGCAGCATCGTCTTCGAAAGGACATTCTCGATGAAGACGTTCTGCTCGATGACGAGTTCGCGTCCCACCACCGGGTGGCGGAAGCGTCGGAATGTCTCGACGGCGAGTGACGGAAAGTCGTCCCAGCTCTTGAAGGAGCGGATAGGCTCCATGAAGGCGAGGCCGCTTACATTGCGCTCGAAGCGCCGTGCATAATCAAAGCCGAGGGCAGAACCCCAGCCGTGCATGACCAGCACAAGGCCTTCAAGACCCAAGCTGTCGATGAACATTTCGATGTATTGCGCATGATCGGCAACCCTGTACGAAATCGGGGGCTTTCCCGATCTGCCCATTCCGACCAGATCAAGCGCTATGCAGCGCCCAAACGGGACGACATGCGGAATGATCTTGCGCCAGATGTAGGATGAAGTCGGACTTCCGTGCAGGAACAGAACCGGCGGCCCATCTCCTTCGTCGATATAATGCAGCGCCGTGCCCATTATCTCGACGAAATGTGACCTGAATGGCATCGCGTGTTCCATCGCCATGCGCCTGATCCCTTTGATCCGCCAAATTTCAACGCCGACTTTTAAATCGGCAACGTGATCTCGCACAGAAACATCGCTGGCAACTGCAGCCATCAACCGGAAATGGCGTCCGGGCTTTCACCCGGACGCCACGATTTCAGGCGGATTTTGCAGCCATCAGATCACTTGCGAGCGGTGCGGCTCTGCAAAAATTCATCCTTCGGCTTGAAGGTACGCAATTGAGCAGCGTCGGCATTGCCTTCGTTGCTTCCATCCCAGACCATCCATCCGCGATCGATATGGCCGAGCACCAGACCGGCCATGCCATTGCGGACACCCACCGTTTCGCTGAGAACGCGCTTCCAGCGGTCTGACGTGCACTGACGCGTCGTGCGCAGCGTAAGATCGGTGTAAGTGGCCATCTGGTTTGCAATTTCGAGCGCACGGTCCATCAATTTGTCGTGCGGCAGAACCTCGTTGGCGATGCCAAGATCAAGTGCCGTTTCGGCATCGATCTTCTGGCCAGTGAGGATAAAGTAATTGCCACGGTTGATGCCGAGCAGTTCCTGAAAAATGGGGATGACGCCGTCGCCCGGTGTCTCACCCGCAGTGAAATGGCCTTCATCGGCGAAGACCGCCTTTTCCGAGCAGAGCGTGACATCGCCCACAACCATGAGTTCGGCGTGGATCAGCGCGGGACCGTTGACGGCGCAAATCACCGGAACCGGGATTTCGAGCAGGCGCTGCATCATAATTGCCTGGTCATAAACCGCGATTTCGTAGTGACGCGGCAATTCCATCGGGCGTCCCCAGTGGCCATGCTCCTCGATGAAGATGTCGCCGGTCCCAGTGAAGATGACCACACGGTTGTCACGGTCCATACCGATGTCGGTGAAGGCGGGAGCCCACTCGCCATGATGGACGTCGCCATACAGAACCGGGCCATCGTTGCTGTGATAACGGACGATCAGAACGCCGTTTTCCTGGCGCTCAAACTTGAAGGTCTTGTACTTGTCGAAATAATGGGGCCGTTCCGTCATCACTCTACTCCTTTGGAAGCATTATAAATTTCTTTGCACTTTGGCGCAAATGCCATGTGCGCCTCGAACTTTTGTCCGAACATCGGTCTCAGCATTCGATCAGATTTCGCTCGGCAAGCCAGGATTTGGTCAGCCGGTTGGCCTGCTGCAGCAGATCGGGTTGTCCCATGTAATAATGGGTTGCACCCTTGATTACTTCGATCCGCTTGTCAGTGGTGTTTGCCGCATCGAAAACCTCACGGCAATGGGTCTGCGGGACCGCATCGTCGGCAGAATTTTCGATAAAGAGGATGGGGGCCTTGATAGTGCTGGCGCTTGCCACCCCGTCGCCCCGACTGTCATCAATAGACCATTGCGACAACCAGGCGCGCAGCGTGGAGAATCGCGCAAGACCCACAGGACCTGTGTTGACGGTCTCCGGATTTCCCAGATAGCACCATCCCACCTTGCGATCATTGGGGTCGAGCGACCCGTCAAGAAATCGGGGATCCGCCAGGGTACGGTGCGTCACGAAACCCCGTTCGACTTCCGCCCCGCCGCGATCCTTGAGCATGGCCAGCGTATCTTTGACGCGCGCGGTAATCCGGCGGACACGGGCAAGCTGCGCTGCCCGGTATCGTTGCAGGAATTCGGCCGTAAACGGTGCTTCCATCCGGTACAGGTCCAGACTTTCATCACGATCGTCGGGGTTCAGTTCGTCCCTTACCGACGGGTCGATCACATCAAGCAGAAGTCTGGCCCGGGAAATGTGCGCGGCCTGGAACACCACGGCATCGGCCGGGATCAGTCCCGCGTTGACAAGATCGACGGGATCACCTGCTGGCGTGTGGGTAATTGTCGGGCGTTCTGCCTGCGCCTGATAGAACAGCGACAACGAGCCGCCCCCGCTCCAGCCGACAAGCACCACCCGTTCATAACCCCAGACGGTCTTGGCATGGTGGATATAGGCGCCCAGATCGAGCAGCACCTTTTCGAGGATCGCCGCTGTATCGTTCCGGGCATATCGGCTTCCGGCGCACAGGACATGCGCGCCTGACCGTGCTGCTTCGCGGGGAACCGGAAGCAGTTGCAACGTCGATGCGGGGTGCATGTAGACGAGCAAAGTCGTCGATTTCACACCACGAGGGCGGAACAGGATGCCTTCGAGATTCACCGCACCCTGATTGCCGGCGAATCCATAGGTCTCGGTAAACGCCATATCTTCGCGATAGGCCAGGTGCACCCATTCAGCAGTCACATCATCGCTGGTTTGCATCAAAGTCTCGCTAGTGAATCATATGGCATTGGTGGTATGCCGTAACAGGAAGCTGCAACGACTCCTGTCCCTGCATTGCGGGACACGAGTCCAATGAAGCAGCATGCGTGGCGAGGAATGTTGAAAATGCTCAATGGAGCTCAGTGGCCGGTCACCGGATTCTCATCTGATCTACCCAACCTTATCGGTGCCCTGGGAGAGCGCCGCTTCGGGACACAACTGCTTGCGTTTTTGCACAAGAACTGCGGAGCTGAACACTCGGCGGTGTTTTGTCTCCGATCAGGTCGTCTGATCGAGGTTGCTTCGGCCAGCATCGACGGGACGGATACTGCCCACCGGCAGGCACATCTCTATGTCAACGGTGAAGTCTGGCAGCGCGATCCCACAATGCATGAGGCGCAGCGTCGTCTGAAAGGGGAGTCCTGCGCCCTTCTGCGAACCGATCTGCAGCATCTGTCAGATCCGCATCTGCGCGACGACATCTATGGTCGCGCGGGTATCAGCGACCGCGTTCTTATCTGCGCGAAACTCGATCAGGGCATCGTCGGGCTGAGCATCCTGCGCTCGGCTGACTGCGGCGTATTTTCCGCCGGCGAGATGGCGCACATAGAAGCGTTCTCGGAATCGCTTCTGGCACTGCTGGCCAAGCACATCAGCCTCACCTGGGATGGCCCCGATATGTCGGTAGCCCTCACCTCTCTGGATGAGATCGAGCACTGCATTTCCAGCGAATTTGCAATAATGCCCCGGCGCGAAGCGGAAGTGTGCAGCCGCGTGATCTACGGCATTTCCACCTTGGGCATCTCACTGGAACTGGGCATCTCGACCGAAACCGTGATGACCTATCGCAAGCGTGCCTATTCCCGATTGGGCATAGCCACGCAGCGGGAACTGCTGCTGTGGTATCTTTCGATCTGGAGCCGCTGGCATGGTCGTGCAGCGCAAAGGTTTGCCCTGCAATAAATTGAACGCGATGTGCAGGGCATCGCGTTCAGTCAGTTCCGTTGGACGGCGGCGGACCTTTCAGCCGCCGTCAATGCTTGATTTATAGTGGCAAGTTCCGCCAGACCTTTAAACAGGTCCGCCCAGCTCGCGCAGCCAGTTTTACTGTGGCACGACGCCAGTTTCCAGAATCTCGGCAAATACTGCTTCGAACTTGCGATTGAGATACTCGAACCGGACCCCGTTCTGTCCGGCCGGACAGGTATGGATCGTGAAGATGTCCCCATCGGGTGACCAGTATATGCCTTCGATTTCGATATTCCGTGCGGCCAGTTCAGCGCGCAGCGTATCTGGATCATCCATCCACAAGCCGAAGTGATGAAATCCGAAGCCTTGTGCTGCGTTGAACATGCCGCAACCCGTCGCCTCGATCAGTTCGTAATATGGAGGGCCAGCTACCGAATAGGCGGCGCGCAACTGAACGCCGGTTTCCTCAACGCCGAATTGTTCGAGGTCTGAAAGCGGAGAACATTGCGGCGGCCGAAATTCGATACCGAACAGCCGGGCATATTCCTGCATTCCTTCCTCAAGATTTTCAACGAGGAAGCTGGTGTGCAGATAACTTTCGGCCAATGTGCTGCCCCTCAAATGGCTTCGAACGCACTTAGCAGGATGTCATCCTGCTGCATGCTCTCATGCAAGAGGATCTCGCCCGCCCGCAGACGCCGACGCAATTCGCTGATCGGCTCGTTCACATCGTCTGCCTCGATATCGTACACGGCAAGATAGCGATATTTGCCCTTCGCCGTGGCAAGCCGATAGCGCTGCGCACTGACGACACCGGGAATTGCCAGAAGATCGGCAACATGCTCGCCACCGTACCAGGCGTTGAATTCTTCATCCCGCCCCTCGACCGCGTTGGACAAGGCTATGAGCTTGTAGCTTCCCATGGATTTTCCTTCAGACCGGGCGTCGGAATTGCCCCGTTTCCCTCGCCGATAAAGCATGCAGCCCATGCTGGGGCTGTCCCATGCAACCGGGACACCGGGACACTGCAAACATCATTTCCATAAAATTTCAGGAACTTAATTCGCGCAGCGCAATGTCCCGATACTGGCGTGGACTTGATCCCGTCCAGGCCCGGAATGCGCGTGTAAACGAGCGTGCTTCATCATAGCCAAGTCGCGCGGCAATCGCCTCTACCGTCGCACCCCTTACAAGATAACGGACTGCCAGATCGCGGCGCATCGCCTGAATAATGCGATTGACGCTCGTTCCTTCGCTCCGCAGGTGCCGCGCCAGCGCTACGGGATGAATATCCAGCGCGCTTGCGATTTCTTCGACGCTCAGCGCGGTGAACGGCACGTCGCCCCCGGATTGCAGAAGCACACGCACTGCCCGAGCCATGCTGCGGTCACTGCCGGGCATGGTCATGAAATCGAACGGTGCCCGTTCCACCAGTCGGCTTCGCTCAATTTCGGACGGCATGACCGGCAGCGTCAATTCCGATCGGCTCAAGTGCAGCCGATACCCATCGCTATCGAACCTTGTTTCTGCGGGAAAAAGGTAGCTGAGTTCGTGCAGATACCCGGCAGGACGCGGATAGGCCAGTTCCACGCTTTTGATAGGCACCACCTCGCCCGCCAGCCAGCAAGCGAACCTGTGCCAGCCCATCATCCAGAATTCGATGAAGTAGTGGTCGGGATCGAGATCGGAACGCGATGGAGACGTCTCGATCACGATTTCGCCGGAATTCTGATAGATCTCGGTTTTGAAAGATGACGACGCGTAATTGTAGAATTCAGCGCCGCGCTGCAGACCACCCAGGACGGTCGGTGCCACAACCGCAAACCTGGTCATCATCGCGAAAGTACCGATTTTGGCCTTTTGCGCAGAAAATCCCATGAATTCGTCATTGAGCGACTGGCAAATCAATCGAACCAGCCTGCTCATCGTTTCAACATCGCCACGCCATCCGGGGCGGTCGAAATCGGCGCGATCCAGCCCGACTTTGGCGAGCAGCCGGGTGACGTCGGCGCCCGACCGCTCGGCTCCGCGCGTGCAAACCTTGAAATAATGCTGCCCGATTGTCGCCATGAGCCTGCTCCTCAATCCTTCCATATCTGGCCCGCACCCGGCGCCAGACTTTCCGAGCGACTTGGTCAACCATAGTGAAAGGAACTTCCACCCATGTCGAGCGCGTGCTCGACATGATTGGTTTCGGTGCTAAACCTGTGCCCGGTCGCGGCCGAAATCTGCTCGCCTCGCCACTCCCTCAGCGCCGTGTCCTGCGAATGGTCACCCCGCAACACCCTTAGATCTACGGAGAATCAACATGCGATGTCGCGTTGTGAATCTGTCCGGTGCGGCCAATTTTCGCGATCTGGGCGGATACCCGGCCCACGGGAGCAACACCACCCGTTGGGGCCGTATCTTCCGGTCCGACAAACTCGCCGACCTGACCGATGACGATCTGGATCGAGTCGCCTCGTGCCAGATCGGGTCGGTCGTCGATTTGCGCACATGCGAAGAACAGCAGGCGCATCCATCGCGATGGAAATTGCCACCCCGCGCGCTCTATGCTTCCACCAAGCCTGACAACAACGATGTTGTCGATCTTTTCGTGCGCGGGATATCTTCGCAGGAAGACGCTCATATTCGGATGCGCCGCTTCTATGCAGACCTGCCGTTCCGTTATCGCGAAGAGTACTCCAGGCTTTTTGAAACGCTCGACGGGGCCGATGACGCAACGCTTGTTCACTGCACTGCTGGCAAGGACAGGACCGGCGTGGCCTGCGCCCTGATCCTCAGCGCCCTGGGCGTCGAACGAGGCACGATCATCGAAGACTTCACGCTGACCGCAACCCTGCTTGATGTCGAGCAACGCGCACAGCGCACAGACCAGCAGGTTGGCGCTGCAAGCCAGCACGGCCTGCTGGACAGTTATCCCCCGGAAGTGCGGGCGGTATTATGGGGCGCGGAAGCGCATTTCATCGAATCTGCGCTCGACACTATCGATAACGCCTACGGCTCGGTTGACACTTATCTCGCAAAGGAACTGGGGGTGGATGGAGACCGATTGGGCAGGTTGCGCGAGCAATACACCATCGCCGGGTGAACGCGCCGATCCGCAGCACCGCCCTCCTCCCTTTCAAGTTGCCGGGCGGTGCCGTTCAACGCCGCCTGTCAGAGGCTAATTCATATCCGCTGTCCACCGTCGACCGCCAACTCGGCACCATAAACGTAACTGGCGTCGTCGGACGCCAGGAACAGCGTGGCGCGCGCGATTTCTTCGGGATCGCCTGCACGACCCGCAGGCATTGCTGCAGCAATCTGGTCAAGACTGTCCGACATTGAAGTAAGGAACATCGGCGTCTTGATCGGCCCCGGAAAGATCGTGTTGACGCGGATCTTGTACGGCGCAAGTTCCAGTGCGGCCGCCTGCGAGATGCCCCTCACACCCCATTTCGTGCTGCTGTATCCGCAAAATTCAGCCAGACCTTTGAGGCCACCAACTGACGAAATATTGACGATCGCACCGCTTCCCAGCCGCTTCATCGGCTCCACCACCGTTCGGATGCCCAGGAACGTGCCAAGCTGATTGGCGCGAAACTGCCGTTCGAAATCCGAGACTTCGGTTTCAACCAGCAGCTTTCGGATAGCGATGCCTGCGGAGTTAATCAGAACGCCGGGGTCACCGAACGACCTTTGCGTAAACGCAAGCAGAGCGGCCCAATCGTTTTCGCTGCCAACGTCGTGCCTGATGAATGCGGCGTTACCGCCAAGTTGGCCAGCAAGGTCCGCGCCTCGTTCATCAAGGTCGGCGAGCACGACTTGCGCGCCTTCTTCCACGAACAATCTGGCTTGCGCCGCACCCATGCCGGACGCAGCGCCCGTGATGATCGCAATCTTGCCTTCAAGCTTTCCCATAGTCTGGCTCCATTTTTGTTGAACTGGTGCACCGATCCGATGTCCATTGCGCACTTTTCAACCGTTCGGCTCGTCTCAGGCTGCCGGGATGGCGCGGTTTCCCATGATCCAAGTCGCACCCTGCCGAGGACGACGCCGCCAGCTATGGCGATACCCGCCAAATCCGACTACTTCAGGCAGCATGTTAGAAAACTGGCGCAAATCACTCTCCTAATGTTATATTTTTGAGAATTTTGCGGATGCCAATCCATGTCGGCACATCACTGGGCAACGCCATCCGGTGGCATTGGAAACGTCATACCGCGCACAATGTCAATGATTGTGCTTCAGTATTCTCAAACCGAATCCCGGCAGGGAAGACCCCTTCGCAAGTTGTCGGGGCAATCGGCTAGCAATCGAATTTTGATCATTTCAGTGAGTTTTATGGTCTATTTCCGCCCTGTGCGATGATGCCTTGCAACTGCATGATCTGCGGCACGGGCAGATGGATTGAGGCAATAGAACGATGGCTACGCTGGAAACGATGTTTACGACCGCCAAGGAACAGTGGGCTCGGTTTACGCCGATCTTGACGGGCGACGACTATGTCGAAAGCCTCCGGTCGCGCGACGTGACCGTCTATCTTTTCGGCGAGCAGATCGCCGAGCCTGTCGATCATCCCATCATCCGCCCGTCGATCAACGCCCTCAAGATGACTTACGATCTTGCGGCGGAAGATCCCGATCTGGCCACGGCCTGGTCGGACCTGATCGGAGCGCGGGTGAACAGGTTTCTTCACATCGTCGGTTCGCCGGACGATCTGGTGATGAAGAACCGGATGCAACGTCGTCTGGGCCAGTTGACCGGCACTTGCTTCCAGCGTTGTGCAGGTCTCGACACCATCAGCGTCCTGCATTCGATCACGTATGACATCGATCAGAAGCATGGCACCCGGTACCATGCGCGCTACCTCGATTTCATGCGCGAAGCGCAGCGCCATAACGTCATAATTGGCGCGGGGATGACCGACCCCAAGGGTGATCGTTCCAAGCGTCCCAGCGAACAGGTCGATCCCGACCTGTTCCTTCATGTCACCCGGCGCGTGCCCGAAGGGGTTTACGTCAAGGGAGCGAAAGCGCACATGACCGGGGGCCTGAACTCGCACTGGCTGTGCGTCATGCCGACAATGAACATGGGCGAGGCTGATCGCGATTATGCCATAGTCGGCATGATCCCCGGCGATGCGCCCGGCGTGACGTATATTTACGGTCGCCAGTCGTGCGACACGCGCGCCATGGAAGCAGGCGATATCGACAAGGGCAATGCCAAGTTCGGCGGGCAGGAAACACTCGTCGTCTTCGACGATGTCTTCATCCCCAACGAGCACGTCCTGATGGATGGAGAGTACGAATTCGCGCAGGAGATGGTTGCGCGTTTCACGTCATATCATCGTGCAAGCTATGTCTGCAAAACAGGTCTCGGCGACGTGATCATCGGAGCCTCGGCGGCCATTGCAGACTATAACGGCGCGTCTGACGCCAGCCACATCAAGGACAAGCTTGTCGAGATGACTCATCTCAACGAGACGATCTATTCATCCGCAATCGCGTCCAGCCATGAGGCGAAGCAGCTCGATTCAGGGATATTCATGAACGACCGCATGCTTGCCAACGTGTGCAAGCATAATGTCACGCGCTTTCCTTATGAAATTTCTCGACTTGCACAGGATCTGGCTGGCGGCTTGCTGGTCACCCTGCCCTCCGACGCTGATTTCGAGCATGACGTGGCCGGGCCGTTGCTCGAAAAATACTTCAAGGGCAGAGGCAACATCCCCGTCGAGCATAGGCGCCGAATGTTGCGTCTCATCGAGAACATGACCTTGGGACGCAATGCGGTCGGGTATCTGACGGAATCGCTTCACGGTGCGGGCAGCCCGCAGGCACAACGCATTCAGATCCTCCGTACCATGGACGTTGACACCAAAAAGGGATTTGCCGAAAATCTTGCTGGTATTACAAACGAATAACAGCAATCACGGTCAGCATCGCTCCAGTTTTCCGATAGCTGACGGCTCGACCTTTCAAAACCATGTGTGTCAAGTTCACGATGAAGGTCGAGCCTGTCCCGGATCATGGTGACATACAGAACGCCTAGTCCGGCGGCATCTAAAAGGCAGGCATGTTTTAGGCAAAGACAGGGTGCTGGAAATGCCGTCCCCGCGCGGGACGAACCTGGAAAGCGGCAGAGGAAAACAGATGAGTGAAGTCACAGCAGACTTGGGCACCTATTCGTCGCCAGATGTGCAACGATGCCCGTTTCCGTTCCTGAAGCAGTTGCGCGAAGAGGCTCCGGTCTACAAGGACCCGATCACCGGGCTGTTCATCGTCAGCCGGTTCGATGACATTGCACATGTGAACCTGCGCACCGAGATTTTCTCCAGCCGCACGCCGATGATGATCAACAAGGTGTCATCGGTATCCGAAGAAGTCCGGCGTCGTTACAAGGAGCGCGGCTGGCCTGAAGAGCACGTGCTGGCGTTTACCGATCCGCCGGAACACACCTGGCATCGCGCGCTGGTCGACAAGATTTTCACGCCGAGCTATGTTCGCAAGCTCGAACCATATATTCAGGATCTCACCGACCAGTTGATCGATGCCTTCATCGAAAGCGGCGAGGCAGACCTGAATACCGACCTGGCAGTGCCGTTGCCGATGTACATCATCGCCGACCAGCTTGGCGTTGACCGCAAGGATTTCCCCAGCTTCAAGATCTGGTCTTCGGCATGGGTCGAACGTAACGATCCGCTGTGCGCTCCCGAACGCGAACTTGAACTGACAGACCACATGATCGACATGCAGGTCTATCTTGCCGAGCGCGTCGAACGCTACCGCAAGGAGCCGGCCGACAACCTGTTGAGCATGCTGGTGCATGTCGAATCCGACGGCAAGCGGCTGCAAATGGGCGAACTGCTGATGATCGTGCAGCTCTTCCTCGTCGCGGGGAACGAGACCACGACAACCGGCATCATCAACGCACTGTTCATGATGCTCAAGCAGCCAGACCTCATGGCGCGGGTTCTTGATAATCCCGATCTGGTGCCCACGGTGATCGAGGAAATGCTGCGGGCCCACCCCCCGGTACCGCACCAGTATCGTTTCACCACGCGGGACACCGAACTTGGCGGCGTCCACATTCCGGCGGGATCGGTTGTGCAGGTCAGCTATCTTTCGGGCAATTACGATTCTGCCCAGTGGGACAATCCCGATGCGATCGACATCGATCGCAAGGGCGTGCGCAACCACCTGGCGTTCGGGCGCGGCATCCACTTCTGTGTCGGCAACCAGCTTGCCCGTGGCGAAATGCGGATTGCCATCAGGACAATCCTCGACCGCCTCAAGGATCTGCGCTTCTCCGATGAATCGCCCGAGCCGAACTTCATCCCTCATTTCCAGATCCATGCCCTTGATCACCTGAAGGTGAAGTTCACTCCGGGCAAGCGTGTGGGGGAATGACAATCTGTCCGGCGACGCCATAAGGTGTCGCCGGATACTGCGAGTTTGGGAGAGCAAGCATGACACAGCAAGATATTGAAAAGACATTGACCTATCTGCTCGACCGACAGGACATCTACGATGTGATGGCACGGTACTGCCGTGGGGTGGAT
>CENV01058108.1_pt1 | contig 18631 bp, 16 predicted proteins | sample 530231 | NCBI WGS metagenome assembly CENV01 (sample SAMEA2619815, study PRJEB7988) | marine metagenome | biome: marine biome (ENVO:00000447); feature: surface water layer (ENVO:00002042); material: "saline water (ENVO:00002010), including plankton (ENVO:xxxxxxxx)" | depth 5 m | reverse complement strand
CGCCGCCAGGCCCGACGCCCCGCCAATGCCAGGAGTGGGGATCAAGCGCCAGGTCGAAATCTCTTCCGCGCAGAAACAGCGGTGATTTCAGGGACTCTGCGTGCTCAAGCAATGGCCCCGGAATATCCAGATCGCCACAAAGCGCGGGGACTCCGTCGCGCATGATCCCGGCCTTTTCATACGCAACGCTGTCGCGGGTATCACCCAGCCAATCAGCATGATCGAGTCCGATATTGGTGATCACCGCCAGATCCGCGTCAATGACGTTGACGGCATCGAGACGGCCACCAAGACCGACTTCCAGTACCACGGCGTCGAGCCCGCTCTGCTCGAACAGCCAGAAGGCTGCAAGTGTGCCCATTTCGAAATAGGTCAGCGAAACCTCGCCTCGCGCCGCCTCCACCGCGGAAAAGGCCTGGCAAAGCTGGTCATCGCTGGCCTGGTGCTCGTCGAACTGAACGCGCTCGTTGTAACGCAGAAGATGCGGCGAGCTGTAGCTACCGACCTTGTACCCCTGACTGCTCAACAGAGCAGCGATGAACGCACAGGTCGAGCCTTTGCCATTCGTACCCGTAACGGTAACCACCAGCGGAGCCGGCCGTGTCAGGCCAAGCCGCCCCACCACCGCTCGGACCCTGTCCAAGCCCATGTCTATGGCAGTGGGATGCAGCTGCTCGAGATAGGCGAGCCAGTCGGCCAGACTCCGACCGGTCATGCAGTAGCCGTTACCTGGGCGGGTTCCACCGGGCTTGGCAATTTCTGCATTTGGGCCAGCAAGCGCGACAAGCGAGTACGCAGTTCGGAGCGATGAATGATCAGATCGATAGCACCATGGTCCAGCAGGAACTCGCTGCGCTGGAAGCCTTCCGGCAGTTTTTCTCGTACGGTCTGCTCGATCACTCGCGGGCCGGCGAAGCCGATCAATGCCTTAGGCTCGGCGACGATCACATCACCAAGCATCGCCAGACTCGCAGACACACCACCGTAGACCGGATCGGTCAGTACGGAGATAAACGGCAGGCCCTCTTCACGCATGCGGGCCAGCACGGCGGAAGTCTTTGCCATCTGCATCAGGGAGATCAGAGCTTCCTGCATCCGGGCACCGCCTGACGCGGAGAAGCACACCAGCGGGCAACGCTTTTCAAGAGCAACATTGGCGGCCCGCACGAAACGCTCGCCAACGATTGCTCCCATGGAGCCACCCATGAACGAGAATTCGAATGCACAAGCCACGACCGGGATGTTGACGACCTTTCCGCTCATTGCGATCAGCGCATCTTTCTCGCCGGTCTGCTTCTGTGCTGCAGAGAGGCGATCCTTGTACTTCTTGCTATCACGGAACTTCAGGCGGTCGACCGGCTCCAGCTCGGCAGCGATCTCTTCGCGGCCCTCGGCATCGAGGAAGATATCGAGCCGGCTACGGGCATCGATGCGCATGTGATGCTGGCACTTGGGGCAAACATCGAGCGTCTTTTCCAGCTCAGGGCGGTATAGAACCGCCTCGCAAGAGGGGCACTTGTGCCAAAGGCCTTCGGGGACCGAGCTCTTTTGCGTCTCCGACCGCATGATCGAAGGGATCAGTTTGTCTACCAGCCAGTTGCTCATGCTCTTGTTCTCCAAAGCTTCAGTCCCGAGCGCACTCGCGCTGCAGGCAGATTCATTGTTGCGACCACGCGTATCAGGCGCTCTTTGTCGCGTGAGCGATGCACCTATCGGCGCAGCCGCGAAACTCCGACTCCTTCAGGCAAGGAATCACGCTACTGGTCTCACCAGCGACTCGTTACTGGACGGCAAAGGCTGCCCAGGCGTCACATAGCCGATCGAACCCGACCGACAAAGGCCATCACCTTGGAAGCATCCTTGACGCCCTTGCTCGCCTCCACCCCGCCGCTGACATCCACTGCGTACGGACGAACCTGGGCAATGGCTTGCTGAACGTTCTCGGCGGTCAGTCCACCTGCCAGAATCAGCGGCTTGGCCAGCGCCGCCGGGATCAGCGACCAATCGAAGCGTTCGCCCGTCCCACCCGGCACCCCTGCCACGAAAGTATCCAAAAGGATGCCGCTGGCATTCGCATAACGCGCAACTTGAGCCTCGATATCCTCGCCGTTCCCTACCCGTAGCGCCTTGAACCACGGCCGATGAAACCCCTCGCACTGTGCCGGTGTTTCATCGCCGTGAAACTGCAGCATGTCCAGCGGAACGGCGTCGAGTATCTCGTTGATCTCGCAGCGGCTGGCGTTGACGAACAGGCCTACCGTCGTGACAAACGGTGGCAATGCCGCGACGATCTCACGTGCCTGCCGCACATCGACGGCACGCGGACTCTTGGCATAGAAAACCAGGCCGATGGCATCGGCGCCCGCCTTGGCTGCTGTCAAGGCGTCGTCGACGCGAGTGATCCCGCATATTTTGCTACGAACGACTGACAACGGATGCTACCTGCCAAAAAGGAAACCGGATGGTAACAAAAGACCTACCACCTGCAAGCGAATAGGCAAAACGGCTCCTGCCTAATTCATTAGCGACGAACGTCCGGCAAACCCGACAGGAAGTGCGGACCGAGATAGCGCTTCGGCAGCTCGAACTCTTCGGGATAATCGACTTCGATGAGATAGAGCCCGTACGGGTGCGCTGTCACTCCGCCCGTTCGGCGCACACGAGACTCCAGCACTTGCGCTGCCCATTCCACTGGCCGCTCACCCGCACCAATGGTCATCAGAACGCCAGCGAAGTTGCGCACCATATGATGCAGAAAGGCATTGGCCCGAACATCCATGACGATCAGCCGGCCGTGCTCCAGCAGCTCCAGGTGATGAATGGTTTTGATCGGCGACTTGGCCTGACACTGCCTGGCCCGGAAGGCACTGAAATCATGTGTTCCCACGAACGCCGTGGCAGCGGCACGCATACGCTCGATATCGAGTGGGCGATGGTTCCAGGTAACCTCTTCGGCCATGTGCGCCGGCCGTATCTGATCGTTGTAGATCACATAGCGATAACGGCGAGCCATCGCGCTGAATCGCGCATCGAAATGACGCGGCATCTCCTTCGCCCAGGTGACGCTGATGTCGGATGGCAGGTTCATGTTCGCGCCCATCACCCATGCGTGCATGGTTCGCGAGACCGGCGTGTCGAAGTGCACGACCTGCCCGCTGGCATGGACCAATGCGTCTGTGCGACCTGCACAGCTCAGCGTGACGGAGTGACCACCCGCCACTTTGGTCAACGCAGTTTCGAGTGATTCCTGAATGGATGGCACACCGGCGCGCTGACGCTGAAATCCGCGATAGCGCGATCCCTTGTATTCGACGCCAAGCGCGATCCTGGAAACGCCGACGGCAGCCATTTCGGCTGCCGTTTGGGGTACTGCTTGGGTCATGATCAGGCTAGTTTGGCGAGCATTTCTCGCGCCTCTTGCTGCTGGACATCGCTACCCTCGGAAATCACTTCATCTAGGATGTCGCGTGCACCTTCAGCGTCGCCCATGTCGATATAGGCTCTGGCGAGATCCAGCTTGGTGGTAGTTTCGTCGGTGTCGGAGAAGAAATCGAAGTCGTCCTCCCCACCGCCGTCGGCGTCAGTCGTAGCCAAGTTGTCAGCAGGAGCAGTGGCCGGCTCCTCCAGTTCCTTGGACAGATCATCCAGATCAGCCTCCACCTCGTTCAGCTTGTCGGCAAAGGTTTCCGGTTGCGCCTCAAACTCGGGCTCATCCAGCGAAATATCGAACCCTTCGGGCAAATCGTCGCTCGGATTCGCTGCAGGCTCCGACAGTTCGAAATCGAGATCATCACTTTCAAACGCAGCAGGACCTTCAACCGGCTCCTCGTCGAGATTGAGCGAAAACTCTGTGGGGGCTTGCTCCATTCCTTTGTCGCTGTCCAGATCGAACGAGAAATCGGAAAGATCGTCCTGCTCGGCCTCTTGCGCAGACTTATCTTCTGCGAGATCGAAGGAGAAATCGCTGGCTGCAGGCGAGGCCTCACGCTCGGTAACCGGCTCATCCAGCGTCAGGTCGTCGAAGTCCAAAGAGTTGTCCACAGGTGCAGCCGGACGCTCCTCGTTCAGATCGATGTCCAGGTCATCCAGGCTGAGGTCGAATGCATCGTCCAGATCCTGCCCTGCCGCCGGCGCGGCCGGCTCGTCGAGCTGCAGATCATCAAGGTCGAGGCTGTCCATGTCCACATGAGTGGCGGCGACAGCTGCCGAGCCTCCGATCGCCGCGGCCATGGCGGGATACTTGTACTTCAGCTGCTCGACTTCGGTGGTAGCGCCGCCGATTTCACGTAGCTCAGCTTCTTCACGGGCGAAGCCATCGCGATTGCCAAGCTCCGCATACACCTCCATCAGCTTCAGCCGCAGATCGCTCCGCTGAGGCTCGTCATTAAGGGCGTTTTGTAGCAGTTCTGCAGCCTGATTGAAGCGGCCGTAAGCGATGTAGATGTCCGCCTCGGCCAATGCATCACCTGTAGTGGAAGTCAGCTCATCCGACGCAGCCGGAGCGTCGGCATGGAAGGAAGTCGGTTCAAGTTGATGTTCCTGTCCCAAATCGACGTACGCTGGCGATTCCACTCGCAGATCGTCGACCGTGTCATCCGCCATCAGACTTTCCTGCAGCTCCGCCTCTTTCATCGCATTGCGGCGCGAAAGAGCCATCAGACCCAGCAGTAACAGCAACAGGGCACTACCACCGACGACGCCGAGCAGCAAAGTGTTGGACAGCAGATCGTCAATCAGACTCTTGGGCTCAGGCTCAACAACAGGTGCGACCGGTTTCGCTGGGCTGGCTGGCTTTGCAGCAGGCTTGGACGCCGCAGACTGCTCGGCCGGTGCCGGAGCAACGACTGGAGCAGGTTCCTGCCGGGTATCAACAGCAGAATCAGCCTGGGTGTCACCGTCAACGCGGGCCGGCTCTTGCGTGCTACCTTCAGCTGCCTGGGGCTCTGTTTTTGCGGCAGCAGGCTGGCTGGCGTTGGCGTCCAGCGCCGGGGCCTGGCCTTCGGCACCGACCTGGGCCTGCAGCTTGGCAAGCTGGTCATCCTTGAGCTGCATAAGCCGTTGCAGCTTTTCCAGCTGCCCCTGTAGATCATTCAGACGATCCTTGAGGTCGTCGTTCTCACGACGGCTGGAGTCCAGACTCTCCTGGGTCACCGCCAGCTTGTCGCGCAAGGCCTGACCGCCTTCGGCAGACCCGGTGTCGGAGCCGGCAGTTTCCTTGCCCGCATCAGCCGCCACCAGGCGGAGGCTGTCACGAGACTCGCTACGCGACGGTGCTGCTCCAGCTTCAGTACGACGGGTCGCGTCCAGTTGGCGAGCGCCTGCAACCGCGCCACCACTACCCTGTCGCCATGCCGCGTTCTGCTCCGCGACCTGAGCGATCGCTTCGGCCTGAGAGCGGGTCGATATCTGCTCGGCATCCGGCAAACGAAGTACCTGTCCGCTCTTCATCCGGTTGATATTGCCGCCAATGAAAGCATCAGGATTGAGATCCTGAATAGCCAGCATCGCCTGATGAACCGTTCCATTGCGACGATTACGCTCCGCGATCTCCCAGAGAGTATCGCGCGCGGAAGTCTTGTATTCGCTACCACCGCTCTGCGGGGCGCTTACCGGCTGAACTGGGGTCGAGCGCGTTGTAGACGGACGAGCTGGCGCAGAGCGTACTGGCTCTACTGTTCGGGACGGAGCGGAAATGGGCAACTGCGGTGCTGCGGCCGCTGCCGTTTCCGGTGAATAGAGTGGCGGATCGAGCAGCAGGGTGTACTCACGGAGCAGGCGCCCACTGGGCCAGAGCACCTCAACGAGAAAATTGAGATAGGGTTCGCGTACCGGCTTGCTGGACGAAACCTGAATGACGCTCTTTCCGTTCGGACGCAGTACTGGAGTGAATTTCAGGTCCGTCAGAAAGTACTGGCGATCAATACCGGCGCGATTGAATTCTTCGAGCGAGGCCAATACCGGGATCACCTCCCCGGGCGCCAGGCTGTTTGCATCCAGCAGCTCGATTTCCGCGATCAGCGGTTGATTCAATGACGACTGAAGCGTGACCTCTCCCAACCCAAGCGCGTGGGCCATTTCTGTAGTCAGCGCGGTAGCAGCCGCGATTGCCAGCACCAGATTGCGAACCCGAACCATTATTTAATCCCTTGTTTATCTTTTTCTCGAACTACGAGAGGGTCTTATGTCACTGCCCGCGCCACCTGGCGGTGGCTCCCCATCAGCGATAAGCCGTTCAGCGCATCGGCTAGAAATATTCTTTGAATTACCAGTAAGTATCTTTTACAGATAGTCTTTTATCAACAACTCACCAGACTGCACAGCGTTTAGTGCCGCGCCTTTTCGCACGTTATCAGACACAATCCACAAATTGACTTCCCGTGGATCGCAGATGCCTCGACGAAGTCTTCCAACATAGATCGCCTCCTGCCCGACTGCGTCACCAACCGCTGTCGGATAGTCATCCGACTCCACCAGCTCAACCCCTGGCGCCGCGTCGAGAGCCGCAGACAGCGCTGGCATATCGGCCTCGACGCCACCCTGCAACGAGACGATGAGGCTCTCTCCGAAGAACACCGGAGCTTGAACGAACGTAACAGAGACGGCGAGTTCAGGCATATCCAGGAGCTGACGAAGCTCTTCAACCAGACGCCGTTCCTGCGCTCCATATCCTTGCGCGTCGACCGCCTCGGCTTGTGCGAGCATATTGAAAGCCATCTGCCGGCCGAATATTCGGGGCTCCAAAGGGCGCGCATTGAGCAATTCGGATGTCTGCCGGGCAAGCTCCTTCACGCCCGCCGCACCACGACTTGATACCGGCAAACAGGCCGTAACAGTCACGCGATGCAAATCCAGCTGTTGCTGGATCGGCTTCAATGCGATGGCCAGAGCGACCGCTTCAGGCAGTGGACTGGCAATGGCGCGCTGATCGGGCAACGAATCGAGCAGCCCGCCGTTAACCTCTGGCACCACGCAAAGCTGCTGCTTGACGGGAATCGAGCCTGACAGATCGACGATTCGGCAGCCTGCCGCTACTGCCTTGACGTGACACTCGCTCACCAATTCCGAAGCACCGACCAGAAACACCAGCTGCGCCCGATTGAAGTCGAAGCGATCCGCCTCGCCAACACGCAGATTCCGCCCCTTGAATGGCACCGTGTGCCCGACATCCTCGCTATCACCCAACAGATGCAGCTCTGAAACCGGAAACGCACGCTCCTCGAGCACCTCGACAAGCGCTTCGCCTACCAGGCTGACCGAACCTACGACCGCAACACCGACACCTGTGGGCATCGTCACCTCCACGCGTTAAGGACCGGCACTGTAGCGAAATGGCAGACCACTGCAACCAGCGCCGCCGAGCGGCACATCGCATAAACGAAAACGCCGCGAACAAGTCGCGGCGTCTGGCACTTCATCGAGAGCGCATCAACGCTCCAGCAGGATACGCAGCATGCGCCGCAGCGGCTCCGCGGCGCCCCACAGCAGCTGGTCGCCCACGGTGAACGCGCCCAGGTAGTGCGAGCCCATGTTGAGCTTGCGCAGACGGCCGACCGGCACGCTTAGCGTTCCGGTGACTGCGGCCGGACTCAGCTCCTGCATGCTGGCATCACGATGATTCGGCACCAGCTTGACCCAGGGATTGTGCTGGCTGATCAGCCCTTCGATATCGGAGATCGGCACATCCTTGTTCAGCTTGATGGTCAGCGCCTGGCTGTGGCAACGCATGGCACCCACGCGCACGCAGATGCCGTCAACCGGGATCGGACTCTTGAATCGACCAAGGATCTTGTTGGTCTCAGCCTGCGCCTTCCACTCTTCGCGGCTCTGCCCATTCGGCAACTCCTTGTCGATGTAAGGAATCAGGCTGCCGGCCAGCGGCACGCCGAAATTGTCGACCGGGAATGCTTCGCTACGCTGGGTTTCAGCCACCTTACGGTCGATATCCAGGATCGCGCTGGAGGGATTGGCCAGATCATCGGCCACGGCCGCATTGATCGCACCCATCTGCTTGATCAGTTCGCGCATGTTCTGCGCGCCAGCACCGGAGGCTGCCTGATAGGTCATCGCGCTCATCCACTCGACCAGACCGGCTTCGAACAGACCGCCAAGGCCCATCAGCGCCAGGCTGACGGTGCAGTTGCCGCCGATGTAGTTCTTGGTGCCGGCATCCAGTTGCTGGTCGATCACGCGGCGGTTCACCGGATCGAGCACGATCACCGCATCGTCCTGCATACGCAGCGAGGACGCCGCGTCGATCCAGTAGCCCTGCCAGCCCGCTTCACGCAGCTTGGGGAAGACTTCATTGGTGTAGTCGCCGCCCTGACAGGTCAGGATCACATCGAGGCCTTTCAGCTCGTCGATGCTGTAGGCGTCCTTCAGCGCAGCGGTTTCCTTGCCAATATCGGGGCCCTGGCCGCCGACATTGGAAGTGGTGAAGAACACGGGCTCGATCAGGTCGAAATCCCGCTCTTCCAGCATCCGCTGCATGAGCACGGAACCGACCATACCGCGCCAACCGATCAGACCTACACGTTTCATCGCAACTACACCTATAGAAAAAGTGGCCCGCGCAGATTAAGGCGGGCCAGAAGATTACAACTTCGCGAGGGCCGCGACTACTGCATCGCCCATCGCCTGAGTACCGACCTTGGTACAGCCTTCCGACCAGATATCACCGGTACGCAGGCCCTGATCGAGCACATCACTCACCGCCTGCTCGATGGCATCGGCTGCCGCTACCTGATTGAAGCTGTAACGCAGCATCATCGAAACGGACAGGATGGTCGCCAACGGATTGGCGATGCCCTGGCCAGCGATATCCGGCGCTGAACCGTGGCACGGCTCGTACATACCCTTGTTGCCCGCATCCAGCGAGGCGGACGGCAGCATGCCAATGGAACCGGTCAGCATCGATGCCTCGTCGGAGAGGATGTCGCCAAACATGTTGTCGGTGACGATCACGTCAAACTGCTTCGGTGCGCGCACCAGCTGCATTGCCGCATTGTCGACGTACATGTGGCTCAGCTCGATCTCGGGATAGTCCTTGGCCACTTCCTCCACCACAGCACGCCACAGCTGGCTGGACGCCAGCACGTTGGCCTTGTCCACCGAACAGAGCTTCTTGTTGCGCACCATCGCCATGTCGAAGCCGACCTTGGCGATGCGACGGATTTCGCTTTCACTGTACGGCAGCGTGTCGTAGGCCATGCGCTCACCGTTCTCCAGCACCTTGCTTTCGCGCGGCTTGCCGAAATAAATGCCGCCGGTCAACTCGCGAACGATGAGGATATCCAGACCGGCCACGATCTCAGGCTTCAGCGACGAGGCATCGGCCAGTTGCGGGTAGAGCAGTGCCGGACGCAGGTTACCGAACAGCCCCAGCTCGGAGCGAATCTTCAGCAGACCGCGCTCGGGACGAATGGCCGGATCGATCTTGTCCCACTTCGGGCCTCCCACCGCGCCAAGCAGAATGGCATCGGCAGCACGTGCACGCGCAAGGGTTTCGTCGGCCAGCGGCACGCCATATTTGTCGACCGCTGCGCCACCCAACTCGTCATAGCTCAGCTCGAAGTCCAGCTGGAACTTGTCATTGGCCAGCTGCAGAACCTTGACCGCCTCGGCCATGATCTCCGGGCCGATACCATCACCGGGCAGAACCAGAATCTGTTTACTCATCACATTCCTCGATTTTCACTTGGGTGGACGCCGTTGTGTTCATCCACCGAAACCCTGCAAGTGGATGGATGACGCATCATCCACCCTGCCCTTATCTCACTTGATGGCGCCGAACAGCCATGGCTGGCTCCGCTGGTGACGGGTCTCGAACGCCTTGATCGCGTCCGCGTCTTGCAGCGTCAGGCCGATATCGTCGAGGCCGTTGAGCAGGCAGTGCTTGCGGAAGGCATCGACTTCAAAGCCGTACTGCTTGCCGTCCGGGCGTGTCACGACCTGCGCAGCGAGGTCCACGGTCAGCTGGTAGCCTTCGTTGGCTTCGGCCTGTGCGAACAGCTCATCGACTTCCTCTTCCTTCAGCACGATCGGCAGCAGGCCGTTCTTGAAGCTGTTGTTGTAGAAAATGTCGGCAAAGCTCGGCGCGATGATCGTACGGAAACCGTACTCCTCCAGGGCCCACGGCGCGTGCTCGCGGGAGGAGCCGCAGCCGAAGTTCTCACGCGCCAGCAGCACGCTGGCGCCCTGGTAGCGCGGGAAGTTCAGCACGAAGTCCTTGTTCACCGGACGCTGCGAGCAATCCTGATTCGGCTGACCGACGTCCAGGTAGCGCCACTCGTCGAACAGGTTAGGGCCAAAGCCGGTGCGCTTGATGGACTTGAGAAACTGCTTGGGAATGATCTGATCGGTATCGACGTTGGCACGATCGAGCGGGCAGACCAGGCCGGTGTGTTGGGTAAAGGCTTTCATCCGTTATCTCCTCAGGCCTGGACCAGTTCGCGTACATCGATGAAATGGCCGGTTACCGCCGCAGCGGCGGCCATGGCCGGGCTGACCAGATGGGTGCGTCCACCTGCGCCCTGACGCCCCTCGAAGTTGCGGTTGGAAGTCGAGGCGCAATGCTCGCCGCTGCCCAGCTTGTCCGGGTTCATCGCCAGGCACATGGAGCAACCCGGCTCCCGCCATTCGAAGCCAGCCTCGACGAAGATCTTGTCCAACCCTTCAGACTCGGCCTGCTGCTTCACCAGGCCGGAGCCCGGTACCACCATGGCCTGCTTCACGTTCGCCGCCACCTTGCGCCCTTTGGCGACTTCAGCCGCGGCACGCAGGTCCTCGATCCGCGAGTTGGTGCAGGAACCAATGAACACGCGATCCAGCTTGATATCGGTGATCGGCTGGTTGGCCGCCAGGCCCATGTACTTCAGCGCACGAACGATGGAATCGCGCTTGACCGGGTCGGCTTCGGCGGCGGGGTCCGGCACGCTCTGATCGACAGCCAGCACCATTTCCGGCGAAGTGCCCCAGCTGACCTGCGGCCTGATGTCCTCGGCCTTGAGCTCGACGACAGTATCGAACACTGCGTCGTCATCGGAGACCAGCCCCTTCCACAACCCGACGGCCTTGTCCCAATCGGCGCCTTTTGGAGCGTACGGGCGGCCCTCGACATAAGCGATGGTCTTCTCGTCGACCGCCACCATGCCCACGCGGGCACCGGCCTCGATGGACATGTTGCAGATGGTCATGCGCCCTTCCATGGACAGATCGCGAATCGCGCTGCCGGCGAATTCCAGGGCATGGCCGTTACCACCAGCAGTGCCGATCTTGCCGATCACCGCCAGTACGATGTCCTTCGCGGTGACGCCGAACGGCAGCTTGCCTTCGACGCGCACCTGCATGTTCTTCATCTTCTTGGCGACCAGGCACTGGGTGGCGAGCACATGCTCGACCTCGGAGGTGCCGATGCCGTGGGCCAGCGCGCCGAAGGCGCCGTGGGTGGAGGTATGCGAATCACCGCAAACCACGGTCATGCCGGGCAGTGTCGCGCCCTGCTCCGGGCCGATGACGTGGACGATGCCCTGACGCACATCGTTCATCTTGAATTCGAGGATGCCGAAGTCATCGCAGTTCTCGTCCAGCGTCTGCACCTGGATGCGCGAGACCTCGTCGGCGATAGCTTCTAGGCCGCCCTGACGCTCGCCCTTGGTGGTCGGCACGTTGTGGTCCGGCGTGGCGATATTGGCGTCGATACGCCATGGCTTGCGATTGGCCAGACGCAGACCTTCGAACGCTTGTGGCGAAGTCACTTCATGCAGGATGTGGCGGTCGATGTAGATCAGCGACGAACCATCGTCGCGACGTTTCACCTCGTGCATTTCCCAGAGCTTGTCGTAGAGCGTCTTGCCGGCCATCGGACTTTTCCTCATCTGCTTTCTATGCGGGGCGAATAGCCCTTGCGCTTATGGGGACGATGCTAGGGACTTGCATCGAATTACTCAAATTCATATTTTTCATCTCAAGCATTCCTCATGGGAATTTCATTACGCCGGATAGAGATCGCTCATGGACCTGGCCAACCTCAATGCCTTTATCGCCATCGCCGAAACGGGCAGCTTTTCCTTGGCTGCGGAGCGCCTGCATCTGACCCAGCCTGCAGTCAGCAAACGCATCGCCGCATTGGAGTCGCAGCTGGACGTGCGCCTGTTCGACCGGCTCGGCCGCGAGATAGGCCTGACCGAGGCAGGAAGAGCCCTGCTGCCGCGGGCTTATCAGATTTTGAATGTACTGGACGACACCCGCCGCGCCTTGACCAACCTCAACGGCGACATTGGCGGCCGGCTGAGCCTGGCGACCAGCCATCACATCGGCCTGCATCGCCTGCCGCCCTTGCTACGCGCGTTCACCCGCGCTTATCCGCAGGTCAGCCTGGATATTCGTTTTCTCGATTCAGAAGTCGCCTACGACGAAGTGCTGCATGGCCGCGCCGAACTGGCGGTCATCACCCTGGCGCCGCAGACTGCCGAGCCGGTCCGGGCAATGAAGGTATGGGACGACCCGCTGGATTTCGTTGTCGCGCCCGAACACCCGCTGGCGGGGAAGGCGGATATTCGTCTGGCCGATGTCGCCGGCCATCCTGCCGTCTTTCCCGGCGGCAACACCTTCACTCACCACATCGCCCAGCGACTGTTCGAGCGTGAGGGCCTGACGCCGAATATCACCATGAGCACCAACTATATGGAGACCATCAAGATGATGGTCTCCATCGGCATTGCCTGGAGCGTGTTACCGCGCAGCATGCTCGACGAACAGGTGGTCAGCCTGCCTCTGCCAGGCATTCAGCTGACCCGGCAACTTGGCTACATCGTGCACAGGGAACGCACCCTTTCAAATGCGGCCAGAGCCTTCATGGCGCTGCTGGATGCTGAACGCGGTGACTGACCAGACGAGACAACTACAAGAAAGGGCGCCCTATGGCGCCCTTCTCTCCCTTGCAGATCAACCCTCCAGCGCGGGCCGCTGATCGGCATTGATCGGGATGCGCTTGGGCTTGGCCTCTTCCGGCACCACGCGCACCAGGTCGATGTTGAGCAAGCCACTGTTCAGCGCAGCGCCTTTCACCTCGATGTGGTCGGCTAGCCGGAACGACAACTTGAACGCCCGCTGAGCGATACCCTGATGCAGATAGGTGACATTCTCGGCCTCGCTTTCGCGCCGCCCGCCACTGATGGTCAGCACACTGCGCTCGACCTGCAGATCGAGGTCGGACTCCTCGAAGCCGGCGGCTGCGACCACGATTCGATACTGGTCGTCACCGTGTTTCTCGATGTTATAGGGTGGATACGAGCTGCCGGTGTCGTTGCGCAGCGCGGACTCGAACAGGTCATTGAAACGATCGAAGCCCACGGATTGCCGGAACAGAGGGGCCATGGGGAACGAACTCATGATAAACCTCCTGAATCAGCGAGTTGAAACTGGCGGGACCCGACTTCGGCATCCCGCTGAGCCCTAGATAGGAACCGTTATGCAGATTTCAAGGCACAGAAAATGAGCCTGCTGACGAGAGGTAACACCATGTCCAGAGTCATGCTGATCACAGGTGCCAGTCGTGGTATCGGCGCCGCCACTGCCCGGCTGGCGGCCCACCAGGGCTACGCACTGTGCCTCAACTATCACCAACGCGAAGACGCGGTGAAACAGGTGCTCGAACAGGTCCACGCTGCGGGCGTATCGGCAATCACGGTCAAGGCTGATGTCGCCGACGAGGGTCAGGTGGTGCAGATGTTCGAGATGATTGATCGCGAGTTCGGCCGCCTCGATGTGCTGGTCAACAACGCCGGCATGCTCGAACAGCAGATGCGCCTGGAGCAGATGGACGCCGCCCGCTGGACGCGCGTGCTCGGCGCCAACGTTATCGGCAGCTTTCTATGTGCACGCGAGGCGATCAAGCGCATGTCCACTCAGCATGGCGGCCAGGGTGGTTCGATCATCAACCTGTCCTCGATCGCCGCGCGGCTAGGCGCGCCGGGGGAATACATCGACTATGCGGCGGCCAAGGGCGCCATTGACAGCATGACTGTCGGGCTGGCCAGGGAAGTGGCCGGCGAAGGCATTCGGGTGAATGCGGTACGACCCGGCGTGATCGATACCGAGATTCACGCCAGCGGTGGCGAGCCGGATCGCATCGAGCGAGTCAAGGCAAGCGTGCCCATGGGGCGCGGCGGGAAAGCCGAGGAAGTTGCCGAAGCCATACTCTGGCTCGCCAGTGAGCACGCCAGCTATACCACCGGCGCGTTGCTGGACGTCAGCGGCGGACGCTGATCGGCCTAACCCAGCGCCGCCACCGGAATTCCGACGGTATCGACGCCGAGCATCGCGTCGATCCGCGCGCAATCATTCTCCCGGCGCAGTGCGGCGAACAGCGCCACCGCCTCGGGGTAGTTGCGCGTAAGCAAGGCCAGCCACTGCTTCAGTCTGCCGGGCGCATAGCGTGGTGCGATCTTGCCCCACGCCTGCTGCCAGAAGTCCACCAGCGTGGGTTGAAACTCTGCCCAGCTCATCTCGGCGACGCTTTGCCCCTGTTCAGCGGCGGCGATCTGCCGTGCCAGGTCTGGCCGCGAAACCAGGCCGCGGCCCAACATGATGTTCTCCGCGCCGCTGACCTCTCGACAGCGACGCCAGTCTTCCAGCGACCAGATATCGCCGTTGGCGTATACCGGCACCACGACGACTTCCTGCACGCGAGCCACCCATTCCCAATGCGCCGGCGGCTTGTAGCCTTCGACCTTCGTTCGCGCATGCACCACCAACTGCTCTGCCCCGCCGTCCACCAGCGCCCGAGCGCAATCGAGTGCACCGTCCGGGCTGTCGAAACCCAGGCGCATCTTGGCGGTGACCGGGATGTGCGCCGGCACAGTTCGCCGTACCTCACAGAGGATGGCGTGCAGCAAATCAGGCTCCCTGAGCAGGATGGCCCCACCGCGCGATTTGTTTACCGTCTTGGCCGGGCAGCCGAAATTCAGATCAATAGCAGGCGCACCCAGTGAGCAGGCATAGGCAGCGTTATCAGCCAGACAGGCAGGATCGGAGCCCAGTAATTGAACGCGCACAGGGGTTCCGGCGCGAGTAATGGCGCCAGTCTGCAATTCGGGTGCAAGTTTGCGAAAGCTGCTTTGCGGCAGCAGACGATCAGAGACTCGGATGAACTCGGTGACGCACCAGTCGACCCCACCCATCCGAGTCAGAACGTCGCGAAGGATTTCGTCGACCAGCCCCTCCATGGGTGCCAAAGCGATCTGCATACCAGGCCAATAGATGTTGAAAGGTTGGGCATTGTACGGATGCCCGACCGCTTTATGAATGTTGCGTGGCCGGTAGCGGGCTATTCTTCGATGGTCCCGCCAATGGTGTCGGTTCCCGTGGTAGCACCCATGCCGCCTGTGGTTCCGGTATTGCCCGTTCCCATGGTGCCCAGGTCACTGCCCTGCTGCGCCTTGTGGTCCCGACTGTCATGGCCTTCCGACTTTTCCCTGTGCTGGTCGGAACGCTCGCTCGATTCAACTGAGCTTTCGTTTGCAGCTCCCGGACGACGGGTGTCATCGGCGTTCTCCGCCGAACCGGCGTACGCCCCCGCAGAACCCGCCAGAAGCAATACTGTTACCGCTGTGAGTGCCCGATTCATGGCTACCTCCTATCGATGAACGACTGCGTTAATCACTACGTCTTTCCAATTTGGGACGGCGACGGTGCTCCATGTCGGTCTCATTGCCACCATGGCCGGGTTCGGCCGTGTCGTCGTACTGCTCCGCCGCTGGCTTCTTGGAGGATGCGTCACCTGCCTCAGACTGGCCCTGGTCATCCTCCAGATAGTCGATACCGTCGCCAATTCCCATCGAGCCATTGCCGGCGGCGCCGCGATCCGCCGCGCCCGTGTTCTGAGCCAACGGGATATCAGCGAACGGCAGTTCCAGATCCTGCGCGCTGACTGTTGAAGCAAGCGCTGCAACCAGCACACCAAGCTGAATACGCATGTCCGACACCTCCGCATCATCCACTTGATACTTGGGCAGCGGCGATTCCAAGGAGTGCGCCGGCGAGCGACCGATGGCATGCCGGAACCGCTTTCAGCGAGCGGGGTCACAACCACAAGGACGAATATTGGATTCAAAGAGGAAGCTCCAGATGGAACCTGCGCTGATACTCCTGATGATGATCCTGGGTTGGCTGTCGGTAGCGCTCTCCATGCTCTGGGGCATGATGAGGATCGCTCGTCGCCATCACCCGCCGCAGGCTCGCCCGGCAATCAAACAGTGTCTGCCACACCAGACAGGCGCTCCCGGCACCCTGCCCTCATGGCACGCCTGACCGGTATTTCCATCTGATTTCAAATAAACCCGTGACAGCCGCGTTTAAAGCTGTAGAATGCGCGTCGCGGGATGGAGCAGTCTGGTAGCTCGTCGGGCTCATAACCCGAAGGTCGTCGGTTCAAATCCGGCTCCCGCAACCAATTTAAAAGGCCACTCAGATGAGTGGCCTTTTTTTGTGCGCGCAAAACTCTGAGACGCTCGTGTTGGCAGCAGACCTCGCATGAATCGCTAACCTTTTGAATAAAATACGCTTTTTTCCTTCCTTTTGATTGACAACGGGTAATCGGGCTGTAGAATGCGCCCCACAGACGCGGGATGGAGCAGTCTGGTAGCTCGTCGGGCTCATAACCCGAAGGTCGTCGGTTCAAATCCGGCTCCCGCAACCAAATCACGAAAAGGCCACTCAGACGAGTGGCCTTTTTCGTTGCGCGTCTTTTTTGTCAGACCAGCGCCCCTCTTCAGCCAGTAAGCCGCGTCTTGTAACAACAGGTCCGTAGAATTAACTCTTTATCGGAATAGTTGCTCAGCATAGTCGGAATAATATTCCCTTTGTTTATGCATACGTCATTTATGGCCAGCAAAGGAGCAGATGGTTTATTCAGCTTAGAGCTAATTACCGCATTCGCTATAACCATTGATGATAGCTCTAGGCCAGCCTGCGTCAAAAACAAAACCCCTTTCAACTCAATTAGTTGGTTCTTCTAAACACCTCGCGACCTCCATCCGCAACTTTTTTTTGGCTCCCTAGCTTGACTTGGTTCACGTTATGACGGATATCTAGTCGCAACAGGGAGCAATACGTTGCAGAGCAGTTTAAGACCAACTGGACAGGTCAAGTTTTGCGGCGCAAGAGTTAAACCCCCTGCCTGATTAGTATCGCTTTTAATAAAGCGATGCGGGCTCGTTCGCCATAAGCATTGAGAGAGCTGGGGCTCGCAGAGTGCCCGGAGTGCGGTAGCCATGCCCGATTCTCTCAAGGTCACACGCGGACGTTGGCCGATCGCAGATGACGGGGAATACGTACAAGTTATTCAAATCGACATGTAAATAAGTCGATGGCGGTAGCTTTGTCTAAATAAAAGAATATTTAGATCGACATTAACTTTCGTCACAGGCTAAAAGCCTACTGCCCAGGCATTACGCCGAAATTCTTTATTCCCACCCAGGACGCCGATCAGCAGCGGTGCGGCAATAACTGCGGTTCGACAAACCGTTTCGCCTCGCCTTTGCGCAGGGAGAACTACAGTGTCAACAATCTTTTATGGAACGGAAGATCAGGACAAGGCATTGATTGCGCGGGATATCAATCAGAATGGCTACGCCTGCATACCCGGCTACTTGAACAATCTGCAACTAACTCAACTGCGCGAGCAAGTTTACGAGCAGGCTCGACAGCATCACGGGGAATATTTCGCTCATCACGACGGTGAACAGGTTGCGGGCTCGCTGCTTGCCACGTTGAGCAGCGCGCCGGAGTTCCAGTCGCTGCTGGACGACGTGTATCAGCTCGGCGCAGGCAAGGCGGCACCAAGCAAGCGCATCTACCTGGTGATGCGCTGCGTGCAGGGGCAGACAGGACGCAAGGAATCGAACTGCTTTCACTACGATGCTTCCCTGGTAACGGCGCTGCTACCGGTGGAAATCCCGCAGGAAGGCGAACAGCGCGGCGATCTGCTGCTGTTTCCCAACCTGCGCAAGCTTCGCAAGTACGTGCTGGTCAACGTGGTGGAGAAAGCACTGCTGCAGAACAAGTTGAGCCGCAAACTGATTAGCCGCGCGATAGGCCTCGGGCTGCTCAAGCCACAGCGCCTGCAGCTGGTACCCGGCAATCTCTACCTGTTCTGGGGTTATCGATCCCTGCATGCCAACGAGCCTTGTGATCCGGCGCAGCTGCGCGCTACCGCCATCTTCCACTACGGCGATCCCCACGCCGGCAGCCTGATGACTCGAATGATCCTCAGGCACAACCAACGCAGGGCACGGAGGGCCAGCGCAATCGGCGCGCATCAACCTGTCTGAGCGCGCATCTGTAGCACCCAGCGATAACCCCCGAATGCCATTCGGGGGCGGCTGAGCTTCGATAAGGAAATCACCATGATCAACGTGACCAAGTCGTACCTGGGCAGCAAAAACAAGTTCAAGGCTTACATCGACAGGATCTACAACACCGGCTGGCTCACCAACAACGGACCGTTAGTGACTGCACTCGAGCAACGACTCAAGGACTACCTCGGGGTGAGGAACATCATCCTCACCAACAACGGAACCATCGCGCTGCAGATTGCCTATCGAGCGCTGGGATTGACCGGCAGCGCCATCAC
>CENV01045285.1_pt1 | contig 18661 bp, 30 predicted proteins | sample 530231 | NCBI WGS metagenome assembly CENV01 (sample SAMEA2619815, study PRJEB7988) | marine metagenome | biome: marine biome (ENVO:00000447); feature: surface water layer (ENVO:00002042); material: "saline water (ENVO:00002010), including plankton (ENVO:xxxxxxxx)" | depth 5 m | reverse complement strand
AGCACTATGAACACGAACACAATACAAACAATACTCGAAATACAAACACAGTTGATTGCTCTCGAGACCCAAGGGGTAACAGAGCATCAGAAAGAAACCCTCAATAAAATTTGGAAGGCTCTTGCAGATTATAAAGATGGCTCCTACGAGACCAAGAAAGACAAAGCACTTGACTATATATATGAAGGTGCGAGATTGATTAACACGCACTACCTCAAGCATGGTCGTGAGAAGTATGTGTGGGAAGCCCTAGAGAATTACAAGAAGGCTATAGATATATATAACGAGTTGCCAAGGAGAATGAAAGTTGAAGTCAAAGATGAGGTAGATAGTTCTGATTATCGACACTCCTTCAATGAGATAAAGATAATCGCTACTGATATCGAAAGACACTTCAATGCGATGTGTTAATACCTCTGATGAGTAGTCCTGAAATGGCACGAAAGACCCAAGAGAGATGGTGGTGGGGTCTCAGGTATAAATAAATTTTATTATGGAAAAAACACTTATTAAAAATGTGGCACTGAAGCAACCTGAAAACAAGGTTGCTCTTGTGAAACACATCATGAAAAATTTTGACTCATACATTGTGAGTGGGTCAATCACATTACAGGAATGTATTTCTAATCCTGACTACGATAGTTCCAAACATTATAGTTGGGAGAAGGTAAAGAAGAAACCACAGGTTGTTATAACTTATGAAAAATTTGATGACACCTTTTGGCAAGAAGCATTGAAGCACAAAGATAATATCGAAAAGCAGTTCAAGTCAAAGGTAGATTGGGTATATAAATATACTATACACCCTGTCTCCTCTCGCATGGGAGAACGACATGATTACACATTGGATATGGAACACAAGAATGCTCTTGTTGAGATGATAAAGTGTGAACTAGCCGACAGGATAGCATCCCACTTGCATAATTGTTGGAATGATTACAATCATTATATCAGGGTCAAAAAAGTTATTGAGAAATACAGAGAGACACCAATTGTTGAGCAGAGAAGGGACCACAAGTGGAACACCGAGTTCAATGGGGTTCTTGGAAAGAATGAGGTAGTGTGCGAGGATGATAGTGATTACGGTACTGCAAATGAACACAACATAACTCTCAACTATTCAGGATATAATACCGAAGGAATGAATGTGACTTTAACCTTCAGGTTAAAAGAGCCAAACCAACATGGTTTATTATATATGAAAAAGGGAGCCATCACATATCGCTATTCAATGGATAAAGAGTTTCAAATGGACTACAGTGGTAGCCACTATCCATGTGAGAAAAATCTTTTGAGGTATGGAGAGTTGACAAAAAAGATGGTAGATGGTATGTATCGAGATGTCAACTACAAGTTGGATAGTAGTTGGGGTGAGACAACAAGAAAGGTTAACTTCTCTACATATATATTAGATGCGAGAAGGTATGTGAAAAATACTAACGCAAGATATCAGTCAAACCAAAAAGCCAAGGTTCTGTTGAGAGATAGCATCAGTCAACTTCAAGAAAAGTTTCCGAACTGCGAGGTGTATACAACAGGCAAGATGGATATGACCTATGGAGTGAATGGATATAAATATACAAGACTTGGAGACTGCAATCTGATTGTTAAGTTCCCAAATGGTAGTAAGATTGCGTATGATGTATGCGATGCGTGTCAGGGTTCTTTGAAGTTCAGAGGTGCGTTTGATAATGAGTATGTAAAGGCAGAGTATAACGAGGAACACTTCATAAACTTGTTCAATAAGCAAAACGAAGGGGATGATAGTTAAGAAGTTAAATACAAATATCATATGTGTTCAAAAGGAGAATGGGGGTCGCATCGAAGTGTTGCGACCTCAAGACTCTGAGTATGCATATTGGAACAAGCAATGGAAAGCAAAACAAAAAAGATATTATATATGAATGGATTAAGTACCTGTTGTGATGCCCCACCAAAGTGGGACACCGACTTGTGTTCCGACTGTAAGGAACACGCAGATTTTTATAATGATAACGAGTGTGATGTATGTGGAGGTGAAGGTGAGATATGGTACTCGGATTATTATTGCGACATGGCATACAGTAAGCCATGTGATGAGTGCAACGACAATTCTGATTTTGAATTTGATATTGCAAACGACAGATAGTAACGAAGTTACTAAAAAAATAATTGGACAAAAACTTGCGTATGTCGATTTTTTGTCGTATTATTGTCGAATGTTTGGTGGGTTGCCAAGCAAGGAGTTTGAATAGAAAAACAGGGGGTGCAAGTCCCCCAACTCCACTAATATAAACACTATGAGTAAAATAAATATAACAATAGATAGTAAAGAGTTTGGTGAAGAGACTGCTCACACTTTTTTTGCAGGGCTGTCTCCATCAACGAACCAAAAGCAATTGAATGAGAGGTTGAAGTACCTCATCAAGCAATGCGACACCCTGCATATGTTCCTTATCGAACAATGCGATATGTGTGGTGATGAAATGGAATATGCGATAGGCGATATTTCAAACTTACTGAGAATAATTAATAAGAATATAATATGGGACAATACTTTAAAATCGTAAACAAAACTAAGAAACAAGTGCTTGAGCCAATGACATTTGGTAGTGGCTGTAAGCATGGAGAAATTATAAGTAATGCAGACAGAGGTTCTGTCTTACAGGCACTTGGACACCTAATCACTACTTGTAGTGGGGGTTGGGGTGAATGGGATGAAAGCACTAGCAAGTTCACCCGATACAAAGGCACATGGGCAGGTGATGAAATCATAATGGTTGGAGACTACCATGAGAGTAAACTATATGATAAGGCAGGTAATCAACGATGGTACAAAGACATCAGCGAGGAGGTAATGTTTGAATTACTTCATGAGAGGTTGCCTGATTATGATGACTTAAAAGTTACAGACAAGGCACACACCAAGGGGTTTCGTTATAGTTGGATTGGTCAAGATGTGAGGGATATGTTGAAAAAACATGGCACAAGTTCACTTTGGGGTGAGAGAAAGAGAATGTTGTTGAAATGGTTTCCAATCGCCTGTCATGAAGGCAATCTAAGACAGAAGTATGACTTTGTTGAGAGTGAGGATTTCAAATCATACAAGGAAATACAGGAGGAGCATATTGCAAATGGTCAAGTTGGGTCTGACCACTATAACGAAATCAAAGACCTGTAATATATATATACACAGGATGATTAGGGACTATGTGCCGATGTCATCCGACAGGGCAAGTAATCTCCACATGGGTGGAGGGGAGTGGTATAGGTAGAGAAGTCATAAACCTCTACTGATTTGACACATACCTTAGTTGTACAATCAGGTTCGAATCCTGACTTGCCCTCTAATTTTAATTTAATAAACATGAAAATAGCAATTATCAGATTTACTGAAAACACAGGGGAAACCTACATTGAAGCCATCACAAATGATGTTGACAAATGGTTGATAGATAACAACTCTATGAGAGATGAAGATGACCATGAAACATTGAGTATGTTTGACATAGAATGGACAACATTAAAAATGTATTAAGTATGACTGTAGCAGAACTAATAGAAACTTTAAAAGAATATCCACAAGATTTACCTATACGAGTGCAACAACAACATGAGGATGCACTAGATATAAAATATGCATCAGGAGTAAACCTGTGGGTTAACGATACTGAATGCCATGCCACAGGCAGTTCAGGTTATGAGATTAGTGGCGAAGTAATTTTAAAAATAAGCGAATGAATAATATAATTAAATGGAAAGGTTGCACTCTTCAACCTCTAACAACTGAAGAGTATCAAAACACAACAGCACAAGGTGGATGTCTGCAAGGATATGTAGATGTTACTTATCGTGAGTTGGTAGGATTGTTTGGCGAAGCCACCCTAGGTGAGAGTGGTGATGGAAAATGTCAAATGGAATGGGTCTTTGAAATCACAGATGAGGATGGAAAGATGGAGCAGTTTTATATATATGATTGGAAAACATATGACCTCAATGTAACTAAAAATCATTTGAAAACTTGGAATATAGGTGGCAACTCTAACCCACATATACTGATAAAGTATATCACTGAACAAAAAGCCAACCTTGAAGCGACAATGAAAGAGTTCACATTCAGTGTGCCTTGTTCTTTAAAGTATACATTGTGGGCGAAAGACGAGGACACAGCACTTGAAATTCTGAAAGAAAAAGGTGGCTACGATATACAAGGAGAAGTCCTTGTAGATGCAAGTGATTACGATGATGCAATACTAATCTAATATATATATATATGAGAGATTTACAAGAGTTAAGGAAAAGGACAAATGAGATGAAAGATATAATCACAGAGAAACTAAGGCGACTTAGGGACAGTACCCCTTGTGATGAAGAGTCACATGGACATTGTGGGTGCGAAAGATTTGATGAGATTATAGATTTGATTGAAAATAATTTATGAAAGGTTTGCGTATGTCGATTTCTTTTCGTAATATTGTCAAACTTTATTCTAAAACACTATATGAATAGACTAATAACTTTTTCAGATGGATTTTGTTGGTGGGATGTCACCGACAAGGCTGTCTCTATATACGACACAGAAGCAATTGAGTTGTATGTTTTGTATGATGATGAGACTGAGTCTCTGATTGAAAGCAAAGATGAATTGTTTGAAGCCATAAATCTAAAATTGCCGATTGCAATGCAGTTGGGTTTCATCAAGAACAAACCTAACTTTTGGGACAAATGTAAAAAAGTTTTGAAGGATGGGTATTGGTATGTAAAGGTAAGTGATTTAATTAAATATATATAAAATGAGAATAACACATTGGACTTTAAAAATTAAATGGGAGGATGGCAAGGAGGAATTTATTAATGAAATTCCGAACTTTGTCGCATCTCATGTTGACCCCTTCTTAGATAAGTTGGAAGCACTAAGGGCAGAGGATGAGGAATTAGGAACAGGACCTATAGGTTCACCAACTGAAATTCAAAAGATAAAAGAATGACTACAGAGGAATTAATTAAAGAGGTAGCACGAGAAGTTGTGCTACTTCTTTTGGAAAAGAATAAAGCCTATGGTGATACAGCAAACAACCCACCACAGATATTTTCTAAACTATCTGCAAAGGAAGGTATACTTGCAAGACTTGATGACAAGTTAAGTCGTATCAAACACAAAGGTTTAAACGACTTGGTTGAAGATACAGTATCTGATATCATTGGGTATCTTATATTATATAAGGTACAAGTAAAGAAGGATGAGCAAATCATCAAAGATAAATTAAATAAAAAGAAAGATGAAGCAAAACATATTTGATGCTTATGTGAAACAGGTGACAGACTTGTTTGACATAAGTGAAAACGAAATCTTTGAGAAATCAAAGAGGAGAGATGTCGTGGATGCTAGACACTTGATATACTATCTGTGTTTCCATAGACCAATGAAACTGAAATACATTCAGAAGTACATGGGTCAAAGGGGATACGAGATAGGACATTCAAGTATCATTCATGGCATACAGATGGTCAGAGAACAAGTTCTCAACGACCAAGACTACAAGAAAGTTCTTGACAACTTAAATGTAGTGGAAGCATAGTGTATGGTCTTGCTGACATATGGTATGAAGCCGAGCAAGATACATATGCTTGTAAGTTGGATAGCGATGGCTACTCTGCTCGAACTTTGTTTGGTGTTAAGATAGTATGTGATAACAATACAAACGAAGTGACTTTATATAATACAACACGAGGTGGTGATTACTATAAAGAACTTGATGAGTTGGAGATGGGTTACTTTTTTAAAGGAGGTTGGAGATATGGTGTATACAATGTAGCGATACAGAACTGCATCTTTAAACTAGGTAAGATAGAAGTGTCCATGCGAAGTGAAGTCAATGGCAAGAGAAACCCAAAGCAAATTCAATCTTTGAAGTCTGCAAGGCTTCGAGTTATAGATAAATATAATTATATTAGTAACAAATTAAATTCAATTAAAAATGACTAAATTAAAAACAATAAACATTAAAGGTAAGGAGTATGTTGAGGTCAACGAAAGACTTATATACTTCAGAAAAAACTTTCCTAATTACACACTAGTGTCAGAGGTTGTAGAAAAAACAGAGAAATCTATATTGATTAAAGCATCTATCTATGATGCTGAAGGTAGAAGGTTAGCGACAGGATTAGCAGAGGAAGAAAAAGGTAGCACCTTTATAAACAAAACTTCTTATGTAGAGAACTGTGAAACTTCAGCATGGGGTAGAGCATTGGCAAACTTTGGCATTGGATTAGAGACCTCGGTTGCATCAGCAGATGAAGTACAAAATGCTATAGCACAACAAGAAGTTAAACCACAGGATATTCTGCTAGACATCAATGATGAAAAGATGGATGATGTTTTGAAATATGTAGTTGATAACAAATCAAAAGGTTTGCAGTGGATAGTAGATAATATTTCTACCAAGTATAATGTAACTACAAAAGTCAAAAACAAAATAAAGAAAACACTACAGGATGGTATCAAAAAGTAAAGATGTAATAGAACTTCTTAAGTCTGATGCTGAATACTACGGTGGTGTAGGCAAAGAGTATTTATCTAATTCAGATATATATACTTTGCTCAGAGAGCCTGATAAGTTTGGTGTGGCTAAAGAAGAAACCAAAGAGATGCTAGTTGGTAGATATTTTCACGCATACATTCTTGAACCTGAGAAAGCCAAGGAATATCTTGTGGCTCCTGTATCAAGTAGAAACTCAAAGGCATACAAAGAGTTTTGTGCTGACCATTTAATTCCTTCTGCTTTATTAAAACCTGAGCAAGAACAAGTGCATGAGTGGGCAGATAAAATGCTGTCGATGTTTGAGTTTAGTGAATTGATTAAAGGCAAAGGGATTACTTATGAGGAGCCAAGCATAGCACAAATCAAAGGCGAGATGTGGAAGGGAAAGGCAGATATAATAAACCCAAATGGGTTTGCTATAAAAGTTCAAGACCCATTCAGTTCTACTTATCAATGGATTGAGTTTCCTGATGGTGCTGTCGTTGATTTGAAAACAAGTTCCGATGTGCTAAAATTTCATCAGAGTGTTCGGACTTATAACTATGACTCTCAAGGATATATATATAGAGAGTTGTTTGGAAAACCCATACTGTTTCTTGTGATTGATAAGCGTACATTACAACTTGCAATGCACCCTTTATCTGAAGTAAGTTACGACAGGGGTGAGGACAAAGTAGAAAAAGCAATTGAAGTTTATAAAAGATATTATGGAAAAAATGCTACTGAAAATGTTAAATTACATTTTATCAGCTCGATTATATAATTGGGTTGAACAGAAAATAAAAAGGAAGAGTTTTGTTATTGAAGTTCCATTAGAGCAAGACAATATCCATGACTACTATGATTTAGTAGACTCAACTATTCAATTAATGGAACGCAAAATTAAAATTAAAGACTATGGCAAATGAAGAAAAAATTTTTGCTGATGGCTTCTCTTTCAAGAAAAGAGATAATGCTCCTGACTTTGTAGTCGGAAGAGTAAGTGCTAAGGTAGATGATGCTATTGCTTTTATGAAGAAACATCATAAAGGTGGATGGGTCAACTTGAATATTAATCAAGCAAAGAGTGGAAGTTACTATATGGAACTTGATACTTTTGTACCAAAGACACAAGGGGAAACTTCAACTAAGGCTGAAGCAGACCTACCATTTTAACAAACAGGAGGGGGATAGTGGTGGTGAACTCTGCAGGGTTTCAAGCCACATTCCTTCTCCTTTTTAAAAACCACTATAATAGATGTCACTAGAACAGAACATAACTATATTTAAAAACATAAAAGAAACAGACACACCATTTCACAGACCAATAGGTAACATCCTACAAAGAATTAAGAATGGAGCAACTAAAGATTTGGTTAAACAAATTAGGCAAGAAAAAAGAAAAGGTGAGAGAAACGAACTGAAAAAAAACTTACCTGCTATATGTTTCTCAGGTATATTTAATAAAAGAAACGACAATGCCATACAAGAACACACAGGTTTTATCTGTTTGGATTTTGATGGATACGAAAAACAAAAGGAACTACTACAAGATAAAGAAAACTTAACAAAGAATAACTTCGTATTTTCTGCCTTCATATCACCATCAGGACAGGGTCTGAAAGTTATAATCAAGATACCAAACGATGCAGAAAACCATGTGAATTATTTCAATTCACTAGAAAAACATTTTGATAACCCAAGATTTGATACGACCTGTAAAAACTTATCTAGGGTTTGTTACGAAAGTTATGACCCCCTTATATATATAAATGAAAACTCAAGTGTATGGGACAAGATTGAAGAGAAAGAATATCAAGAACGACATACACTCAGGGATGCACCTACCATACCTATCACAGATGAGAATAAAATAGTTGATATACTTACGAAGTGGTGGTTGAAAAAATATCCTATGGTCGAGGGTCAAAGAAATAACAATGTGTTTGTTTTGGCATCAGCATTTAATGATTATGGTATCAACAAGTCTCTTGCTAATTATGTGTTGAGTAATTATCAAACAAAAGATTTTGGCATTAGAGAAATCAATAGAACCATAGACTCTGCTTACGCACAAACACAAAACTTCGGAACCAAATACTATGAAGACGATGAGAGGATTAACAACATAAAAGTAAAATTAAGAAGAGGGGTATCCAAGAAAGAAATCAAATCTCAACTACAAGATGCACACATAGAGAGTGAAGTTATTGACTCTGTACTGCAAAGGGTAGATGAAGAAAACAAAGAACAGAAGTTTTGGACAAAGAGTGACAAGGGTGTAATCAAAGTAGTTCACATATTATTTAAACAGTTTTTGGAGGACAATGGTTTCTATAAGTTTTGTCCTGAAGGTAGCAAGAACTATGTCTTTGTAAAGGTTACAAATAATCTTATCGACCACACAGATGAAAAACAAATCAAAGATTTTGTTTTGAATCATTTGATTGAACTCGATGATGCTTCTATATATAATTACTTTGCAGACAACACTAGGTTTTTTAGAGAAGAGTTTCTGTCACTGTTATCTACGATTGATATATACTTCATTGAAGATACTAAGACCACATCTTATTTGTATTATAAAAACTGTGCAATCAAAGTCACCAAAGACTCACTCGATGTGTTGGATTATATAGACTTGGGTGGTTATGTGTGGAAAGACCATGTCATAAATAGAAACTTTACTAAATGTGATTTCAGTAAGAGTGACTACAAAAAATTTATTGCAAACATTTGTAAGCAAGAAGAAGACAGAAAGTTATCTATGGAAAGTACCATAGGTTTCTTGATGCATGGATATAAAAACTTGAGTTATTGTCCTGCTGTAATACTCAATGATGAAGTGATATCTGACAACCCTGAAGGTGGTACAGGTAAAGGTATATTTATGAATGCTCTTGCACAAATGAAAAAGGTTGTAACAATAGATGGTAAATCGTTTTACTTTGAAAGAAGTTTTGCCTACCAATTAGTTTCAGCAGATACACAGATACTTGTCTTTGATGATGTCAAGAAAGCATTTGATTTTGAAAGATTGTTTTCTGTTGTGACTGAAGGATTAACTTTGGAAAAGAAAAATAAAGATGCAATCAAGATACCATTTAGCAAGTCACCCAAGATAGCGATTACAACGAACTATGCAATAAAAGGAGCAGGTAATTCTTTTGTAAGGAGAAAGTGGGAGCTTGAACTACATCAACATTATAATAAAAACTTCTCACCTTTGGATGAGTTTAACAAACTGATGTTTGGTGATTGGGATGATAGTGAATGGTGCAGTTTTGATAACTATATGATTAGTTGTTTGCAGATTTTTCTGAGCAAAGGATTGGTTCAAAGTAAATTTGTAAATTTAAAGATAAGACAATTGTCAGCAGAAACCTGTCATGATTTTATAGAATGGTGTGGTATTATAAATGGTACAACGGAAAATGAAAAGTTAAAAGTTGACACAAGGATTTCTTTACAAGATGGATACTATGATTTTATTGAGCAGTATCCTGATTATGGACCCAAGGCTAAGTTAACAATCTCTAGAATAAAATTTAATAAATGGATGGTTGCTTACGCAGTTTATAAAACAGGAGTTGCACCTGAAGAAGGAAGAGATATGTCAGGTAGATGGATTAGATTAAAGACACAAGAAGAAATAAATTCACAAACAAGTTTGTTATAATGGAGGTTAACGAAGAAATAGACATGGCTTTTAGAAACTCATATGAGGTTATAATTAATGGCAAGGATGCTAGTCTTTTAATCAAAGGTAATGTTGGATATTTTATACACCACCCATCAAAACCTATATCAAAGGATTTGCTAAAAGACATGAGTGATTATTTTGCAGGTGAAGAAGAATATGAAAAGTGTATCAAAATATATAAGTTTATAAATGAAAGAGATAATTGACTATAAAAACCAAGGCTTCAGTGATGAGGAAACTTTGAAACAACTGAAAGTGTTAGAAAGGGTGATGAGTACTACTAAAAAACAAAAGGTAGGAAGAGGCAAGACTGCCACTGAAATAGATGTATATGTATATGACGATGCATCAGATAAAGAAGTAAGAGAAAGAATTAAGAAATCAATAAAACACTATGAAACTAAATTGGAGAACATATCAACAACGAATAATTAATCAGGGCAGAGAGGTTATAAATAAATACAGGTTCGTTTACTTAGCAATGGAAGTAAGAACAGGAAAAACTTTAACTGCTTTGGGAATAGCAAGAGCCTGTGCGTACAGGAATGTAGTGTTCTTAACAAAGAAGAAAGCAATAAGTTCTATCATTAAAGATTACGAACTATTACAACCAAACTTTTTTATTAAGATAATTAATTATGAGTCAATGCATAAATTAGATATAAGTAGATGTGATTTTCTAGTACTTGATGAGGCACATGGATTAGGTGCATTTCCAAAACCAAGTAAGAGGGCTAAGGATGTCCGAGATTTTATAAAAAAATATGACCCTGCTGTTTGTTTACTTTCAGGAACACCAACTCCTGAAAGTTATAGTCAAATGTATCATCAGGTTTATGGCATACCTGCTAATCCTTTCAATCATTTTAAAAACTTTTATGCTTTTGCTAAAGATTATATTAAAGTAACAAGAAAAAAAATAAATTCTTTATATATAAATGATTACTCAGGAGGTCTACCAAGTATTTTAAGAACGATGCAACCCTACACAATATCTTATACACAAAAACAAGCAGGGTTTAAAGTTGAGACTACAGAAAATATTTTAGAAGTTGAAATGAGTGAGCAAACAAGCAACTACATAAAACAACTCAAAAGAAATAGAGTAATCGAAGGTACAAAAGAAGTTATACTTGGAGACACACCTGTTAAATTGATGAGCAAAATACATCAGATGTGTTCAGGAACTGTAAAGTTTGAGTCAGGAAACTCTATGATACTTGATTACAATAAAGCAAATTTTATAAGAGACCATTTTAAAGGAAAAAAGATTGCGATATTCTATAAGTTCCGTGCTGAATACAAGGCTTTGAAAGAAGTGTTTAGTGGTTCACTCACGACTGAGCTTGAAGAGTTCAATAGCACGGACAAGAATATTGCCCTACAGATTGTTAGTGGGAGGGAGGGGATTAGTTTATCAAATGCAAAGTGTTTGGTGTATTACAACATAGACTTTTCTGCTACTTCCTATTGGCAATCAAGGGATAGGATGACCACTAAAGAAAGATTGAAGAACAATGTGTATTGGGTTTTTGCCAAAGATGGTATAGAGAAAGACATTTATAAAACTGTAATCAAGAAGAAAGATTACACAGTAAATCATTTCAAAAGAGATTTATTATCTTTGTGATATGAGGTTTGTTAAGTTCTTACTTATATGGATAAGCCAAAATTTAGCAATACCTTTTTGGGTAGTCGGTCATATACATCTTTCTGTTCACAACTTCCATGACCTATATGAACTGCTTAGTTCAATAGGTATGAATGTGATTGTAGCAATAGGTTTTATATTAGATTATAGAAATGACAGAGCAACAGATACAGAAGAAAAGAATTAAAGAACTTGAGGCAGAGGGTTATTATGTTATCAAGTTAACTGTTACAAATAAAAATGGCATACCTGATTTGATTGCCATACCTCCTGACTCAGAAGTTTTATTTGTAGAGTGTAAAAAACCTGATGGTGTAGTTTCGGAGTTACAAAAATTTAGAATAAAAGAATTAAAAGAATATGCTAAGACAGAAATATATAGGGGAGGTTAAGCATTACGAAGTTGATGATTGGTTTGTCGATAAAATCAGAGACTTACCTAGTAAACTTGGTATCAATGTAGCAACTCAAATAGATAGGTCTATAGACCAATTCAGGTCAAAAGAATATTGGACACAGAAAATAGCAGGAGTTTCTACAGTTTTAAATAGTCCATATTACTTTGAATGTGAGTATGTCAAAGAAGCAGGTGAACCCCCTATACTTTTAGATTTAGCAGAGATAGATGTCGATGACTACCTTGATTATTACAACGCAAACTTAACAATTAAATTAAATGATAACAGAAGAGAAGATAAATTACTTGAAACAAATAGTCAGTAATGAGTTTCAAGTGGATGTATCTAGCCTAAGAAGAACAAGAGTTCATGTAGATGCTCGATTGGTATACAGTTATATATTAAGAAGCAGAGGTCTAGGTCTAAGCAGAATAGGTAAATCAATAAATAAAAATCACGCAACTGTTTTATACCTTTTAAATAATGCACCTAGTTACTTGGAGCAAGACCCTGATTTAAAAACTAAGTATGATTCTTGTCTACTTATGTTTGAAAACCATCATTCCCCTGTCTATGATTTGACCATGCCTGAATTACAAAAAGCCTATGTGAAATTACAGGCTGATTACGATTTAATATTAGAAGAAAACAATCAATTAAAAGAAAAATTGAAGCCCGAGGAGTTGCATTAATAAAAATTTAGTCCTAAATTGTAACAAACCCACATCAACTAATGGTTATCACAGCACTTGAGCAGGAAAGAATACATCACATCAACACATTGATGGATGAGCTCAACGACCACCATTGTGAAATCTATGAAAGCCTTTGCGATAAAGAATATACTGTCACTCAGCAAAGCATAAATCAATTACAAATCAAACTTAAATCGTTGTCTGACTCTTTACAGGATGAAATATAAAAAATGCAGACGATGTAAAAAATTTAAGACTGAGGATAATTTTTTTGCAAGTGGACATAAAAGAAAAGATGGAGGTATAATTAAAGATACTTTATGTAAACCATGTAAAGTTATTTATAACCGAGCAAAAAGACACAAAGCGAGAAGTTGGATACATGGGTATAAAGAAAATTTAAGTTGTGTAAAATGTGGATACTCAAAAAAAACTCATCCGAACTTTACCTCTTCGGCTTTACAGTTTCATCATCCACAAAACAATAAATCATTTTCGGTAGGAGATGGAGGACATAAAGGATATTCAATAAAAAGAATACAAAAAGAAATAGAGAAGTGTGTTGTACTTTGTTGTAGATGCCACGCAGAAATACATTATAATTAAATGAGGTTTGAAAATAAAAAAGATTTAAGCAGAGAGAAAAAGGCTATACAATTTTTTGTAGACAGGTTTCAGGGCTCATTCAAAAAGCTCGGACCTAATGATGTAGACTACCGAGTATACGATAAAGAAGGTAATCTTATTGCCTACGCAGAAGTAAAAGGTAGATATAAAACCCTGAGCCAAGCCTATCCTTTGCCGATTGCTGCGAGAAAGGTAGTAAAGATATGTGACAAGAGATTAAATCCTGTCATTATATGGGCGTGTGATGATGGTATTATATATGGCAAACCAACAGAGATAAAAGGTGAAGTAAGATGGGGTGGAAGAAAGCCAAGAGAGGGTGCTGTCAATGACCAAGAGCTGATGATTTATTATCCAAAACAAAAGACTTTTCGTTACTTCAAATTTTATTAGCCAACAGGAAGGATTTGGATATGTCGAATTTTTTTCGTATCTTTGTTCAAATTTTAAAATCAAAACACTATGAATACATTTGTAAAATCAAACCCAAGAGAAAAGATTTTCTCTAAGAAACAAAGAACAAAAAAGAATGTTCAGACAGACGACTGTGTAATCCGTGCTATTGTACACGCAACAGGCATGGATTATAAAACAGTATTCAACGGTCTATTGGACAAGGCTAAAGAAACTATGTTTCTACCCACTACAGAAACAAACTTTACACAATTTCTTAGGTCACATGGATGGGTAAAAAGGAAGCCCATGCGTAACGGATTGGGGAAAACTTATGAGGTTAGAAACTTCCCTGCTAAACCAAGGGGTAAGTATATAATCCTAACTTCAGGTCACTTGACTGCGATTGTCAACGGCAAACACATGGACAGTTGGAACTGTGGAGCATGGAGAGCAAACTCATACTACGAGAAAGTTTATCACTTTAAAAGAAATGTCATCACAGGAGAAGGCTACGAATCGGAATATGATTCATGCGGTATAGTTTGTTTTTCTTAACCTCCGTATCTTTTAGACGGTCTCAATCCCCTAGGTTTCTTAGGGGATTTTTTTTTGAATCCATCTGTAGCATAATACAACCTGACTTGTGCGTCTGTAAATATCCTACCACTCGGACTTTGATTTTTATTTTTTCCTATTTTTCTAAACGGCATTTATTTAGGTGCTTGATATCCTCCAAGCTTTTTAGTTTGTCTCTTGTTTCTTTTTTGCTCTTTATAGTATTCAGCATTTTGCTCTGCTATACTTTTAGTTTTCTTCGTGCTTGTTTTTTTCTTTGGTCCTGTAATTTGGTACTCAGAATAATTTAGCAATCTAAGTATGTCTGTTCCTATATCTCCATCCTTACCGAGCTCATCCATATTTTTTATAAACTTCTGTATCTGTGTTGCAGGTATACCGGGGACACTCAGAAGCTCGGCTAAAAACTTATTAAAAGCTTCTTGTTTTTTAACAGGGTCTTTAGTTTTATTATACCTTTTAGCTAATTCTATAATTCTACCTGTCACCATTAAAGGAGCAATAGATTTATAACTCAAACCTGCATAATCTTTGTCTTGTGCAAAATCGGCTATCGTAGATGCTATTTCTCCTACAATAAACAGAGCATTTAAGTTACCCATTATAGCAGCTCTTATCATGTCTTCCACATCTTCATCTCTTTCGTCTCTTAAAATGCCCGGCAATCCCAAAGCTACATATTGAAACAAGATGGGAGCCAAAAAGTGATAAGTAAGAAAAGTTCTAAAGTTTTGTCCTAGACTACCTTTACCTGCATTCCTATCCCAAGCTTTTACCTTTCTATATAGGTTTCTTGTCGCTTGAATTTCTTTTCTTAAGTATTGTTTTGGAGTTGTTAAGAACATATTCAAACCTCTTTGTAGTGCACCTGCAGTTTGATAGTAGTCTCTATCTTGCAGGTCCATAGACTGCTGAGTTCTCTTAGTATCTCTTTCAAATTTTAAGATAGCTTCCTTCTTTGCTTGTTCCTCATTCAGTCCACGCTTCAAAGCCTTGTCTTTGTAGTATAAATAGTTTGGCATACCACCCAAATAAATAGCAGCCTTGTCACCAAATTTTGTTGTATACATAACAAAGTTTACATAAAAATCCCAATACTGATTGGGTACAAACTCAGCCATATTGTTTTCTGAATATGACTCTATAACTCTTGTAATAGATTGCCTGTTTCTGTCTTGCATATATACAGAGTTCTCTGATATTTCCTTAAAGGTAGACCTGACTTGAGCAAGATTTTTCATTGAATACTTCAACCAATTAACATATCCAATATCATTTGCATATGTAATCATAGATGTCAACTGTTTTATCATAACAGTTGGGTTCAATCCAATCCTAGTGATAATGAATAAGTTATTTAAGATATTTACAAACCTGTCAGCTTGGTTGTTTCTTACACCCTTGTTTGCAATCTTGCCTATCATTTCACTAATCAATCTGTTTACATATGCTCCATGTATACCTTCAATTGCATCCCTCACTTGCTTGTTTGTGAATATCTTGTTTATATCTCTTATGGTTTCTCCATATGCTGCAAAGTATTCCATATCTCTTAGATAAGTAAACATCACATTCATAGAGTTCATTTTTCTAATAGGAAGATTGTTGTTCACCCTAAACTTAGTTGAGGATGCACCGACAGAGGTATTATATATAGACTTGTCTGCAAGTAAATCTATAGACTCTTGTTCAACACCTTCTCTGTAAATCATACCTGAATAAAATCTATTCCAAGGCATATTGGTTCTATACAAGTTTTTGTACACCTCATTGTACACAGGATATAACGATGGGTAATATTCATTTACCTGCCAATCAGCAAACTCCTTTACCTTGTCTTCCATCTTAGACTCAATCTCTTCCATAATTTTGGCGTAGTTTTTTCCAAAAGTAGCCTTGAAAGAACCTTTGTTTGCAGGGTCTTTATAAAGGTTGTAGTAGTAAGCCATTTCGTTTTGAGTAAGATATACCTCATTTCTTTTCATGACTTGTCTTAAATCATATGCAGATATAACACCATTGTCAAAATCTTTTCGTGCTTGTTCAAGCTCTGCTTCATCTATTACATATGTAGGAGTATTTTTTTCTATCTTGTTGTGTCTTCTAACTTCATTTCTCCACTTTTTTCCATACAGCTCGGTGAATTTGTTGTTGAGTATTAACTCTTGCTCCATCATTCGTTGCTTATATCTTCTTGAAGATGCGTCTACTCTTGCTGTAACCAATTCTTGTAGGGGTCCACCAAACATTTCACCGGGTAGTTTACCAATCAAATCCATAAGACCATCCAAGGCTTCTGCTTCATTAAAAAACTTCTTAACTCCTGTTCCAATAACATTGAAAAATTTTTGGATTACATTTCTAGTCCTGTCTATCCTTTGGTTTTTTCTTTGTATGTTTTGTAAATCTACTTTATCTCTTGATTCCTTATTACCCAAGTCAACTTCCTGTCCTGTAACACTTTTCATTGCAGTATTGGCTTGGCTTATATATTTAAGGTGAGACTCTTCAAGCTGTTGTTTTAACTCTGTTCGACCTTGAGTTACTAAGTCTTCAAGTATTTTAGCAGCCACATCTAAAGAACCTGTCTTGTTGACATCATCGTTCTTCATTTGTAAAGAGTTGTTTAGATTCAACAAAACATGAATGTCTTCTATTCTTGATAAATCTCCCTCACTCAGCTCATCCTTTTTGTTTATTTTATTTAACTCTTTTGTCAAAGCAGAATTTTCTTTATCTATTTCTTCAGCCGTTGCTGATGGTCCCAACATATCTTTTTTAATCCTTGCAAGTCTTTCTTTTACTCCTAAAGATATTTTGGCTGCTTTTATACGACCACCTTGACGAGTTATATATTTACCGTTGAGAATATTATCTATAACAGTTTGTAATCGAGAATTGTTTTTCTTAGTTACTAACTCTGTAACTTCATTAAATATATTTTCTATATTACTTTCTTTTGCATCAGTAATTTTTCTAACAAGCTTCATCACTTCAGACCTTGTGTATATATCCTGAGGTAAAGATTTTCTAATAAAGTTTCTCAGCAATGATTTAACTTTTTGTAAATCTTTTGCTCCTCTTTTTCTTTGGAAAACCATTCTTCTAGCTTCACTAAGCTTCTCTTGTATGTTTTCACTTGGTCTAGTTCCTACAGTTTTTTGAAACTCATACAGCATGGCAGCTTGACGAGTGGTATAGGTCTTGCTTCCATCACCTTCTTTTTTAAACTCAGGTTGTTTTTCTAAGAACTCAATAGTTTGGTCTGCTATTTGCTGTTCTGTAAGCTTGACCTTTTTTCTTTTGTTGCTCTTAATTAGTTTCTGCTCAAAAGCTTTTACTCTAGTAAACAATTTTACACCTGCTGTTACGCCTCCTTGTACATTTCTAAAACTCGTGGGCAAAAGACCGAACAAGTCAGTCTTTACTTGTAGCAATTCATTTACTACTTTAGATGGAAACTTTCTAACTCTTATTAAATAATCTTTGATTACTTCATCCCTGAAGTTTAGCTCGTTTCTTGATTCATTAATTATATCTACTATATCTTTTTGCTCTCTTCCTCTAGGTGAAAAAGGATTTATCTTTCTACCGTTTGCATCTCTTAAAAAGTATGACCCTGTTCTAGCAGTATCAATAGTCACACCTGCAGGTAGTAGTCTTCTAAGCTCTGAAGTGTTGATGACTTTAGGCATAAACCCTTGTTCATTCATGTTAAAGAACCTTCCTATTTCTTCAATGGATTTTTGTTCTCTCCCCTTTGGTTTTGTCTTTTTCTTTTTTGGCTTGGGTCTGTATACAAATTTAATTCCTGAACCATAAGGTGCTATTACCTCTCCTTGCTGAACTCTACCTAAATTTTTTGCTCTTTTTTGTAGAGCCAAAGGCATAATTTCAAACGCATTGACCACTTTGTTAGGCACTCCTACAACTTCTCCTATTATAGCATTAGAATAAGTCGAGTGGTTAGCCCCCTCTCTGACCCCTGTAGGTTTTAAAACCAACATGATGTCATTAATTAAGAAACCATTGTCTTTATAGAAACCATCAATCAACTCAGCTTCATCAACAAAATATCCATTCTCTCTAATATATGTATTGTAAGGGGTGTTCTT
>CENV01009629.1_pt1 | contig 18696 bp, 18 predicted proteins | sample 530231 | NCBI WGS metagenome assembly CENV01 (sample SAMEA2619815, study PRJEB7988) | marine metagenome | biome: marine biome (ENVO:00000447); feature: surface water layer (ENVO:00002042); material: "saline water (ENVO:00002010), including plankton (ENVO:xxxxxxxx)" | depth 5 m | reverse complement strand
GGCCCTGCGCGCCTACGCCGGCTTTTTCGAGGGGCGGTTGAACAACGCGCGTTTGAACGGAGTCCATGACTATTACGGGCTGGTGGGTATGTTTCAGGACCTGTTGTTGCGCTGCGGCGGGCACTGGCACTGTTTCTGGCCGGCCGTGGAAACCTTGGCGGACCGGGAAACCCGGGCCTTGTAGGAGCGGGCCTTGCCCGCGAAAGGAGGCGCAGCCTCCGGCGGGATCCCAGAGACGTTGTTTATGCGGTCTTTGGATACGTCTCTGGTATCCTGCCGGGCGCTTCGCGCCCTTTCGCGGGCATGGCCCGCTCCCACAGGGCGCCCGCTCCCACAGTGAGGACAGTGATGCTTGAACTGGTGCGTGTGAACAACGAGAAGCTGGCCCGGCAACTGGCCCATGTGCTGGGCCGTGAGGGCATCCGCACCCGTGAGGAAGCCGGCGACGGCGAGTTCGTGCTGTTCCTCGAGGATCCGGCGCGCCATGACGAGGCACGCCGGATTGCCGAGGCGTTCCTGCGTGACCCCGGGGCGCGCCGCTGGCAGGACAACGCCTGGCAGGCCAGCGAGCCGGTCACCGGCCTGCCGCGCCAGCAGGTGTTTTCCGGCGGCTGGTTCGCCAGCATGGGGCCGGTGACGCGCACGGTGCTGGTGGTGACCGCGCTGATCTACGCCTCGCCCTATGTGATCGGCCCGGATATCTATTACGCGCTGATGTTCCCGCAAAGCCTGGACGGCCTGGCGGCCCAGCCGTGGCGGCTGTTCAGCCCGATGCTGCTGCATTTCTCGGTGCTTCACATCATCTTCAACTTGCTGTGGTGGAGTGACCTGGGCCGTTTGATCGAGCGCTTCCAGTCCAGCTTCCAATTGATCTGGATCACGCTGCTGGTGGCGGCGGTCTCCAACCTGGCCCAGTTCATGGACACCGGGCCGCGCTTCGGCGGGCTTTCCGGGGTGGTTTACGGGTTGCTCGGCTATCTATGGCTGTACGGCAAGACCAACCCGGCGGCCGGGTATCAGCTGCGCCGGGAGATTGTGATATTGATGCTGGTTTGGCTGGTGATCTGTTATGTAGGGCTGGCGGACATCGTCGCCAACGCCGCGCATTTGTCCGGCCTGATCACCGGCGCGGCGCTGGGCGCGGGCATCGGCCTCTACCGCCGCGCCCGCTATTACAAAGGCGGGTAGGAGCTGGCCCCGCCCGCGAAAGGAGGCGAAGCCTCCGGCAGGATTCCAGAGACGGAGTAGTAATGGTGCCGACATGCGAATAGCCAAATACCTGATGGGACCAATGCTGGCACTGCTTTTGACCGGCTGCGGGGTGGCGCGCCTGGACGACAGCCTGGGTCGCGCGGTGATGCAGAACAACGATCTGGCCACCGTGGAGGCGGGCCTGCCCTCCTATCTGCTGATGGTGGACGGGCTGATCGTCAACTGGCCGGAGCGCAGCGGCCTGCTGATGACCGGCGCCGACCTGTACGGCGCCTACGCCGGCGTGTTCGTGGACGACGAAGCGCGCGCCGCGCGCCTGAACGAAAAGGCGCTGGCCTACGCTCTGCGCGGCGCCTGCGCCCACGACGGCGACTACTGCGACCTGCGCGACATCGAGGTGCCGGCGTTCGAGGCGCTGCTCGACGAGGCCGGCCAGGACGACGTGCCGGTGCTGTTTTCCCTGGGCGGCGCCTGGGCCGGCTACATCCAGACCCACACCGAGGACTGGAACGCGGTGGCGGAGCTGTCCCGGGTGCGGCTGCTGATGGAACGGGTGGTGGCGCTGGACGAAGACTACCGCTACGGTCAGGCGCATATGTACCTGGGCGTGCTCAACAGCATCCTGCCGGCCAGCCTGGGCGGCCGCCCGGAGCAGGCGCGCGACCATTTCGAGCGGGCGGTGGCGCTCTCCGAGGGCCGCAACCTGCTGGCGCGGGTGCTGTTCGCGGAGCACTACGCGCGTCTGGTGTTTGACCGAGAGCTGCACGACGCGCAGCTGCGCGAAGTACTTGAGGCCGAGCCGGACCTGCCCGATCTGACGCTGCAGAACACTTACGCCAAGGAGCAGGCGCAGCAGCTTCTGGATGGCGCTGACGATTATTTCTGAGGCCTGCGGGAGCAGGCCTTGTGGGAGCGGGCCCGCAAGGCTGGCCCCAACAAGGCCTTTTTGCACTATTTTGATGATGGAGAGAAGGATGTTGCGAATTTCCGTGGCCGTGTTGGCCCTGTTCCCGGTGCTGGCCTTCGCCACCACCCTGAAGATTTCCACGCTGTATCCGGACGGCACGGCGGTGGTGAAGGCGCTGAAGCAGGCGGGCGACACCATCGAGCAGGAAACCGACGGCCGGGTCAGCCTGAAGATCTACCCGGGTGGCGTGATGGGCGACGACCGGGCGGTGCAGCGCAAGATCCGCGTTGGCCAGCTGCACGGTCAGATGGCCCAGGGCGGGGCCTTCGCCGGCGCCTACGCGGACAGCCAGATTCTCAACGTGCCGCTCACCTTCAATAACTACGCCGAGGTGGACGCCGCCCGCGCCGAGCTGGACCCGCTGATCCAGCAGGGCCTGGAAGACAACGGCTGGGTCAGCTTCGGGCTGGTGGACGGCGGCTTCGCCTACATCATGTCCGCCAACCCGGTGCGCAGCCTCGACGACCTGCGCGACCAGAAGCTGTGGCTGCCCTCCGGCGACAGCGCCTCCGCCAACGCCGCCGACACCCTGGGGCTGTCGCCGATCGTGCTGAACATCGGCTCGGTGCTGACCTCGCTGCAGACCGGCGCGGTCAACGCCTTCGCGGCGCCGCCGGTGGCCGCGCTCACCCTGCAGTGGTACTCGCGGGTGGATTACGTCACCGACCTGCCGCTGCTCTACACCTACGGCCTGCTGGCGATCCACAAGCGCCACTTCGACCGCCTCGCCGAGGACGACCGGGCGGTGGTGCGCCGGGTGCTGGAAAGCGCCTTCGACACCATCGACCGGGACAGCCGCGAGCAGAACAAGGACGCCTTCCAGGCGGTGCGCAACCAGGGCCTGGAGCTGGTCAAGCCCAGCGACGAGCAACGCGCCGAATGGAAGCGCTACGCCGACAAGGCCACCAATGAACTGGTGGAAGAGGGCGAGCTGAGCCGCGACATGCTCGACCGGCTGCACCGCATCCTTGAGGCCCACCGCGACACGGCCGAATAAATGCGCCGCCTGCTGTTCTGGCTGCACCGTTTCGAGGACGGTCTGATCGTCACCGTGCTGTTGGGCATGGTGCTGCTGGCGGTGGCGCAGATCGGCCTGCGCAACTTCGGCGGCGTCAGCCTGGTGTGGGCGGAGCCGCTGCTGCGCAACGCGGTGCTGTGGATCGGCCTGCTGGGCGCGATGATCGCCTCGCGCAAGGACGAGCACATCCGCATTGATCTGGCCGCCAACTTTTTGCCGGAACGGCTGCTGCCCTGGGTCACCGGGCTGGTGGACCTGTTCACCGCGGGCATCTGCGTGCTCACCGGCTGGTACAGCGTGCAGTTCGTGATCGAGGAATACCAGTTCGGCGCTACCGCCTTCGCCGGCGTGCCGAGCTGGCTGTTGCAGGCGGTGATCCCGCTCGGCTTCACGGTGATGGCGCTGCGTTACCTGGTGCTGTTCGGCCTGGGGCTGCGCGGCCGGCGGCCCAGCATGCGGGAGCCGGTGGCATGATCTGGATCGCCGTACTGGTGCTGCTGTTGCTGGCGCTGCTGGGCGCGCCCCTGTTCGCGGTGCTGCTGGGCGCCGCCGCGCTGGGCTTTTACACCCAGGGCTCGCCGCTGGCGGTGCTGCACATCGACATCTATCAGCTGTCGGATTCGGTGGTGCTGATGGCGCTGCCGCTGTTCACCTTCGCCGGCTTCCTGCTCAGCGAGTCGCGCACCGCCGACCGGCTGGTGCGCCTGAGCCAGGCGGCGTTCGGCTGGATGCCCGGCGGCATGGCGTTCGTGGCGTTGATCGCCTGTGCCTTCTTCACCGCGCTCACCGGCGGTTCCGGTGTAACCATCGTGGCGCTGGGCGCCTTGCTGTTGCCGGCGCTGGTGAAGGCCGGTTACCCGCGCCGCTTCAGCCTCGGCCTGGTGACCTCATCGGGCAGCCTGGGCCTGCTGTTGGTGCCCTCGGTGCCGCTGCTGATCTACGGCATTATCGCCCAGCAGCTGTCGCAGCAACTGGCGATGCCGGCGGTGGAGATCGTCGATCTGTATCTGGCGGGGATCGGCCCGGCGCTGCTGATGGTGGTGCTGCTGTATTTCTACTGCCTGTGGGCCAACCGCGAGGCGCCGGTGCCGCGCCAGGCGTTCCGCACCCGCGAGCTCATCGACGCGCTCTGGGAAGCGCGCTGGGAGCTGCCGCTGCCGTTCGTGGTGCTGGGCGGTATCTTCTCCGGCTTCCTGGTGGTCAGCGAAGCGGCGGCGGTGACCGCGCTCTATGTGCTGTTCGCCGAGGTGTTCCTGTACCGCGAGATTCCGCTGCGGCGGCTGCCGGGCATCACCCGCGAGGCGATGGTCATGGTGGGCGGCATTCTGCTGATTCTGGCGGTGGCCCAGGCGTTCGCTGACTATCTGGTGTACGCCGGCATTCCCGAGCAGCTGTTCCAGTTCATCCAGACCCATGTGCAGAGCAAGATCGCCTTCCTGGTGCTGCTGAACATTCTGCTGCTGGTGCTCGGTGCCTTCCTGGATATCTTCGCCGCGCTGGTGATCATGGTGCCGCTGATTCTGCCGGTGGCGTTGCGCTACGGCATCGACCCGGTGCACCTGGGGATTATCTTCGTGGCCAACATGCAGATCGGCTACATCACGCCGCCGGTGGGCATGAACCTGTTCATCGCCAGCTACCGGTTCCGCAAATCGATCACCGAGCTGTTCGCCGCCACGCTGCCGTTCATGCTGGTGCTGGTGATCGCGCTGCTGGCGATCACCTACATCCCGCAGCTGAGCCTCTGGTTGGTGCGCTGAAGCGGGCTCTTGTGGGAGCGGGCCCTGCCCGCGAAAGGAAGCGAAGCTTCCGGCAGGATCCCAGAGGTCTGTCTAAGGGCACCACGAACAGCGTCTCTGGAATCCTGCGGGGCAACCTTTGCCGGGTGGCTGGCGCCACCCTTTCGCGGGCGGGGCCCGCTCGCACAAGGTGCCTCTAGCTAGCGTTTGCGCTTGTTGCGGACCCGTAAGGCTTTGCTGCCGCCGCTGCCGCCGGCTTCCTGTACTTCGAAGCGGTTGGGGTGGGCTTTGAGCAGCTCGCTGAGTTTCTTGAAGCCGTAGAGGCGGGTGTCGAACGCCGGGCTGCGTTTGTTGAGGTTTTGCCCCAGCGCGCCCAGGTGCACCCAGTCCTCGTCGTCGGAGATGTCCTCGATCACCCGGGCGATAAAGTTGAGCGGCGGCTTTTCCTTGTCGCTCTGGGCCTTGGCGGCCTGCGCCTGGGCCGGCTTGTCCGCCGCCTTGCCGCCGTCGGCGCCGCCGCTCTTGGCGGGCGCCGGCTCTTCCGCGTCGGCGCGCAGAATCTCGGTGTAGATGAATTTGTCGCAGGCGGCCACGAACGGGTTTGGCGTTTTCTTCTCGCCGAAGCCGTAAACGGTGACGCCGGCCTCGCGCAGGCGCGCCGCCAGGCGGGTGAAATCGCTGTCGCTGGAGACCAGACAGAAGCCGCCCAGCTCCCGGGTGTAGAGCAGGTCCATGGCGTCGATGATCAGCGAGCTGTCGGTGGCGTTCTTGCCCTGGGTGTAGGCGAACTGCTGCACCGGCTGGATGGAATAGTCCAGCAGCACCTTCTTCCAGCCGCCCAGGTTGGGCTTGGTCCAGTCGCCGTAAATGCGTTTCACGCTGGCGACGCCGTATTTGGCGATCTCTTCGAACAGGCCTTCGACGATGGCCGGTGGCGCGTTGTCCGCGTCGATCAGCACCGCCAGGTGGCGTTGTCCTTCAGCGGGGTTCTTGTCGTCCATGGGGTTCCACCTCAATGGGTCATATAGCCTACTACCATATCAGTAAGACCGGCGGCGATGTCGTCCTCGCGCAGCAGGGCGTCGTTCTGGCTGGCGTGGCGCACCATGGTGAACAGCACGCTGTTGGCGACGATGAACACGCGCACCTGCAGATCCTCGATCGGGTAGTCGCGGTAGTGCTTGATGAAATAGAGCCGGGACAGCTCCATGAAGTGCTGCTGCAGCGCGTCGGCGACCCGGTTGGTGGGCAGCCGGTGCCAGTTGCGCACCAGCTCCAGGTAAAGGCCGTCGCGGGAGTGCAGCACCGCGAAGCCGAAGCGGATGGCGCCCTCCACGGTCTCGCGCAGGCCGGCGCTGTCCGCCAGGGGCAGGCGGCGCAGGCCCTGGGCGATGTCGCCGGCGAGCTTGTCCATCAGCGCCTCGACCAGCGCCTCCTTGCCTTCGAAATACTGGTACAGCGAGCCCACGCTGACCCCGGCGATCTCGGCGATGCGCACCGTGGTGGTGTGGTCCAGCCCGTATTCCACCAGCGCCCGGCCGGTGGCTTCGATCAGGCTGTCCACCAGTTGCCGGGAGCGCCGCTGGCGGGGATGTTTGCGCATGGCGACTCCTGGGGTAAGCGACGCTGGAATGCGAATTGAATGCGAATACATATTCGCATTAGAGTGCGGACATCGCAACAACCTCGATAACCGCCAGAGCCACCGGAGCCCGCCATGAACGCGTCCGCCCAGCCGCCCGCCGTGCCTGAACGCGCCCGGCCCTACGCCAAGACCCAGGCGCCCACGCCGTACCTGCTGCGCCGCTTTCTGGGCCGCCCGCTGGCGCCCAGCGAGGCGGAGTACCAGGCGGCAACCGAGGGCCTGTGGCACGGTGACCCGGCCATGGACAGCCTGGTGGACTGGATGTACGACCACGGCACCCGCGAGGGGCGGGCGCTGTTCGAGCAGGCCCTGGAGCAGGGCATCGACGCGGTGCCGGCGGCGCCGGAACCGCTGCGGTCGTTCTTCGAACGTGTCGACCGCCGCCCGGACTGGGTGGATCCGGCGTTGATCGACGAGGGCGCCCGCTTTATCCACCGCACCGGGCTCACCGCCACCTATGTGCTGCGCGATCTGGCGCTCATGGGCGGCTACCTGTTGTCCGGCTTCAACCAGTCGCTGGTGCTCACCGGCGCGCTCAGCCAGGGCACCGCCCGGCGCGTGGCGGAAACCGGCAAATGGTGGATCGACTGCACCGAGCCGGGTGGCCTGGACCGTTTCGGCGAGGGCTTCAAGACCACCCTGCGGGTGCGGCTGGTGCACAGCCTGGTGCGCCGCAACCTCAGCGGCCGCCAGGAGTGGGACGCGGCCCGCTGGGGCCTGCCGCTGTGCCAGACCGACATGGCGGCCACCTACCTGGGGTTCAGCGTGGTGATGCTGGGCGGGCTGCGCAAACTGGGCGTGCCGGTCACCGGCCGCGAGGCACGCGCGGTGATGCACCTGTGGAGCTACGCCTGCTGGGTGATGGGCGTGGACGAGCAATGGCTGGCGTTCAACGAACAGGACGGCGCGGTGCGGCTGCACCACTGCCTGATGACCCAGAGCCGGCCGGACTGGACCAGCCGCGAGCTGGGGGCGGCCCTGGCCCGGGAGCCGCTGGAGCGGCATTTCAAGCGCTTCCAGGGCCCGCGCCGCTGGCTGCTGTACCGGCAGCATCTGAGCGTGAGCCGCTACTTCCTGGACCGGGAGAAGATGGGCCAGCTGGGCCTGCCCGCCGGGGTGACGCCCTGGTACCCGCTGCTCACCCTGGTGCCGCGCCTGCTCGGCTACAGCGCCCAGCGCTGGCTGCCCGGCCTGGAAGCCTGGCAACGCCGGCGCGGCCGTGACGCTCAGCACCGCGCGCTGGCCTCCATGTTCGGCGACGGTGAGCGGGCCGTCACCGAGCCGCCGTTGTAAGGGGCGGTGTTAATAGATAGAAAAATCTGATCAATCCGTTCTGCCCAGCCCTGTGCTTTCACCGAACCTTCAGGCGTACAGTTGCATCATCTTTTGCAGACGACTGCGAACAAACTGGAGGTTCCGATGAAACGCATTCTGGTTCTTTACTATTCCATGTACGGCCATATCGAAGCCATGGCGGACGCCGTGGCCGAAGGGGCCCGCCGCGTTGAAGGCGTGCAGGTCGACATCAAGCGCGTTGCCGAGACCATGCCCGAGGACGCCTTCAAGGCGGCCGGCGGCAAGACCGACCAGGCGGCACCGGTGGCCGAACCCGGAGAGCTGAAGGACTACGACGCGGTAATCGTCGGTACCCCCACCCGCTTCGGCAACATGAGCGGCCAGATGCGCACCTTCTGGGACCAGACCGGCGGTCTGTGGGCCAAGGGCGCGCTCGCCGGCAAGGTGGCCAGTGTGTTCACCTCCACCGGCACCGGCGGCGGTAAGGAAACCACCATCACCTCCACCTGGACCACGCTGGCGCACCACGGCTTCATCATCGTGCCGCTGGGCTACGCCGACCCCGAGCAGGCGCAGATGGACATCAAGGAAGTGCACGGCAGCACGCCCTACGGCGCGGGCACCATCGCCGGGCCGGACGGCAGCCGTCAGCCCAGCGACAAGGAGCTGGGCCTGGCCCGCTACCAGGGCGAGCAGGTCGCCAGGCTGACCGCGAAGTTGTAATCCCCGAACCCAAGACGCTGATTCTTACCCCCCCTTGCCGCTTCTCCCCCCAGAAGCGGCTTTTTTTATTTCAGATCAGGGGTTTGTGCATGCGCCAGCGGGTGAGGGCGACGCCGTCGCGTTCCACGGTTTCCTCGGCTTCGGGTTGGAAGCCGAGGAACAGGAAGAAGTCGTGGGCCACCTGGCTGGCTTCGGTGACCAGGCGCTCGCGGCCCTGAATGCGTGCTTCGTCCTCGAGATGCTGGTAGAGCAGGGTGGCGATGCCCAGGCGGGCGGTGTCCGGGTGGACGTAGATGAGGGTGATGCGGTCGTCCACCAGCTGCGCGAAGCCGGCGGTCTCCTGCTGCCATTCGGCGACCATGGTCAGGCCCTTGGCGAGATCCGCCGGAAAGGCCGGGTCGTCGGCGGCGGCGCTCCAGGCGCGGCGCTGGTCGGCGTCTTAGTGATCGGCGGCGGTGACCAGAATGGCGTCGCGGAACACCCGGGCCAGCGCCGCCGCGTCGCCGTCCCGGTAGGGGCGGATTTCGAACGGCAGGCCCGACGTTGCTGAATCCGGCGCTGGGTCGGCGGCCACGGCGGGTGCCGGCTCGCGCGCGGGGGGCGGCGGATCGGCCGGGCGCGCCGGCGCGAACGAGGCGCCCGGCGCCGGTGACCCGCCGAACAGCCAGCGGCGCAGTCGTTTAAGCATGGCCGGGGCCGTGGAGAGTGCTATGAGGCAGGCTCTTCATCGGAGGCCTCCTTGAGTTGTTTTAGTTGTTGTTCTAATACCTGCAAGTACCGTTCCTGTTTGCGCAGCAGGGCTTCGGTGGTCTCCTGCTGGCGGCGCAGCTCGTCGGCACGTTCCAGCAGTTCCTGCTGCTCGCGGGCGGCGGCGCTTTTCTCTTCCTCGGCGGCGGTGCGGTTGGCGTCGCTGGCCGCGGCCGGGAACGGTGCCAGCAGCACCAGCATGACGATGAAATGGATTGGGCGCATAAACAATACGATCTAAGTCGGACCGGAAATTCCCGAGTCTACCAAGGCCGGCAGGAAGATGCTTGTAGGAGCGGCTTGTGGGAGCGGGCCTCGCCCGCGAAAGGGTGGCGGGAGCCACCCGGCAGGATACCAGGGGCTTATCTAACGGCGGCACAAACAGCGTCCCTGGCATCCTGCCGGGAGCTTCGCTCCCTTTCGCGGGCGGGGCCCGCTCCCACAAGGCCCGCTCCCACAAGGCGTTCCCACCAGCCAAAAAAACGGAGCCCGGAGGCTCCGCGATGATGGAGAAGTGTTTAGTCCGAGGCGGACTTAGTCGTTGAGGATCTTGTCCTTGAGTTCCTGGTCGATCCAGATGCGGGCGTAGATGGCGTTGGGCTTGACCGCGCCGATGCGGGTTTCGCCGTGGTAGTTCTTCACCCAGGGCCACCAGGCGGAGTACACCATTTCGGTGGGCAGCCAGACGTGCGGTACCGCTTCCTCGATGATGAAGTCGTTCAGCTCGCGGATGCTGGCGTTGCGTTTTTCGTTGTCCGGCTCATGGATGGCGGCGGTGATCTTCTTGTCGAAATCCTCGTTGGAGTAGCGTGAGGCGTTCCAGGTCTGGCCGGTCATGAAGCTCTTGCGCAGGACCTGAATGGGGTTGCCGGAGCCGTTGTTCATCAGGTAGCCGCCGGCCTGGTTGTCGCCGCGCATGTTGGAACGGAAGGCGCCGTATTCCAGCGTTTTCACGTTCATGTTGATGCCCACCTGCTGGTAGTACGCCTGCAGCATGGCGACCACGTCCATGTGATAAGGGCTGCAGGAGCAGACCTGGACGTCGAAGCTGAAGCCTTTCGGGTAACCGGCGTCGGCGAGCAGTTTCTTGGCTTTTTCCGGGTTGTGGCTGAACAGTTCCTTGGCGGCGGGGGAGAGGTCCTCCAACGGGGTGTAGAACTCGGTCCAGCGCTGCGCGAACGGGTAGTTGAGCAGCTCGCCTTCGCCGTTGAGCAGCGAGGAGAGAATGGCGCGCTGGTCGATGGCCAGGTTCATGGCACGGCGCACGCGCACGTCGTCGAAGGGCTTTTCGTCGGTCTTCAGGGCGATGTAGGTGCCCTGGGTGGCCACGTGCTTGCGGAATTCCAGCTCCGGGGCGGTTTTCTTCAGCTGGTCGACCAGCTGCCAGCGGATCGCTTCCATGATGTCCACGCGGCCGGAGCTGAGCGCCGCCACCGAACTCGATTCGTCCTTGATGATGTGATAGACCACTTTTTCATTGAGCGGCAGCTGGTATTCCTCGCCGTCGATGGTGGTGGTGTCCCAGTAGTTGTCGTTCTTTTCATAAACCTGCTGACGACCGGTCTGGATGTCGGCGATGCGGTAGGGGCCGGTGCCGGCGGCGTTTTTCCAGTCGGCCCGCTCGTCTTCGCTCAGGTTCTGCCATTCCGGCGGCAGGATGCCGTCGTAGTAGCCCCAGGCCAGGCGGTACGGCCAGTTACCGTGGAATTTGCTGAAGTGCGCCACCACGGTGTGCTCGTCCGGGGCTTCCCAGCGTTCCACGAAGTCCCAGAAAGTGGGAATGGCGCGCGGGTTGTCCCAGCGGCTTTTGAACGAGGTGATCACGTCGTTGGCCACCAGCTCGCGGCTCTCCATGACGCCGGGCACTTCCTGCCAGTAGACGCCCTCGCGCAGATGGAACACCACGCGCATGGGGTCTTCTTTCACTTCCCAGCTTTCCGCCAGGCTGCCTTCCAGCTGGCCGTAGGGAATATAGGCCTGCTCGACGAAGCTGTTTTCGTTGCTGCCGCGCGGGCCGTATTGAAGGTCGCCGCGCAGCAGCGACTCCATTTGCAGGTTGTCGTGGTTGCCTTTCCAGGTCCATCGCTGCAGGTCCCAGGTGGTGGCGTCCAGGGTGCGGTAGACCGTGGAAACATTGACGGTGCCGTCGGTTTGCGGGGTTTCCGCCGCGGCCGGCCCGGCCCAGGCCAGGGCGGCGGTGGCCGCCAGGGACAGGGCGATTCTCGGTGTACGCAAATTCATGATGCTCTCCTCGTTTTGTTATTTTGTTAAAGGTTGCCGGCCATGGCCTGGGCCCGGTCCGGGTCATGCAAATGGCAGGCAACGCTATGGCGGTCTTCGATTTCCAGGGCGCGCGGCGCTTCCCGGCGGCACAGCTCGGTGGCGTGGGGGCAGCGCGGGTGGAACGGGCACCCCGGCGGCGGATCAATGGGGCTGGGCACTTCGCCGCTCAGTGACGGGTTGAAGTGCTGTTGCACCTCCGGGTCCGGGTTGGCGATCGGGATCGCGCCCAGCAACGCCTGGGTGTAGGGGTGCTGGGGGTTGTCGTAGAGGGTTTCGCGGTCGGCCACTTCCACCACCCGGCCCAGGTACATCACCACGATGCGGTGGCACAGGTGGCGCACCACCGCCAGATCGTGGGCGATGAACAGATAGGTCAGGCCCAGCTCTTTTTGCAGGTCTTCCAGCAGGTTGATCACCTGGGCCTGGATCGATACGTCCAGGGCGGACACCGGCTCATCGCAGATGATCAGCTCCGGGTCGGCGGCCAGCGCCCGGGCGATGCCGATGCGCTGGCGTTGGCCGCCGGAAAATTCGTGCGGGTAGCGGTCGGCCATCTCCGCTTTCAGGCCCACTTTTTCCAGCAGCCCCATGACTTTTTCCCGGTAGGCGGCGCGGCCCTGGGTAAGGCGGTGCACGCGCAGCGGCTCGCCGACGATGTCCAGCACCTTCATGCGCGGGTTGAGGGCGCCGAACGGGTCCTGGTAGACCATCTGCATGCGCCGGCGCAGCCGCTTCAGCGCCGGCTTGTCCGGGTGGGTGATGTCCTCGCCGTCGAAATGGATGCGGCCGTCGGTGAGCGGGCTCATGCGCAGCATGGCCAGGCCGGTGGTCGACTTGCCGCAGCCGGATTCGCCCACCAGGCCCAGGGTTTCGCCGCGGTCGATATGGAAGGCGACCCCGTCCACCGCTTTCACGGTGCCGGCGTTGCGGCCCAGCAGGCCGGCCTGCAGCGGGAAGTGCACGCGCAGGTCAGAGACTTGCAGAAGCGGTTCAGCGTTTGGCATCGGTATCCACCCAGCAGGCTTTCCAGTGGTTGTCGGTGATCTGTTCCAGGGGCGGCCGTTCGCTGCGGCAGCGCGCTTCGGCGAAGCGGCAGCGTGGATGGAACGGGCAGCCCGGGGGCGGGTCGGAGAGATCCGGCGGCTGGCCGGGAATCGGTGTCAGACGGCTGCCGGGGGCCTGGTCCAGGCGCGGCATGGATTCCATCAGGCCCAGGGTGTAGGGGTGTTTGGGGTGGTGGAAAATCTCTTCCGCGGTGCCCCTTTCCACGATGCGGCCGGCGTACATCACATTGATGCGGTCGGCGTAACGGGCCACCACGCCCAGGTCGTGGGTGATCAGCATCATCGACGAGTTGTTGGCGCGCACCAGGTCGCGCAGCAGCTCCAGGATTTGCGCCTGCACGGTCACGTCGAGGGCGGTGGTGGGCTCGTCGGCGATCAGCAGCTTGGGCAGGCAGGCCAGGCCCATGGCGATCATCACGCGCTGGCGCATGCCGCCGGAGAGCTCGTGGGGGTAGGCGTCGAGGCGCTTTTCCGGGTCGCCCAGGCGCACCTGGCGCAGCAGCTCCAGGCAGCGCTCGCGGACCTTCTCCTTGGGCACCGAGCCGTGCACGCGCAGTGGCTCCGCCAGTTGCCGGCCGATGCGCAGGCTCGGGTTCAGCGAGGTCATCGGCTCCTGGAAGATCATGGCGATGTCGCGGCCGCGCAGGCGGCGGATCTGCTCGTCGTCCAGGTCCAGCAGGTCCTGATCGTTGAACAGCACCCGGCCGCCGACGATGCGCCCGGGCGGGCTGGGAATCAGCCGCAGCAGCGACATGGCGGTGATGCTCTTGCCGGAGCCGCTTTCGCCGACGATGGCCAGGATCTCGCCTTCCTTCACGTCGAAGCTGACCTGGTTGACCGCATGGACCTCGTTGCCGTCCTTCTCGAAGACGGTGTGCAGATCCTGCACGTCGAGCAGGGTGCGGCGGGTAACGTCCGCTTTCATATTCATACGCCGATGGCCCTTTTCACGCGTGCCAGGTAGCGACCGCTGCCGCCGCGCATGCGCGGGTCGAGCATGTCGCGCAGGGCGTCGCCGAACATGTTGATGCCGAACACCACCACGGTCAGGGCGATGCCGGGAATAATCGCCAGCCAGGGGGCCTGGAACATATAGCTGCGCCCGTCCAGGCTGAGCATGCCGCCCCAGCTGGGTGACGGTGGCGGAATGCCCAGGCCCAGGAAGCTGAGGCCGGATTCCGCCAGGATCACCGCCGCCAGGCGGGTGGTGTAGAGCACGATCAGCGGCGCCATCACATTGGGCAGAATGTGGTGCCAGAGAATGCGCGTGCTGGACGCGCCCATGGACTGGGCGGCGTGCACATAGACGTTCTGCCGGGCACTGAGCACCGCGCCGCGCACGATCCGCGAGCCGGAGATGCCGAACAGCAGCCCCAGAATGACGATGATCTGCCAGGTGCCGGGGCCCAGCACAGCCACCGCCACGATCAGCAGAATCAGGTCGGGGAAGCACATCCAGCCGTCCACCAGACGCTGAATGAACATGTCCAGGCGGCCGCCGAAGTAGCCGCTGAGAATGCCCAGCAACGCGGAGATCACGATCGACAGGGTGGTGGCGGCGAACGCCACGATCACCGACAGGCGCGCGCCGTGCACCACGCGGGCGAAGATGTCGCGGCCCAGCTGGTCGGTGCCGAACCAGTATTCCGCCGACGGCGCTTTCAGCCGGTCGATGGGGTTGATGGCGTTATAGCCCTGCGGCGCGATCAGGTCGGCGAAAATGCCGGTGAACAGCAGCAACAGGCAGATCAGCGCGCCCACCGCGCCCAGCGGCCGTTCCCGGCACAGGCGGGCGCAGAACGCCAGGGGTTTGGGCAGGGGCTTGCGGCGTTTGGCGGGCCGCGCCGGGGTGGCCGTGACAGCGGCCGGTTCAACGGATGCATTCATACTTCGAGATTCCTGTTTCACCGGTCGAACCGTACTTTCGGGTCAAGGTACCCGTAGCACAGATCCACAATCAGATTGACGAGCATTACCACCACGCCGGTGACCAGAAAGACGCCGGTGATGATCGGGTAATCGCGGGTGCTGACCGCCTCCAGCAGCAGCTGGCCGAGGCCGGGCAGACGGAAGATCTGTTCGATGATCACGGTGCCGCCGAACAGGATCGGCACCAGGATGCCGACCAGGGTGATCACCGGAATCATGGCGTTCTTGACCGCGTGCACCAGCACCACGCTGCGCTCGCGCAGGCCCTTGGCCCAGGCGGTGCGGATGTAATCCTGGCGCAGCACTTCCAGCATCATGGTGCGGGTCATGCGCATGATCACCGCCGACAGCGAGGTGCCGAGAATCAGGCTGGGCACCAGGAAGGTTTTCAGGTTTTCGATCGGGTCCTCGAAGAACGGCGTCATCTCGGTGGGCGGCGACCAGCCCCACCACAGCGCCGGCAGGATCACCACCAGGGTGCCCAGCCAGAAATTGGGAATCGCCAGGGCCAGGATCGAGAAGCTGCGGCCCACGTTGTCGGCCAGGGTCTCCTGGCGTATCGCCGAGAAGATGCCCACCGGCAAGGCGATGATCAGGGCGATCAGCAACGCCAGGATGCCCAGCTCCAGGGTCACGCCCAGGCGGGCGCCGATCTCCTCGGTGACCGGGGTGTTGCGCCACAGGGATTCGCCCAGGTCGCCGCGCAGGGCGTTGCCGGCCCAGCTCAGGTACTGCATGTAGAGCGGCTTATCCATGCCCAGGGCTTTTTCCAGTTGGGCACGGTCGTCGGGGGCGTTGGAGGAGTAGGCGTTCTCGCTGAGCATCAGGTCGAGCACGTCGCCGGGTACCAGCCGCACCACTCCGAATACGATGACGCTGGCGATCAGGAGAGTGGGAATCAACGCCAGCAGACGGCGCAGGACATAAGCACCCATAGGTACATCCGTTATTGTTGTTGGTATTGGGCGCTCTATCGAAGAACGCCATTAAAAAATTATCATTGGTTCAAATAATGAACTTCAATTTCACTTTAGTACGCGGTTTTTGTGACTGTCAAGTCATTCCCCTAAAGGGTTTTTAGGGCTACTTTGTTGATGTAAACAACTGTATTTGCGCTGTTTTCGGCTAATAATTAACCAAAATGACGGGATCAGTGAGGGGGCGATCAAAAACGGCGGGCGGCGGGGCGAATTTTGAGGGTTGCGGAACGGGTTTCCATTCCTGACAAAATAAGCGGTTTGTTTAATTGATTTGCATTATAAATGCGCGCCGGGAGGGTGTCCTGCCCGCCCGGCGCGGACAGCTCACGGCTCCAGGCCGTGCCGGCGCAGGCGGGTCTCGTTGTCCCGCGCCCACTGCTGGTAGCGGTGACGCAGCTCATCGTCGTCCGGCACCGGCGCCCCGACCCACTTGCAGCGCTGCAGCACGGCGCGCCGGAAAGCGCCGTAGCCGCCATAACGGCGCATGGAGAACCATTTCTTGCGCCCCCGGTTGGCGGTGACCGAGAAATTGCCGCCCAGGGGCTTTTCCCGGAAGGTGGCGGTGACCCCCACCAGCCCGAACGGGTTGCCGCCGTCACCGATGCGGCCGCTGTCGTCGCCGGCGTAGAGCACCAGCGGGCGGCGGTCGCCCATGGCGACGCGCACCCGCGGGTCGGTGATCGCCTGGTCGCGCCAGGCGCGGGCCGCCGTCAGCGCCGCGTTCTTGCCGCCCAGGCGGCTGTCCCGGAACGACCGCCGCCGCTGCCGGCGGCGCCCCTGGCTGTCCACATAGGGCACCGCGCACCACCAGAATTGTGCGGCGTGATTGCGATAAATATAGAGGAATGCATGCACATTGGGTTTGCGTTTTATGGCTTGTTCCATAACGTGGGCTTCCTTCCTGTTTCTTTGTTTTTATTGCGTTCCTGCAATGGGGAAACCGCTCTATTATTACAATAACAGAGTAACGTTGAGAAGCGGGCGGCGCTTAAAATGCGGAAGGCGCATGATATTTTGCGCCTGAACAAGAAAAGAGGCAGAAAAAAGGGGCGCCGAGGCGCCCCTGATCGGGAGGGTTCTTTTTAAAAAAGAACCGCTCAGTCGGTCATCATCTGGCGCAGCACATAGTGGAGAATGCCGCCGTTCTTGAAGTAGGTGACTTCGGCGCCGGTATCCAGACGGCTGATCGCTTTCACCGTCTGTTCCTTGCCGTTGTCCTTGCGGAACACCACTTCGATTTCCTGGCTGGGTTTGAGGTCATTGCCCAGGTTGGGAATGTCCACTTCCTCGGTGCCGTCGAGATTGAGCGTTTTGCGCGTGGTGCCTTCCGGGAACTGCAGGGGGAGCACGCCCATGCCGATCAGGTTGGAACGGTGGATGCGCTCGTAGCTCTCCGCGATCACCGCGCGCACGCCGAGAAGGCGCGTGCCCTTGGCCGCCCAGTCGCGGCTGGAGCCGGTGCCGTACTCTTTGCCGGCCACCACCACGGTGGGCACGTTGTCCTTCTTGTAGCGCATGGCGGCGCCGTAGATCGGCATCTCCTCGCCGCCGGGGAAGTGCTTGGTGTAGCCGCCTTCGATATCCGGGGTCATCTCGTTACGGATGCGGATATTGGCGAAGGTGCCGCGCATCATCACCTCGTGGTTACCGCGCCGGGAACCGTAGGAGTTGAAGTCGATCGGCTCCACATCGTGGCCCTGCAGGTAATGGCCCGCCGGGCTGTCGGCCTTGATGGCGCCGGCCGGGGAGATGTGGTCGGTGGTCACCGAATCGCCGAGCATCGCCAGAATGCGCGCGTTCTTGACCGGCTCCACGTCGTCCAGCTCGGCGGTCAGGCCGTCGAAGAACGGCGGGTTCTGGATGTAGGTGGATTGGCTGTTCCACTCGTAGGTTTTGGAATCCGGAATCGGCAGGCTCTTCCAGGTTTCGTCGCCTTCGAACACGCTCGCGTACTGCTTCTCGAACATGTCGTGGTCGACCATCACCACGGCGTCCTGGATCTCCTTGCTGCTCGGCCAGATGTCTTTCATGAACACATCGTTGCCGTCCTTATCCTTGCCGAGCGGATCTTTTTCCAGGTTGATCTTGACCGTGCCGGCCAGCGCGTAGGCGACCACCAGCGGCGGTGACGCCAGCCAGTTGGTGCGCACGCTCTGGTGAATCCGGCCTTCGAAGTTACGGTTGCCGGACAGCACCGAAGCGACCACCAGATCGCCCTCGGCGATGGCCTTGTCGATCTCGTCGGGTAGCGGCCCGGAGTTGCCGATACAGGTGGTGCAGCCGTAACCCACCAGATCGAAGCCGATCTGGTTCAGCGGGTCCTGCAGGCCGGCTTTGTTGAGGTAGTCGGTGACCACCTTGGAGCCCGGCGCCAGGGAGGTTTTCACCCAGGGCTTGCGGGTCAGCCCTTTCTCCACCGCTTTCTGCGCCATCAGGCCGGCGGCCATCATCACGCTGGGGTTGGAGGTGTTGGTGCAGGAGGTAATCGCCGCGATCACCACGTCGCCGTGATCCAGATGGAAGGTCTCGCCGTCCATGGTCACTTCCACGCCGCTGCCCGGCTCGTGGTTGCCGATGGCGGTCTGGCCGCCTTCGCCCTCGAGCTTGCTGATCTCCTCGTCGTTGAGTTTCAGCTCCTGGCTGATCACGTCGATGATGGTGCGTTTCACCTCGGTCATCGGCACGCGGTCCTGGGGCCGTTTCGGGCCGGCCAGGCTGGGCACCACGTCGTCCAGGTCCAGCTCCAGCACGTCGCTGAATTCCGGATCCGGGTCGTCGCTGGAGCGCCACAGGCCCTGGGCCTTGCAGTAGGCTTCCACCAGCGCGATGTCGTCCTTGGGCCGGTTGGTCAGCTCCAGGTATTCGATGGTGCGCTCGTCGATCGGGAAGAAGCCGCAAGTGGCGCCGTATTCCGGTGCCATGTTGCCGATGGTGGCGCGGTCCGCCAGGCTCAGATCGGCCAGGCCGTCGCCGAAGAACTCCACGAATTTGCCGACCACGCCGCGCGAGCGCAGCATCTCGGTGACGGTGAGCACCAGGTCGGTGGCGGTCATGCCTTCGCGCATTTTGCCGGTGATCTTGAAGCCCACCACT
>CENV01007191.1_pt1 | contig 18727 bp, 24 predicted proteins | sample 530231 | NCBI WGS metagenome assembly CENV01 (sample SAMEA2619815, study PRJEB7988) | marine metagenome | biome: marine biome (ENVO:00000447); feature: surface water layer (ENVO:00002042); material: "saline water (ENVO:00002010), including plankton (ENVO:xxxxxxxx)" | depth 5 m | reverse complement strand
ACCGCGCCCAACGGGCGCCCGCCCGCGGTTCGAAGCCCGCCCGCAGCTGGCCGGGGCCCGGCGGTTGCAGGCGCGTCGCGCCCGCAGCTGGCCCGCGCGATCGGCCCGCGATCCGCCGCCGCCGTCGTCGCAGACGAGGTCAAGAGCCATGTTTTTCACAAACAATACGGTATATTTTTCTACGAAAATCTTATATAAGATTCCTAATATACGGAGATGGCATGAAAACACAGGAAGTGCAGGATAAAGAGCTTCGTTTGAAACTGAGGCTCGCTCAGATAGCTCGTTTGGAAAAATGTCAGAACTCGTTTCTCACCTTTGTCCAAACAGTTTGGCCCGAGTTCATCGCAGGGGCCCACCATAGACTCATCGGTGAAAAACTAGAGCGTATTGCCAGTGGCGATCTCAAACGATTGATTGTGAACATGCCGCCACGTCACACCAAATCTGAATTTGCCAGCTATCTTTTCCCTGCTTGGATGATGGGCCGCAATCCAAACATGAAGATTATCCAAGCCACGCACACGACTGAGCTTGCTGTTTCTTTTGGCCGCAAGGTAAAAAACCTTCTGGATCGAGAAGACTATCAAGAAATCTTTCCTGAAGCGAAGTTGTCGGCAGATTCTAAAGCATCCGGACGATGGGATACCGAGCGTGGCGGAATGTATTACGCAGTCGGCGTAGGATCTAACCTTGCTGGGCGTGGTGGTGATCTCGTTATCATTGATGACCCGCACTCTGAGCAAACTGCCATGTCCAACACTGGATTTGACGATGCCTGGGAGTGGTACACAGGGGGCCCTCGTCAACGTCTGCAACCTGGTGGAGCTATAGTTTTGGTGCAGACACGCTGGTCAGAGAAGGATATGACCGGTCAATTGATCCGTGCGATGGCAAAAGATGGTCGTGCAGATCAGTGGGAGGTTGTAGAGCTCCCGGCAATCTTTGAGAGTGGCAATCCGTGTTGGCCGGAATATTGGTCGCTCGATGACCTTGAACAGGTACGAGCTTCGATACCGCCGTCAAAATGGAATGCACAGTATCAACAAAATCCAACAGGTGAAGACAACGCTATTATTCCCAGAGACTGGTGGCAGCGTTGGGAAAAGAAGCAAGTGCCGAATCTTCAGTACGTCATTCAAAGTTACGATACAGCTTTTACAAAAAGAGAAAGCTCTGACTACAGCGCAATCACGACTTGGGGCGTTTTTTACCCGGATGAAGCTGGGACCCCTGCAATTATTCTTTTGGATAGCAAAAAGGGAAGATGGGATTTCCCTGAGCTCAAAACAGTTGCGTATGAGCAGTATGAATACTGGGACCCCGACACTGTAATTGTTGAGGCCAAAGCGTCAGGTATGCCTTTGACACATGAAATGCGTAACACAGGAATCCCTGTAGTAAATTTCACGCCATCAAAAGGCAACGACAAGGTCTCCAGGGTTCATGCAGTAAGTCCTTTGTTCGAAGCCGGCATGATTTATGCTCCGGATGAAACCTTCGCCGACGAACTGATTGAGGAAGTTGCGGCATTTCCGAATGGTGAGTATGATGACTTGGTCGACAGCATGACACAGGCACTGATGAGATATCGTCAAGGCAATTTTGTATCTTTGCCTACGGATGATTGGGCGGATGACGATGTACGCAGTTCGCGGGTAAGAGCGTATTATGGATAATCCAGAAGATGATTTTCTTGGCGGATATCAACCTCCTCCGGAAGGTGCTCTTAAAGAGCTAGGGATTGGAACTTTTCAAGGAGCATCACTTGATATACCGGGGGGACTTACTGATATCGCTCCCTTCGCAAGCTACTTACTGAATCGTAACCCAGCCATGGTAGAAGTCATGGCGCCGCACTACCAAGCTATTGTAGAAGAATATGGCTCTGATGCTTTAGCAGAAACGTTCCTGCCCCCGGTAGAAGAGGGATTGGAATCGTACCGTGAAGCCGGTCGTCTTGCCGGCGGAGTAGCGGGCCTTGGAGAGATGCTCACAGCCAAAGTTTCTAAGATTCTAGGTCGGCAAATTTCTAAAATTTTGAAGAATCGAGATGGTGTGTTGGTCGCCGTCACACCCGAAGGCGATCAAATACCAGTACCGAACGAAGCTCTTGATGCCCCCGACACTTCTGTCATGCAGATGGCCGACGAAGGTGGCGAACCTCCAGCTCAAGGCGATTTGTTTGATCAATCCCGTCTAGATCCTGACGATCCTCGGGTCCTGCCGACTGATTTGGACGCATATCTGGCTGCTTCAGCACAGAGACGTGACGCAGAGCTCGCGGATCTTCAGAAAGCGACTCGCGAGGGTTACAGACCCGGACCGCGGCGCACGAACACTCCTTTGACCGTCAGTGAGCTCAACATGCTTCGTGCGATGCGGGCGGGTAAAGGTGGTGCTCGTGGGCTGCTGCACGGCATCCGCGGTGCAAAAAGCAAGGTTGATATCGACCAGGACAAGGTTGAGAACCTTTTGGATCCGGCTTACAGGGGCACTTTTGGGAATATGCCTGCCATCTTCCCAGAAGAGCTCAACCTGTATGGGGGCCCGTTTGACGTTCACGGTTTCCAACCAGTTGGTTCTATGGACGTCACAATCAAAGATTTAATTCTTTCTGGGGGTATGAGCCAACGATCAAAACAAATTCTTGCGGAGACCGATGCCGCAAAATCCGCGGAAGGAGGTCGGCCGGGCTTTTCTGTTTCTCGCGATCCTTTGATTTCTGTCAAAGGTTTTACGGATCAAGGCGACGCAACAGACACGTTTAACGTCTCTTCTTTGGAAGACACTGTGATTGTCATTCCCAGCGTTCAATTACGTCGAGAAGATTATTTTGGTAATCGTCTCGACCGAGATGATGTCGAAAGCTTTTCTGCGGGTGACATTTTAGAGTCAGATTTAGAGGCGTTGTCGCCTTCTCAGTACATGCTGAAGGCGTATGACCCCGATAAATCTATCCAGCTCAAGCCAAACACAGAGTTTAACGAAGACGAGCTTCATCTGGGCTCCGGGCAAGGTTTTGGCACTCCGGCCGGGGCCATAGTCCGCAATCTGACCGATCGCGAAAAAGAAGACCTTGTTCGCTATAGCAACCGAATCGCGATTCAACGAAATAACCTCAAAAAAATAAAAAGCTTAAACTATGAGGACTCTGCGTTCACGAACATCACCAGCCCGGATCGCATGAACTATAACACCTTGGGCTTTGGCAATCCGGACCTTGTGACCAAAGGAGTGAAAGAGCTTGAAGAGGAGCTTGTTATTTTGGGTACAATGGAGGCAGAAAGCCCTCTGATGCTCAACTTAACTCGTGATCGTTTTATCACGGCCCTCGGACCGAAGATCAAGATCGGTTTGCAAAGCCCTGAGTTCCGCGCAGCGTGGGCCGCGAAGCACGGTAATGAGGGTTTGGCCGCGCTTGAAGAGCTTGGTCGTAAGGCAGGAGTTCTTGATCCTAGAAATCGTGAATCGCGTCCCAGTATTAGCAACCGCAAGCAAGCTTTAGAAGATGCGGCGCAAAATTTCCATGATGATTTAATTCAAGAGGAGATCACGGACAAGCTTAACTTATTAAATCGTGGGTTCACCATTGATTTTGAGCATGGCGGCGAGGGCGCATATGAAAACACTTTGAAGCTGATGCCGCCAAGAAACGATCTTCAAGAAGCACTGATTGAAGCTTTGCGGACGAATAGTGAAGGTCTTTACGGAGAGGCTGCGCGGCGGCTTCTTCCAGAAGATCGTGACCTTGGTGTAATGATTCTTGACGGTATTCGCAGGGTTGAGAAGCGGTATGTCACTGAGGTGGACAAGCTGCCAGAGGCTCAGTCCTTTAACGCGATTTACCGTAACAACAAGTACCTTTTGCAGAGCGCCATTGAGACTGCCGGTAATGCTTTCCCTGCTACCGGCACGGATAGAATTAATTTGGATCCGGAGTTAAAAGAAGCCTTGGCCGCATTAAAACGGTCGAGGCGAGGGGATCCAGAGGGGCCAAAGAGTTATGCTCGGGACATTGTGGCGAAGCGTGAGGCCCGGATGCGTCCGGCTGGGGCTCAGTTGTACGCTGAAGGCGGCATCGTTTCGATGATACCCAAAGTCGTGAACAATTATCACGCCGGGGGGTATGTTCACAGCCATTCAACGGGTTTTTATGATCCAACTCGGGAAAGTGTGCAGTATTTTTATAACGAAGCGGGTGATTTAGACAGTGCGTTACGTCGAACACCCAGCCCTATAGAGGCGCAAACGGGTGTTTATGTTGGTGATTTTACCCCAGCTCCGCCAACAAGTTACAGACCGTCAAAAGAGGGCCCGCCAACAACCGATCTTGTGTTTGACGAGGCCACGAATACATACCCGCTGACCGCGGACCAACAAAAATTATTGGATGCTGCGCGTCAACTAATTATGGGCAACACAGAATACGAAATAGATATGTTGGCATTGGAAGGTCCAGAAACCTACGGGTTGATGGGTTCGGCGTTTGACATGGACCCGGTTCGACAGCGTCAAGCCTTGAATGCTTTGGGGATTACAAGCTTGATTCCTCAATTAACGGCACAGGAACGTAATATTTTTACAAGCATGCCTGCGGTTATGAGCCCGGAATCTGCACAAATTTTCAATAACAATTACGGCAGTTACTTCCCTTACTATGACCAAATAACCATAAACCGTGAGGCTATAAACGAGTCGATTGCCGAGGGCACAAATTTTCAAGATAAGCTAACAAATATGCACGAGCTTTTACATGCGGGCATAAATAAACGCATGGCCGACATGGTCAAAAGACGCCCAACATACTTCCAAAGCCTCGGTAAGAGCATTTTCGGGCCCGTTTCTCCTGCCCTCCCAAGACCGGGGTCTGTTGAAGATTTCAGGAGCGAAGATGCGATCATTCTGGAAAACCAACCTTCCGGTGAAGGGCCCTTCCAAGAGTATCTGTTTGATATCAGGCGTTTTTATGCTTACAACAATGTGCCCGAGCAAAATCGTTTGAGGTTTGAAGATATTAATCAATATGCGATAGATCTTGAGCAACGAGCGGGCGCTTTGCGGAACGATTTCGAAGTAGCCAAAATGACTGGTTTTGGCGGTCCGACTGAAGATTTAGTATTGAAAATAGAGGCCGCTGCGGATGAAGCAAAATTCCGTGCCGAAGTGGGCTTCCAAGGTCTAATTAAGCCGTACTTAACAAGCCTTGGAGGGCCGTTGGGCAAAACAGAGTTTGATTTGGAACATTCGCTTGTTGCTGTGCCAACAACCTTACAGTTTTTGCCACAAGCTGCTGAAAGCGGTCCTTTGTTTCAACAGGTTCAAAATGTATCTGGTTTAGCAAATTATGCAGGTCGTTATCTGCCGGAAGAGTCGAAGTACAAGGTGGAGGATCAGATTGAAAAAGCTGGTTTATTTCAAAAGTATCCATTGATGGAACACTACTTTTATTATGGAACTCTAGGCCCTCACTTTAAAGACGGTCAGATTATAGATCCTCCAGGGTTTGAGGTGTTTGACAAAGATAATCGTAGATTTTACGGAGATCTTTTGGACGGTTTGTTGTCAGGAAAGTTCCCATCAAAGACAACTGCAAACGTACAAAACCCAGATCTGCAACCGCTCTTAAAGCAAATCAAGGGGTACCAAATGGAAGTGATCCCTCTCATACTTAATGAGCATCGTTCTTTGACGTCTAGATTCCGAAGGGATATCATTGAGCCTGGAATGAGCGGGGCCGAAGTAACAGGGGAAGATATTGCCCTGGAAGACACATTCATTGACGTGAATGAAGGTCGTTAAAGTGTACGGTTGGGTATTGGTTTTGGTTACTGCGCACACTCCTCTAAGCTATGGCGTAGAGCCTTTGGCATTCAGTGATACGATGTCCGAGTGTTACTTTCACAGCACGGTCGTTGACTTGGATGAAGATTTGCAATTTAACAGCGAAATGCTTTGCATTCGCGTAGAGGGCGAAGAATGGCAAGACCTCCAATAAGTTTGATCGAAAACAATCTGCCGTCGCAGATTGACATGGAAGAGGTGGCCGCAGAGGTCGAAATCGAGTCTCCAGGCGCCGAAGTAATGTCGAAAGACATCATGGTCGAGCTTGAAGAGGATGGCGGCGCCATGGTTTCTTTCGGACCGGAGACCACGGCCCGCGGATCCATGGGTTTTTACGACAACCTTGCCGAAAATTTGGATGATCGTGTGCTCGATTCGATCGCTTCTGATCTTTTGGGGGAGTTTGATGCTAACAAATCGAGCCGACAGGAGTGGGAAGATGCTTATGCTAACGGTTTGGAGCTGTTGGGATTCAGTTATGAAGAAAGAACAGAGCCTTTCCGCGGGGCTACCGGCGTTACACATCCCCTTCTCGCGGAGGCTGCGGTGCAATTTCAGGCGCAAGCTTTCAATGAGCTGTTGCCACCTTCGGGCCCAGTGCGCACGGCCATTGTAGGCTCTGCAACCAAGGAAAAAGAGGATCAGTCTCAGCGCGTTAAAGAATTTATGAACTTTTACATCACCAATGTGATGGAAGATTACACTCCTGATATGGATCAGATGCTGTTTTACCTGCCTTTGGCTGGCAGCACCTTCAAAAAAGTCTATTATGAGGAGAGTATGGGCCGGGCGGTAAGTAAATTTGTGCCGGCAGAGCATCTTGTAGTCCCTTATGAGGCTGCGGATCTGGAAAGTTGCCCAAATATCACACACGTTGTAAAAATGTCACTGAATGAGCTGCGCAAAAAGCAGCTTGGGGGCTTTTATCTCGACATTCCTGTGCTGCCTTCGCAATCTTCAGATGGCGGAAATCTCCAAACCGAGCTGGATCAGCTCAAAGGTATTGAACCCTCTAATATTGACTATGATTGCACGCTTCTTGAGTGCCATGTTGATCTTGATATTGAGGGTTATGAGGACATGGGGTCGGATGGCGAGGCCACCGGTATCAAAATACCTTACGTTGTGACCATTTCACAAGATAATGGCCGGGTTCTGTCTATACGTCGTAATTATCGTGAAGATGATGAGAAAAAGAAGAAAATACAGTATTTTGTTCACTACAAGTTCTTGCCGGGCTTTGGTTTTTACGGTTTGGGGCTTATTCATACGATTGGCGGGCTGTCACGGACCGCCACGGCGGCACTGAGGCAGTTAATCGACGCCGGTACGTTGTCCAACCTCCCAGCGGGTTTCAAAGCCCGCGGACTGCGTATACGCGATGACGAAGATCCGCTTCAGCCCGGTGAGTTTCGTGATGTCGATGCTCCCGGAGGGGCTATTCGTGACAGCCTTATGCCGCTGCCTTTCAAAGGCCCGGACAATACTTTGTTCCAGTTGATGGGCTTTGTGGTGGATGCCGGCCGTAGATTTGCAACTATCACTGACATGAAGGTTGGTGATGGAGATCAGCAAGCTGCGGTAGGGACTACGATTGCTTTGCTGGAGCAAGGCTCACGCGTCATGAGTGCTGTTCACAAGCGTCTTCATTATGCGATGCGGCAGGAGTTCAAGATTTTGTCGCGCGTAATGGCAGAAAGTCTACCGCCGACCTATCCGTATGAGATTGAAGGCGTAACAGCGGAGGTTTTCGCAAAGGACTTTGACGAGCGTGTTGATGTCATACCTGTTTCAAACCCGAACGTGTTCAGCCAAGCCCAACGGATAGCTCTTGCACAGACAAAAATGCAGCTGGCAATGCAAGCCCCAGAGCTCCACAACATGTATGAAGTCTATCGGGATATGTACGAGGCTCTAGGTGTGCGCGATATTGATAAGGTTTTGAAGGCACAGAGTGAGAAAAAGCCTGTGCCAAAGGATCCTGCGCAAGAAAACATAGATGCTTTGGAAAAATCTCCAATGGTGGCATTTCCCGGCCAAGATCATCAGTCTCATATTCTGGCACACTTGGTGTTTGGCGCTTCGCCAATGGTTGGCGCTATGGCTGACGTGGCTATGGCAGTTCAAAAACATATCATGTCACACGTTCAGATACAGGCCAGGGAAATGGCGGCTCAACAGTTGCAGTTCCAAGGGGAGGGCACCCCAGAACAAAAAATGCAGTTTGAGGCTTTGACTGCACAAATGGTTGGACAACTTATGCAACAGGTACAACAACTAAGCCGCTCCCTATCTGGTGGGCAGCAGGGCGCAGATCCTGTCGTCGCACTAAAAGAACAGGAGCTTCAGATTCGGGCGCAGGCCGAACAAAACGATGCTGATATTGATCGTCAGAAACTGCAACTCCAGCAAGGCGCTCAGCAGGAGAAGGCACGGCAGTTTGATGAGCGCATGGCAAGTCAAGAGCGTCAGACCAAGGCACGAATAGACGCCTCTCTGCAAAGAGAGCAAATGAAAGGTAGACAATAATGACTGTTGTAAAAATCGTTACCAATACCCCTGGCAAAGCCCCAAAGGCTGTCCAGACAGAGCGTAACAAAGAAGTGAAGGTTCCTGAAAAGATGGTCCCTATGACGGCTCGTGGTATGGGAGCCGCTAAAAAAGGCGGCTCTTACATGGGTTATAAATGAGCAAAAAGTCGTTCCAGCGTGACACAAAATACTCCGACTATGATCTTGACGGTGACGGCACGATCACTGACGAGGAGTTAGCCTACGCAAAGGAAATGAAGAAGGAAGAGGCCGAGCTTCGGAAGCTGTTAGCTCAACGGCGAATGGCGACCTGGAGCTTGATTGGCATGGCTGTTTTTACAATTATGCTTTTCATGCCTTTTGTTCCTGATGAACGGATTGAACTCTTGAGCGACGTATCAAATCTGTTTTATATTACGGGTGCGGGCATCGTCGGAGCATACATGGGCGTAAGTGCATGGATGAGCCGAAAGTAGGAGAAGCCCATGTTTCAAGCACTTATTGGTCCTATAGCTAATCTAGCCGGTACTTTTCTTGAGAAGAAAGTTACCGAGCAGAAAGCCAAAGCAACTTTGGCTCAGACTGAAGCTGAAGCCAAAGCAGAAATTATGAAGACTGCGGCCACCCACGATTCAAAGTGGGAGCTAATCATGGCTCAGTCTACGCAAACATCTCTGAAAGATGAAATTGTTACCGTAATTATCCTTATTCCCGTGATATTGGTTTTTATTCCGGGCATGGAAGGTGTGGTTAAAAATGGGTTTGACCGGCTCAATGAGCTGCCAGAGTGGTATACATATCTGCTGTTTTTGACATGCAGCGCCGCACTGGGGATACGAGGGTTGGACAAGTTCCGAAACAGCAAGAGGTGACATCATCGATGCCATAAGAATCTCCATGTTTGTTCTTGAAAAAATTGAATCGCGTCGAGATCAAATATGCCAAACCTTACAGTTCAAAGGTGTCTCTGACATGGAAATGTATAGAGAATTGATGGGAAACCTCGACTCTTTGGACTTCATTGAACAGGAACTCAAGAGCCTGCTAGAGAAACAGGAGCTAATAGATGACTAAGGCGAGTCAGCCGACTATTTCGGAAACATTGTATGTTCCCAACGAGGATCGGGTTCTCGATCCAACACTTATGGATCAGTCTTTGAAAGATAGGATGCCAACCCCTACAGGCTGGCGTATCTTAGTTTTGCCTTATAAAGGCAAAGGTAAGACTGAATCTGGCATCATTATACCCGGCAAAACGCAAGAAGAGTACGATATTGCGACGCAAGTTGGTTACGTCGTGAAACTTGGCTCTCTGGCGTATAAGGATCCGAAGAAATTCGGTGATCCGACCGATGAGATGGAAAATTGGAAGCCGTGGTGCAAAGAGGGCGACTGGGTTCTTTTTGCCAGGTATGCCGGTTCCCGTTTGAAAATCGATGGCGGTGAAGTTCGCATCTTGAACGATGACGAGATTCTCGGAACCGTCATGGATCCTGATGACTTGATTCATATTTGAGGTGGTGATGTCTACGCAAATGAAAGAAAAACAAGACGAGTTGTTTGAAGCTGAAGAGCGCGTCGAAGCTGTTGAGGTAGAGATCGAAGCGCCGGCCGATTCCACTGATGATACGGCCACAGTCGAACAAGTTGAAGAAAGCTCAGACGAAGAGCACAAAAGTAAAGTCTCTGATACAAAAGCTCGTATCGATCGTTTGACGAAAAAAATGCGAGAGGCTGAGCGTCGTGAGGAAGAAGCAATTCGCTATGCTCAGGCTCGGCAGGCAGAGGCAGAGCAACTCAAATCTCGTTTGAATGATTTGGATCAATTTGCTCAAACGCAGTTCCATGAACGCGTCGATACTCAACTTGAAGACGCAAAAAATCAAATGCGTCAGGCGCTCTCTATCGGCGACTCAGAGCAAGCTGTCGCGGCGCAGGAGCGGATCGCTCAACTAACTGTGTCCAAACAGGCCCCTGTTGCCCCAGAGCCGTCCACTGCGCCTCCTACGGAGGCACAGGCCCCTGCTGCCCAACCCCCGAGGCGGCGAGACCCTCGTGCAGAACAATGGGCGGAAGAGAATGAGTGGTTTGGCAAGGACCAGGCTATGACTTATGCAGCTTTCGGCATACACAAACAACTTGTCGAAAACAAAGGGCTAGACCCCAAGAGCGAGGATTACTATACTGCCTTGGATGAAGCTGTGCGGAGAGAGTTTCCGCACAAATTTGAAGACCCCGGTGTGGAAGAAGAGCGTAAACCGATTCAGAACGTCGCTTCCGCTTCAAGAACCGCTAAAAAATCTGGATCGAAAAAAGTGCGTTTGACTGAAAGAGAGGTCGCCATTGCCAAGAAGCTTGGAGTGCCGCTTGAGGAATACGCCAAATACGTTAAGAGGTAGACAATGTCTGATACAAACGAAGTAACTGCTGTAAAAGGCACTGATCGTTCCTCTCGCGCAACAAAGACTAGGGAGAAGCAAGCAAGGCGTAAGCCTTGGGCTCCCCCGTCCATGCTAGATGCACCGCCTGCGCCCGATGGGTATAAACATCGTTGGATACGCGCCGAGACTCGCGGCTTTGATGATCGAAAGAATGTCAGTGCCAAACTTAGAGAAGGTTACGAGCTCGTCCGTAGAGATGAATATCCCGATTTTGAGGCTCCCGTAATTGATTCAGGTAAATTTGAGGGTGTGTTTGGAGTCGGTGGACTTGTTCTTGCTCGGATTCCGTTGGAGACGGTGGCCGAAAGAACCGAGTACTTTCAAGGAAGATCTCGGGACCAGATGGATGCCGTCGATCACGACATGATGAGAGAGAACGCTCATTCAACGATGACGATCACGAAACCTGAACGTCAATCCCGTGTAACCTTTGGAGGCACTAACAAATAGTGTCGAAGGAGAATAGAAGATGGCAAATGCACTAACTGGTGGCTTTGGTCTTCGTCCGGTTGGGATTACGGGTGGTGAATCTAATAACATGGGCCTGACCCAGTATGAGATTGCCAGCAACAATACTAATGCCATTTACAAAGGCGGTATTGTGATTCCCACCGCGGCCGGAGTCATTGACATTACGGATCAAGCGGTCGCCCCGCTTGGTGTTTTCAACGGCTGTGAGTATGTTGATTCAAACACTAAAAAAACGGTGTTCAACAATTACTGGCCGGGCTCCAATAACGTCAGTGTTGACACGAACTTCCCAATCAAAGCATTCGTGTATGACAACCCAATGCAGCTTTTTGTGGTTGTAGCTGACGGCACAAATACAGATCGTGCAACCGCTTTGGCAGACGTTTTTGCAAATGCATCAATGGCGTCTGTAAATAATGGTAGCACTAACACTGGTCAATCGAGCGACATGTTGGATATCAGCACCGCGGCAACAACGGCAACGTTGGACGTGCGTATTGTTGGTCTCTACGAGGATGACGCGAACGTGGATTACTCTGCGGTGGGTCACCAATACATTGTCCGACTTCTAGGCCATTTCAACAGTGGTTTTGCAGCCGCCGTAGGCACCGCTGCAAACACCGGTATTTAAGGAGGGCTTGTAAATGGCTATTTCTCGCGCACAACTGGCGAAAGAGCTTGAGCCTGGCTTGAATGCTCTTTTTGGCCTTGAGTATGATCGTTACGAAAACGAGCATGCTGAAATCTACGACGAAGAAGCTTCGGATCGTGCCTTTGAAGAAGAGGTGATGCTCGGTGGCTTCGGAACGGCTCCGGTCAAATCCGAAGGCGGAACAATTAGCTTCGATGATGCACAAGAGACTTTCACGGCTCGTTACACACACGAGACCATTGCTCTTGCGTTTTCTATCACCGAAGAGGCGATTGAAGATAATTTGTATGACCGCCTTGCGGCGCGTTATACGAAGGCTCTTGCCCGCTCGATGGCTCAGACCAAGCAGATCAAAGCTGCTGCTGTTCTGAACAACGCTTTCAGCACCAGTAGTCCGATTGGTGATGGGGCAGCACTCTGCTCGTCTTCGCACCCCTCTCTTACTGGTAACCAGCGTAACCTGTTGTCTACTGCTGCGGATCTCAATGAGACCTCGCTGGAGCAGATGCTGATTGATATTGCTGGCATCACTGACGAGCGTGGTCTTAAAGTCGCCATCCGTGGCATGAAGCTGATTATTCCCAAGGAGCTTCAGTTCATTGCAGAGCGTGTGATGAACTCCAATCTCCGGCCGGCTACCGCTGACAATGATGTCAACGCGGTTCGCTCGATGGGAATGCTTCCAGACGGGGCAGTGGTAAACCACTTCCTGACTGATACGGATGCTTTCTTCATCAAGACGGATGCTCCTAACGGCTTCAAATACTTCAATCGTTCACCGATCAAAACTGCCCTAGAGGGCGATTTTGACACGGGTAACACTCGCTTCAAGAGTCGCGAGCGTTATAGCTTCGGTGTTTCCGATTGGCGTTGTGTTTTCGGCACACCTGGCGCATAATTCTCTTTGTTAGGGAGACGCGGCAGCGCAACTTGAGAAAGGGCGGCAGTATTGCCGCCCTTTCTTTTTTACGTTAAGGTAGTTTATCCCTGACAGCGAAAGCTGACACTTGCCACGACAGGAGATCTAAATGGCAAACACAACCTTCTCAGGTCCAATCCGCTCTAAAGGCGGATTCAATGTGATCAATGAAAGCAGCACCACTGGTGCGATTACGGAAACTGGTTTTTCCGTTAACTCGACTGGTCAACTGATTTCTCTTGGAACAAGAAAAATCCAAACTTTTGTAGGCACCCTCGCAGGCACGGACACCTCCACAGCATACGCTGACGGTGATGTTCTCGTGGAGCTTGGCACCCTGAACACTGATCATCCCGATGATCTTGTAACGGCAACTAAGTTTTTCATTCACAAGGCAGTGATTGGTATCACGACCGCAGCAGGTCAGACACTGGTCGGCTCGTTGCAGCTTAGTGCTACAAGCGGCACCGCTACTAACGCAGCAGTTTCTTCAGGCACTGAAATCGTTGGTGCTGGCGTTACGGTGTTTGATCCGCAAGTTAGTGCAGCCGCTTCCGTAACTGAGGTTGACATTAACTTCAACAATACCGCCGGTAATTTCCATGTTTTCGAGCCTAATGTGACGGCAGCGATTGCAAGTAAGCACCTGTATGCAGCAGCAACCACGACCCTAAACGCGGATGCAACCGCTGGACGTTTCACGGTTGAGCTAGAGTACTCAGTATTCTAAGGAGTCACCAATGGCAGGCTCAGATGTAAAGACGAAACGGGTTACCGGCACGGGCTCTCTCGCTGTCGGCCCCGCTCGTATCAGACAGATTCAGTTGAAGACTGCATCTGGAACCCCACGACTCACTATTACAGATGGTTCTGGCGGCGCTACAGTCCTTGACTTGGACTTTAATGCTTCGGACACACACTCTGTGAACATCCCTGCTGAAGGTATCCGGGTTACCGACATTTTTGTTGGAACCCTGACAAATATCACGGCAGTGACGTTCTTTTTTAACTAGGTGAAACGTGGCTAAGCGTAAGGCAAAAATGCCGCCGCGCAACAAAAAGAACTTCCGCCCCACAAAAGCTGGGGCGGGAATGACTAAAGCTGGGGTAGCTGCTTATCGAAGAGCCAACCCTGGATCCAAACTCAAAACGGCTGTCACGGGCAAAGTAAAAAAAGGTTCAAAAGATGCAAAGCGTCGTAAGTCTTTTTGTGCACGCTCTGCGGGTCAAATGAAAAAATTTCCAAAGGCTGCGAAAAACCCAAATTCCAGGTTGCGTCAGGCCCGTAGAAGGTGGAAGTGCTGATGAAAGCAGAAGATGTATTGAAGCTTCTTGAAAAGCATGAAGCAGAATGCAGCCAAAGATACATGGATATCCAAGATAAATTGAAATCTTTGGACAATCGCATGTGGGGTATTATGATTTTGATTGTTGTAGCTGCTGGATTGGAGCAACTGATATGATGCGGTCCGATTTTCCTGTAACCACGTCACGAGTGAGAACTGGCGCAAAACCTCGGAAACCTGGCGTCACCTACATGAAAAACGGTGGCAAAGCCAGCAAGAAAAGTAAAGGTTCGAAAATTTGTCCTGAGGGTAAGGCGTGGGCAAAACGCACCTTTGACACTTACCCAAGCGCCTACGCAAACCTTGCCGCTTCGAAATATTGCAAAGATCCAAATTACGCAAAAAAGTCAAAGGGCGGTAAACGGCGAGGACGGTAGCGATGAAGGCACCTCAAAAAGCCAAAATCAAAAAAGTTGCTGGCAAGTTGCGTAAAGCCTCCCGTGCTCATGCAAAACAAGCCAAAACCTTGTCTTCTCTTGTAAAGTCGCCTCGCAGGAAGAGGTAGTCATGGGTGAGCTACAAAAATGGCTTGATCAAGACTGGGTGAGGATCGGGCGTGATGGAAAGATAAAAGGTAAATGTGGCACGTCAAAAGATAAAAAGAATCCTGATCGTTGTTTACCGAGAAAAAAAGCTCAGAGTTTGACACAAAGCCAGCGAGCTTCAACAGCTCGCAAAAAGAAAAAAGCTGGCAAGAAAGGCAAAACAGTTGTTGCAAACACCAGGGCAGCAAAGGTGATGACTGCTGCGAACGGTGGGCCAGTTAAAAGACCATTCCGTGGCAAACGTATCAAAGGTACGGCTGTCGCGAGGGGCTGCGGAGCGGTTATGCCGGGTCGTAGAAAAAGGACCAAAGGGTCTGTAACTCAAGCATGAGGTGAATCATGGCTATGAAAAAGAAAGGCTACGCACGCGGAGGTGCTGCCAAAAAAATGAAGCGTGGCGGTGCTGCGAAAAAAGCACCTATGAAAATGAAGAATGGCGGCATGGCGATGAAGAAAAAGGGCATGGCCCGTGGCGGTGCTGCTAAAAAGGCCATGAAAATGCGGAATGGCGGCATGGCGATGAAGAAAAAAGGTATGGCCCGCGGTGGTGCTGCTAAAAAGGCCATGAAGATGCGTAACGGTGGTGCGGCAATGAAGAAGAAGGGCATGGCTCGTGGCGGCGTCGCAAAGAAGATGAAGCGCGGGGGCCGTGTGAAAAGGTGAGGTATGCCTTACCTGCAAAGCAATATCCCGCATTTCAAATGTTGGGTTCGTCGCGAATACACTTGTAATCACGAGCGCCATCACGGTGATTTTTTACATGCGATGGCTATCGCTGTAACAACGTTGCCAAATCGTTGTTTATCTTTTCAGCTTATTTTCACAGGCTGTGAAGTAGATGACACTGAGGAGCCAAACGTCCACGGTGGGGCAATGTGGGCAAGAATGCCTATCACTGCTTTGGTTGGAGACACGCCCCTTGAAAGATGGCCGGATCCTATGCCCGTTCATGCTGCACAACCTTGGGATTGTATGTCTCACACTCATGCGGTGTATAGCATGGCAAGAGCACAACCGTGCCCGTGGTTAGCTAAAATTGATGGGGACTTTTACCCTGCAAAGTACCTTTTCACGGTGGACTACACGGAAAGTGAAATAGCAGACGACCCTGCACAGCATAAACAGAGTCATGTGTTGGAGTTACTTGATGCCGGCGATTGGACCGGAAATATCGTAGCCCTCCCCAACAATCGTGTGCGAGTCACCCATCCAGCCTGGTTTGAAACTGGCGAGGGAGCACCTGACTTTCTTCCGTCTCAACACATCCACTATTCAAAATCTGATTTAGACTATACATTAGATATCAATCAGATTTTTGATAACTTGTATGCGGGTAATGAGAAATGACAACCTCGGGGTCCACTGATTTTGAACTCAACGTCGCTGACTATGTTGAGGAGGCGTTTGAGCGGTGTGGACTTGAGGTCCGCACCGGTTATGATTTACAAACCGCTCGTAGATCATTGAACTTACTTTTTGCCGATTGGGCGAATCGTGGTTTGAATCAGTGGACCGTTGCACAACGCACTCAAACAGTTACGGCAGATGACGTTGACTACGATCTGGGCACAGATGTAATTGATGTTCTTTCGATGGTCGTTACGCGCAGCTCTGTGGATTTTTCGATGGATAGGATCAGCAGAGACACCTACCTGAATATTCCAACTAAAACGACAACGGGTCGTCCCACCCAATTCTTTATAGACAGACAGATCACACCAAAAATTAAAGTGTGGCCGGCTCCTGAAAATTCTACTGACGTCCTCAAATTTGACTGTCTAACTCGTATTGAAGATGCAGATGCGGCAGTTAATACAGTGGATGTTCCCTTCCGTTTTTACCCTTGTTTGGCAGCTGGGCTTGCTTATTACCTCAGCATGAAACGTGCTCCTGATCGAGTGCAACTTCTCAAAGCAGTCTATGAGGAGGAGTTTGATCGGGCACAAGCTGAGGACAGAGACCGAGCCTCGTTTACAATTACTCCAAGTCTTGAATATTTTAGGATTGGGTGATGTCAAAATTTGCTTCAGGCAAAAATGCTTACGCCGTTTCTGACAGATCGGGCCAACGATATCGTTATACACATATGCGGCGTGAATGGAATGGGCTGTTAGTGGGTAGGGATGAGTTTGAGGCAAAACATCCACAACTTGGGCCATTCAAGATTACAAGTGACCCTCAGGCTTTACGAGATGCACGACCGGATCGCACGGAACCGGTCGTGCAGCAGCTGTTAACAAAGAATGCTTTTTTGTCAGGATCTGCGGGTACTGCGGTGATTACTGTTACAGAAACAAATCATGGTCGGACGACCGGTGATACAGTGCGTTTTCGAAAGGCAAACGGATTCGATGGTTTTTCTTCAGCGGTTTTGGAAAACAGTTCTGGATATTCAATCACGGTCAGCAGCACTGATACCTATACTTTCACGGCAAGCTCCGGCACGGCCACCGCGGGTGGTGAACGCGGGGGCGGTGAAAATGCGACTGCCGGGCCGGTGACGTTGGAGAAGTAGATGGCATTCACATTTGCACAGTTAAAAACTGCGATACAGGAGTACACCGAAAACACGGAAACCACCTTCGTGTCTAACGTGGATGACTTTATTCGCGCGGCAGAAGATCGAATCTTCTACCTCGTGGACCTAGAGTATTTTCGCAAAAACGCTACAAGTGCAGTGACGCAGAATGATCCATTCTTGTCATTGCCGACAGACTTTCTAGCTTCTTTTTCGTTGTCCATAACGAACAGTAGCTCAAAGGAGTTTTTGCTACAAAAAGACGTGAACTTCATTCAAGAGTACAATCCCAACTCAGCCACGACGGGCACGCCCAAGTATTACGCTAGGTTTGATGTAGACAATTTGATTCTAGCTCCAACTCCTGACAGCAACTACGTCTGTGAGTTTCATTACTTCTATCGCCCTGCCTCTCTCACAGCAGGAGCAGACAGCGGCACAACCTGGTTAAGCACCAACGCTCCCAATGCCTTGCTTTACGGTTCGTTGTACGAAGCGTATATTTACATGAAAGGTGAGCCAGACATGCTTCAGTTGTATGATAAGCAGTTCACCGAGGCGCTTTCGAGGTTGAAAGATCTGGCAGAGGCGAGAGAGAACGCTGACGCTTATCGTAGGGGCTTGCCAGAACGGCCTCGCACATAAGGAGTAGGAGATGGCTACATCCAACGCAGCAACAAACTACCTTGAGCGGAGGTTGTTGCATTTCATATTCAAAAACAACTCACTGAGTTTCTCCTCGCCGGGTGACAGTATCTACGTCGGTCTGGCTACTGCTGTATCTGCGGCAGAAACAGGGTCTGTTACCGAAGCGGACTTCACAAATTATGCAAGGGTGCAGGTTACAGCCTCCAACTGGACAACCATTGGCTCTGACTCTACCGACACGCAGACGGCAACAAACGCCGCCAACATCGACTTTCCGGCAGCAGGAACTACCACTGCTGATACGATCACTCATGTGTTTATTGCGGACGCCTCGTCCAGTGGCAACATCTTGTTTGTTGGCGCACTTGATGCCAGCAGGACTATTGACGATGGCGATATCTTCCGCATCAACGCAGGGAATCTCGTGATTGAGTTGAAGTAACATGGCACTGGTACTCAAGGATCGCGTCAAGGAGACGACCACTACCACCGGCACTGGCACCTATACATTGGCCGGTGCCGTTACTGGTTTTGAGGCATTTTCGTCTGTTGGCGATGGCAACACGACATACTACGCCTGCACAGATGGCACTGACTTTGAGGTTGGTGTTGGCACCTATACATCAGCTGGCACGACATTAGCTCGTACAACAATACTTCAGTCTAGCAACAGCGACAGTGCGGTAAGTTGGAGTTCTGGCACAAAGACAATCTTCTGCGCGCAGCCGGCAGAAAAAGCGGTGTTCCTTGATGCTAGTGGCAACATCATAGCGGCTAACGGCAGCGCACTGACCTCGTTAAACGCTAGTAAC
>CENV01017458.1_pt1 | contig 18780 bp, 15 predicted proteins | sample 530231 | NCBI WGS metagenome assembly CENV01 (sample SAMEA2619815, study PRJEB7988) | marine metagenome | biome: marine biome (ENVO:00000447); feature: surface water layer (ENVO:00002042); material: "saline water (ENVO:00002010), including plankton (ENVO:xxxxxxxx)" | depth 5 m | reverse complement strand
TGGGCGTGGCCGGATCACGGCGCTCGGCGAAGCCGGCCCGGAACAGGGCCCGGCAGTACGCCGGCAGGCGCTGGTCCGGCTCGATCCAGGTGGCGGTTTTGGTGGCCAGGACACTGTTGAACGGAAAGCGGGTGGGCCTTTGCCAGGGCACCCCCAGGCGCCGGCTCTCCCGCTGCAGATCCCGCCACAGATAGCGCCCCTTGGCGGGAAACAGATTGAACGGCGAATCGCTCCAGCCCTGCTCCTGGAAGATCGGCCCCAGCAGGAACGGCTTCCAGCGCACCGTCACGCCGGCCTCGGCGGCGGCGGGCTCAATGGTTTCCGCCGCCAGATAGGCATACGGACTGGCGAAATCGAACCAGAACTCCAACTCGGCCATGGCTGCTCCCTGCTGGCTCCCCAAAACGGTCAGTTTAGGCGCAAAACCGTCGCGGCTTCACTCTCCGGACACTCAACGCCGGGCCCTTCCAGACTACGCTCAGCGCACCGCCACGATGGCCAGGGTCACGGTGGCCTTGGCGATCAGCTTGCGCTGGCCCTGCTCGTCCTCGGCGAACACTTCCGATTCGGCCACGGTGAGGGCGCGGCCGGCCTTCAGTACCGTGGCCTCGCACACCAGCGCCACGCCCAGGGCCGGGCGCAGCATGTTCACCTTGTACTCGGCGGTAAGCGGCATATGGGCGTCGTCCAGCAAGGTGCCCGCCGCCGCCCCGGCGGTGTGATCCGCCAGGGTGCCCACCGCCCCGGCGTGCACATAGCCATTCTGCTGGTGCAACGCCTCGCGCACCGGCAGCCGGGACACCACCCGGCCGGCCTCGATGGACACGGTCTCCACGCCCAGCAGCCGCAGAAACGGCGGCGCCATCATCTCGGCGATACGGTCAAACTGGCCCATGGGCTCTCTCCTCGCAGCGTGAAAAACCACAAGCATTACCCAGCCCGGCGCTTTTCTCCAGCCGAACCGATGTCCTTTTCGGAACCTGCTCCGGTCGAGCGCCCACACTCGGCGCCGCCCACACTCTGCCCCAGATCAAGGCGCGGCGGGCGGTGGGCACCTACATTCAGCGGCTAACCCTGATTCGAATAGGCAACGGAATGGACGCGGATGTGATCATCGTGGGCGCCGGCCCCGCCGGGCTGAGTCTGGCCCGGGTACTGGGCGGCGCCGGTCTCCAGGTGCTGGTGCTGGAGAAACAGCCCCGGGCGGCCTTGCAGGAACCGGCCTTCGATGGCCGCGAGATCGCCCTCACCCACGGCTCCCGCCGCCATCTGATCGACTGGGGCATCTGGGAGCATCTGCCCGGCGAGGACATTTCCGACCTGCGCCAGGCGCGGGTGTTCGATGACGGCGCGCGCCATCACAGCCTGGACATCGACGCCGGCCCGGGCCTGCGCGATCAGCTCGGCTGGCTGGTGCCCAACCAGTGCCTCCGCCGGGCCGCCTGGAAGGCGGCTCTGGCCCGCCCCGAAGTGACCGTGCTGGACGGTGTCGAAGTCAGCGATCCACGCATCGAGCGGGATGCCGCCAGCGTGGCCCTGGCCGATGGCCGGCGCCTGCGCGCGCCCCTGCTGGTGGCCGCCGACAGCCGCTTCTCCGCCACCCGCCGCGCCCTCGGCATCGCCGCCCGGGTATGCGACTACGGCAAGAGCATGATGGTAATGCGGGTGCGCCACGAGCGGCCCCACCATCACCAGGCCTGGGAGTGGTTCGGCCACGGCCAGACCCGCGCCCTGTTGCCGCTCAACGGCGACCGGGCCTCGGTGGTGCTGACCCTGCCGGCCACCGAGATGGAACGGCTGCTGGCCCTGGACGACGACGCCTTCAACCAGGACATCAGCCAGCGCTATGAGGGCCGCCTGGGCGCCATGACCCGGATCAGCGAGCGCCATGTCTATCCCCTGGTGGGGGTCTACGCCAACCGCTTCCACGGCCCGCGCTTCGCCCTGGTGGGCGACGCCGCCGTGGGCATGCATCCGGTCACCGCCCACGGTTTCAACCTGGGACTCACCAGTGTGGCCCATCTGGCCGCGCGGCTGATTCCCGCCCACCGGGCGGGCCGCGATCCCGGCGCCAGCGAGCTGCTGGAAAGCTACCACCGCGCCCACCGGCGCAGCAGCCTGCCGCTGTTCAACGCCACCCACCTGGTGGTGTCGCTGTACACCGACGACCGGGCGCCGGCGCGGCTGTTGCGCGGCGCCGCCCTGAAAGCGGCCAACACCCTGACCCCGTTCAAGCGGCTGATCGCCCGCCAGGTCACCGGCTGATCCCTGGCGCCCGGCGCCGGGCCGGCCTATCATGCGCGCCGATTGTTTGCTTGCCGTTCCGACCGCCGGATTAAAGCCGTACCGATGTCGAGCCCCGATTCACCCTGGCGCCATGCGCTGTCCCTGACCACCCCGGTAATGCTTGGCTATGTGCCCCTGGGCATCGCCTTCGGCGTGCTCTGCGTGCAGATGGGTCACGCCTGGTGGCTGGCGCCGCTAATGTCGGTGGCGATCTACTCCGGCGCCAGCCAGTTCCTGTTGTTGAGCCTGCTGGCGGCGGGCGCCTCGCTCACCGAAATCGGCGTGGCCATTTTTCTGCTCAGCGCCCGGCACCTGTTCTACGGGCTTTCCATGCTGGGCCGGTTCCGGGGCAGCGGCGCGCGCAAACCCTACCTGATCTACGCGCTCACCGATGAAACCTATTCGCTGCTCAGTACCCGGCCGGAAACCCGCGACCCGGCGGTGGCGTTCCGCATCAGCCTGCTGAACCAGGGCTGGTGGTTGCTGGGCTCGCTGCTCGGCGCGGTGGCCGGCAGCCTGCTGTCGTTCGACAGCACCGGCATGGAGTTCGCGCTCACCGCCCTGTTTATCGTGCTGACGGTGGAATTGATGGCCACGGTCAGGCGCATGGCGCCGTTCGCCATCGGCCTGGCCTGCGGCCTCGGCGCCCTGTTGCTACTGCCCAAGCAGCACATGCTGCTGGCCGCCATCGGCGCCGCCTGCCTGGTGCTGTTGCTGGACTACCGGCGCCGCGCCCCGGACACCCTGGACGCCCGGCCATGAGCACCGGCACCGTACTGCTGGCGGTCGCCATCGGCGCGCTGGCCACCATCGCCTCCCGGGCGTTGCCGTTCGTTGCCCTGTCCCGGCACCATGACCATCCGTTGCTGGCCTGGCTGGGCCGCTATCTGCCCGCCGCCATCATGGTGATCCTGGTGGTCTACTCCCTGGCCGACCTGCGCCCGCTGAAGCTGGACGACCCCAAGGGCGCGCCGCTGCTGCTGGCCTGCGCGCTGGTGGTGGCCCTGCACCTGTGGCGGCGCAACGTGCTGATCTCCATTGTGGTGGGCACCGGTGCCTATATGGCCATGGTGCAGTACGGCACCTGAGCCCCCCGCTTGTGCGCCGGCGGCGCCCTCTCTATATTTGATAACCATTCTCATTAAAAGCGGCGATCCGGAGCCCACCATGACGGCAATGCCCGCCCCTCGACGGTTTACCCTGTCCGACTATCAGCGCTTCGGCGAGCGCCATGGCTTCGAGTACCTATCGATGCCGGCAACGGCACCGTGGTGGGCCGCGACCTGGGCGACAGCAGCGGCTTCGCCACCCTGGCCCTGAACGGCGCCTGGCGGGTGAACCGCAGCCTGCGGCTGAGCGCCGGCGTGGACAACCTGTTCGACCGCGCCTACGCCGAGCACCTGAACCTGGCCGGCAACGCCGGCTTCGGCTTCCCCGGCAACCGCCGCATCAACGAGCCGGGCCGCACCGTCTGGGCGAGGATGGACCTGACCTTCTAAGCCCCGGGCCCCACTGCGGCAGGAGCGCCTTCAGCCGCCATATCCGGCAAGGCTCCCTCCACGTGCAGCACCGGGCCGTCCGGATGCTCCAACCAGCGGCTGCGCAGGCCATACACCGCCGCCAGCCGCTCCGGGGTCAGCACCCGGCACGGCCCGTCGTCCGCCAACAGCCGGCCCTGGTCCAGCATCAGCACCCGGGAAGCAAAGGCGTTGGCCAGGTTGAGATCGTGGCAAACCAGCACGATCAGGTAATCGCCCTGCTCCGCCAGCACCGCCAGTTGCTCCAGCACCCGATACTGTTGCGCCGGGTCCAGCGCCGAGGTGCTTTCATCCAGAAGCAGCAGGCGCGGCCCCGGGGTGTCCCAGATCTGGGCCAGCACCCGGGCCAGGTGTACCCGTTGCTGCTCGCCACCGGACAGGGACGGCCAGGCCCGCCCACGCAGGTGGGCGACACCGAACCGGGCCAGCAGCTCGCCCACCAGGGGATCGCCGGCATTGCCGTGGCGGCGCCCGGGCAGGCCCAGGGCCACCACTTCGTCGGCGCGCACCGGAAACCCCACCGGGGTGTGTTGCAGCATCACCGAGCGGCGCCGGGCCAGCTCCGCCAGGGGCCAGTGGCGCAATGATCTGCCGTGCAGACTCACGGCGCCGGCGTCCGGGCTCAGGTCGCCGGCCAGCACCCGCATCAGGGTGGATTTGCCGGCGCCATTGGGGCCCAACAGCGCCAGCCGTTCGCCGGCCCGGGCCTGGAAACTCACCTGGGACAGCAGCGTTCGCTGGCCGGCACGCACGGTGACGCCGGCCACGTCCAGCAGCGCATCACTCATTAATCAGACTCCGTTGCGGCGCAGCAGCAGCACCAGGAAGAAAGGCCCGCCCAGCAACGCCATCACCAGGCCGATGGGCAGCTCCGCCGGCGCCACCAGGGTGCGCGCCAGGGTATCGGCGAACACGGTGAGCAAGGCACCGAGCAGGCCGGCGCCGGGGATCAGCCAGCGATGGTCAACGCCGATCAGCAGGCGCACCAGATGCGGCGCCACCAGGCCGACAAAGCTGATCTGCCCGGCGGCGGCCACCGCCGCCCCCACCGACACCGCCCCCAGCACCATCACCGCGCGCTTGGCCCGGGGCACACCGTGGCCCAGGTGCAGCGCCGCCTGTTCGCCCAGCATCAGGCCATTAAGCGGCCGCGCCAGCAACGGCATCAGCAGGGTGCCGGCCAGCAACCAGGGCGCCACCAGGGCCACATCGGACCAGCGGCTGTGGGCCAGGCTGCCCATGGACCAGAACGTCAGAGTACGCAGCTCATTGTCGTCGGCCATGAAGGTGAGCACGCCGGTGAGCGCCATGGCGATGGCACCGATGGCAATGCCCGCCAGCAACAGCAGGGCCACCCGGGTTTCACCGCCCCGGGAGGCGATGCGCCACATCAGGAAGGTGGTGACCAGCGCGCCCAGAAAGGCGGCCAGGGGAATCGCCTGGTGACCCAGGGCACCGCCACCGAGCACGATCACCGCCACCGCGCCCAGAGCGGCGCCGGCGGAAATACCGATCAGGCCCGGGTCGGCCAAGGGATTGCGGAACAGGCCCTGGAGGGCGGCGCCGGTGGAGGCCAGCGCCGCGCCCACCAGGGTGGCCATAACGATGCGCGGCAGGCGCAGATCGCGCACCACCCGGTAACCGGGCTCGCCGCCGCCATCTCCGAGCCCGTCGTACCACAGCCCTTGCCACAGGGTCGCCGGCGTCACCGACAGCGGCCCGGCCAGAGCGGCGATCATGGCCGCTACCGCCAGCAGCACCGCCAGCACGGTCAGGGTGGGCGCCACCGGCCAGCGCCGGGGCTCAGCGTCCCTCACCGGTGGCCACCTCCAGCACCTCCTCCATGGCATCCGGCAGGCGCGGCCCGAAGCCCAGCAGACGCATGCCATCGGTGACCAGCACCCGCCCCCGGGCACCGGCCTCGGTGCTGTCCAGCAGCGGCAATTGCTCCGGCTGGAAGCTGCCCGGGCGGGTCTCGGCGATAATGATCAGCTGCGGATTAGCGGCCAGCACCGCTTCCGCATTGAGCGGCTTGTAGCCCTCCCCGTCCGCCACATTGGGCAGGCCCAAGGCGTCCAGCAACGCCTGGCCCTGGGTGCCTTTGCCGGCCACCTGCACGCCGTGGCGGCCGGCGGACAGCACCAGCAGAGTACGCGGCGGGTCGGCCAGCGGCAGCCGCTCATCCAGGGTCGCGAAGCGCTGGCGCAGCTCCCCGTTCAGTTGCTCGCCGCGCTCTTGCAGCCCCAGCGCCTCGGCGACCTGCTCGACCCGGGCCAGCAGCCCGGCCGGGCTCCATTCCGGGTCGATCACGCGGACCTCGGTGGCCTGCTTGAGCTGGGCCACCGCCGGCGGCGGGCCGGCCTCCCCGGACAGCAGCACCAGGTCCGGTTTCATCGCCAGGGTGCCTTCCACCGGCAGCGCCCGCACATAGCCCAGCTTGGGCAACTGGCGCGCCGCCGCCGGATAATTGCTGGTGGAATCCACCGCCACCAGCCGGTCGGCGGCGCCCAGGGCATAAACGATCTCGGTCAGTTCGCCGCCGGCCACCACCAGACGCTGCTGGGCATGGCCCGCCGCCGCCATCCACAGAGCCAGCAGCGCGGTTGCCAGTCGTAGGCCTGCCCTCATGCCATCACCGCTTCCACGGCTTCACGGACAAAGGCGAAGGCCGCCCGGGCGCCGCCCAGCGCCTGTTCCTGCTCGGCCTCGCCCAACCCCAGCTCATTCAACTGGGCCTTGAAACGCTTCCAGTGCAGGCCACGGCCATCCGGATGGCCGGCCAGGTGGCGGGCGCCGAACTCGGCGCTCAGCCCCAGCTCTTTCTGGGCGCGCTTGAACAGGAAGGCGGCGCCCAGGTTGGAGCCCTCGTTGGTGTACAACCAGCCGATCACCGCCTGGCCGCCTTCGATGCAGGCCGCCCGACCGGCGGCGCGGTCCGCTTCGATGTCCGCCTCGGCAATGCCCAGGTCGCGGCAGTCCGCCTCGATCAGATCCACCCGGCTGCGCTCCAACAGGCCGGGGAACCCCTGCTGCAGGTCGTCGCGCTCATAGAGCGGCGCGGTGGCGGTCTGGAAGCGCAGCTGCACGCGCAGGAAGCGGGCGTAATGCTCACGATCCAGGAACGGCGACAGCGCACTGATGCGGCTGTCCAGTGCGTCATGGATGGCATGGGTTTCCTGTTTCAGCCGGGCGGACAGTGTGCGGTCCGCTTGGGCCGTGTCGGCAACAGTGGTCATGGTGGTTCCTCTTGGTAGCCGTGGACGGGGCGGTTTCCACCGCCCTTTTCCGTTATGACGGATCAAGGCGCGTGCGGGACAGTGGCCTCGGCGACACTTTCACTTCCCTTGCTGACCAGCGCCTGGCTGACGTCCCGCAGCCGGGCCACGGTGAGCAGCCCGGCGTCACGGTGCAGCCCTAGCCAGGCGTTGAGATAGTGGTAACGGACCTCGGCCAGATCGCGGCGGGCCTGATGGGCCTGGCGTTGCGCTTCCAGCAGGTCCTGGTTGTTACGCTCACCGCCTTCCAGGCTGCGCCGGGTGGCGGTGACCAGTTGCTCGGCGCTGTCCGCCGCCAGGGCCAGCACCCGCAGCCTGTGGAGGTCGTCCTGGCATTCGAGCCAGCGCTGCTCCACCGCCGCCAGCACCGTCTCACGCTGTTCACGCAGCCGGTATTCGCTGGCCGCCCGCCGGGCCACCGCCTGACGCCGGGCGGCGCTGACGCCGCCGCCGTCGTACAGCGGCACGCTCAGTTGCAGGCCGATGGTGTCGGTGTCGTAGTGCTGGCCGTAGGTGGTTTCGCTGTCCGAGTCCGTGCGCCGGGTGCTGGCATACAGGCTGAGACGGGGAAAATGCCCGGCCCGCTGCCGTTCCACCTCCCCCTCCGCCACGCGCAGATCGCTGCGTTGCAGGCCCAGCACCGGGCTGTGTGTCCGCGCCTGCTGGAACCATTCGGGCAGCGTCATGGCCGGCAGTGGCGGCGCCTGGGGTGTGCTTTCCGGCAGCGCACCGGGCTCCACGAACAGGCCGGTGAGGGTATTCAGCCGGCGCCGCGCCAACGCCCATTGCTGCCGCGCGCCGATCAGCTCGGCCCGGGCCAGGGCCAGCCGTGATTCGGTTTCCAACTGCTCGGTGACGGTGCCCTCCCCGGCCCGCACCAGGGCCCCGTTGCGCTCGCGCAGTGCTTCCAGCACCGTCACCTGGCGCTCCGCCAGACGTTTCCGATCCCGGGCCAGCAGCACGCCGGTGTACGCCTCCAGGGTATCGGTGGCCAGGGTTTGCAGGCGCGCCTCGAATTCCAGCTCGGCGCGGGCCGCCCGGTCGTTGCCGATACGCCGCGCCACCCAGGCGCCGTAATCAAACAGCGGCTGCTCCAGGCGCAGGGCGGCGTTGTAGCTGCGGTAATCGCGCTGCTCGGTGAGGGTGCCGAATTGGGAGTCCTGTTCCACCTCGGAGCGGTTCCTGGCCCAGCCGTGGGTAAAGGTCAGGCTGGGTAGCAGGTTGGCGCGCCCCAGCGCCTTGAATTCCTGGCCGGCCTGGCGCTCCCGCAGCGCCGCCTGGAAACCGGCGTCGTGGCTCAGCGCCGCATCGAACGCCTGCTCCAGGGTCAAAGCAGAAAGCGCCGGGCTCAGCGCCCAGCACAGCACCAGCAGCAAGCCACGCCAACCCACACGCCTGCCACTATGTCTGCCACTATGCCGGCCCCAATGCCGGCCCCAATGCCAGCCACCATGGACAAGCGGACTCATTCGCCCTCCCAGGCCCGGGGCAGGCGATCCATCAGCGGCTTGAACCAATAGCTCAGCAGCGAACGCTCCCCGGTGCGCACGAAGGCCTGCACCGGCATGCCCGCCTGCAGCCGGGCGTCACCGAGCTGGCGCAGCGCCTCGGCGGGCACCTCGATGCGCGCGTTGTAGTAGGGCCGGTGATTGACCGGGTCCTCCAGGCGGTCGGCGGACACCTGCTCCACCCGGCCCGGCACCCTTGGCGTGCGGCTGCGGTTGAAGGCGGTGAACATCAGCTCCACCGGCAACCCGGGCGCCACCGTATCGATGCGGTCCACCGGCACCCGTGCTTCCACCCGCAGCGGTACACCGTCGGGCACGATTTCCATCAGGGTGTCACCGGCACCGACCACCGCGCCGGCGGTGTACAGGTTCAGGCCGACCACGCGGCCATCCGCCGGTGACAGCAGCCGGGTGTGGGCCTCCTGGTAGCGGGCCGCCGCCAACCGCTGCTCCTGGCGGGCCAGCTCCAGCCGTTGTTCAGCCAGCTTTTGCTCCACCTCACGCTGGTGCTCACGGCGCAGGCCGTCCAGCTCGGCGCGCAGTTCACCGATGCGGTTTTGCGCGGTGCGCGCCGCCGAGGTACTGGCGGCGCGCTCACCGACCACCGCCGCCCGGCTTTCGCCCAGCTCCAGAATCCGGTTGCGTGGCACATAGTTCTGTTCCGCCAGGGGGCGCAGCGCCGCCAGCCGTTCATCGAGCAGCGCCAGCCGACGGTCCTGGGCGGCGGCCCGGGCCCGGTGCCCGGCCAGGGAGGCCTGAACCCCGGCCAGGCTTTCCCGCAGCGCCTGTTCCCGGGCGCCCAGGGCCAGCGCCCGGCTTTCCAGCAGCTCGCCCTGAAGGGCCAGGGCCGCCGCCAGGGCGGGGTCGTCCTTGGCCGCTGCTTGCAGTGCCGGGTCCGGCGCCAGTTTCTGGTCGCCCCGTTGCTCCGCTTCCAGGCGCGCCACCGTGGCGGCGGCCATGGCCCGATGGGCCTGGGCCGCCTGCCGTTCCGCCTGGGCGGTGTCCGGGTCCAGTTCCACCAGCACCTGGCCTTGGCGAACCGGTTCGCCCTCATCCACCCGCACCCGCGCCACCACGCCGGCGGCGGCGGGCTGCACCGCCTGCCGATGGCCGGTGACCATCACCGTGCCCTCCAGGGCCACGCCGGCGTCCAGCGGTGCCAGCGCCGCCCACAGCAAAAAGCCACCGAGGCCGGCGCCCAGCAGCCACCAACCCACCCGCGCCGCCGGCACGCCACTGCGTCGGGTAACCGCCCGGGAGGCCGGCACCATCCGGTCCAGGGGTACGCCCGCATTCATCGTGCCGCCCCCCAGTTGCCCATGCGGTAGCCAGCGGCCGCCGCCGGCGTGGCACCCTCCCGGGCGGCGCGCAGGCTTTCCAGTACCTTGCCGGTGGGCCCGAAGGCCCGGGCGGTTCCGCCACTCAGCGCCAGCAGCTTGTCGGTGCACGCCAGCACCCCGGCCCGGTGGGTGATCAGCACCACGGTGCGGCCACGCTCCTTGAGCCCGCGCAGGGTGGCCGCCAACGCCGCCTCACCCCGTTCGTCCAGGTTGGCATTGGGTTCGTCCAGCACCAGCAGCACCGGCTCGCCGTACAACGCCCGGGCCAGCCCGATGCGCTGTTTCTGGCCGCCGGAAAGGCCGGCGCCGCCGTCCCCCAGCACGGTGTCATAGCCCTGGGGCAAGCGCAGGATCATCTCGTGCACGCCGGCCTCGGTGGCCGCCGCCACCACGCTGTCGGCGTGCACCGGGCCAAAGCGGGCGATGTTCTCGGCCACGCTGCCGGCGAACAACGCCACGTCCTGGGGCAGGTAACCCAGCCATGGCCCCAGGCGTTCCCGGTCCCAGCCGTGCAGGTCGGCGCCGTCCAGCCGCACCTTGCCGGTCCGCGCCGGCCACACGCCCACCAGGGCCCGGGCCAGGGACGATTTTCCGGAGCCGGATTCCCCCACCACGCCGAGGATTTCCCCGGCCGCCAGGGAGAACGACAGGCCCGACAGGGTGACGCGCTGGCCCGCCGGCGGCACCACCGTCAGCCCTTCCACGGCCAGCGCCCCGGCCGGGGCCGGCAGCGCCAACCCGGCCGCCGGTGCCGGGTAGCTGGAAAGCAGCAGGCAAAGACGCCGGTGGGCAAGACGGGTACCACTCCATTGCCGCCATACCCCCACCACCTGCTCCACCGGTGCCAGCATGCGGCCAATCAGAATCGAACCGGCGATCATCATGCCCGGGGTCAGATCACCCTGGATCGCCAGCCAGGCGCCACCGCCCAGCATCAGCGATTGCAGAGCAATGCGCAGGGTGCGCGTGAGGGCGGTCATCAGCGCCGCCCGTTCGCTGGCCAGGTGTTGTTGATCCACCGCCTCGCCATGGGGCGCGGCCCAGCGGCCACGCACCCGGCCCAGCATGCCCATGGCCTGGATCGTCTCCGCCTGGCGGATCTGGTCGCCGGCCAATTTGCCGGCCTCGGCGTTAAGGCGGCCGGATTGCCGCAGCGGTTGCCGTGACCAGCGCTCATTGATCAGCGCCAGCGCCAGCAGCAACAAGGCGCCGACCAGCGCCAGCGCGCCCAGCAACGGGTGGAACAGGAACAGCACCAGCAGATACAGCGGCGCCCAGGGGGCGTCGAAGAACGCGAAGATGGCATTGCCGGTAAGAAACTGGCGCACCTGATTAAGGTCGCTCACCGCCTGGGCCGCCGGGTTGGCGCCACCGGCCAGTTGCCGGTCGAACGCCGCCCCATAGACGCGGGCCGCCAGCCGGCGGTCCAGGGCGTCGCCCAGGCGGATCACCAGCAAACCGCGCAGCCATTCCAGCGCCCCCATCAAGGCGTACAGGCCCAGCACCAACACCGTCAGCATCAGCAGGGTGTCGCCGTTGCCGGAGGACAGCACCCGGTCGTAGACCTGCAACATGTACAACGCCGGCAGCAGCATCAGCAGATTGATGGCGGCGCTGAACGCGGCCACCGACCCCAGCAGGCCGCGCTGCTCGGTGAGCGCGGCGCGTACCTCGTCCACTTGGGCGGCTTTCATGAAAGACCCCGCCGACGCCCCAGCAACAGCGCCAGACCGGCCAGCAAAAACGGGCCCAGGCCACCGCCGCTGCCATTGCCGTACTCGACGCTATTGCCGTCCTTGGTGCGATCCGCGCCGCCCACGGACAGCACCGCCCGGTTCGCGATCTGCCCACCGGTGAGCGCGTTTTCACAGGTCAGGGTGTAATAATAAAGGTCGGCCTTCGGCGGGCTTACCGTCCAATCGCCAACCGGGGCGCGAGGCCCGCTCCAGCCATCACCCTCATAGCCGCCGCTGGCCACGCAGTTCAGGGTGTGCTGGGAGGTCCAGATCACCGTGGCGGTTTCGCCCTGGTCGATGTCCACCGGCGAGGTGGTCACCGTGACCCGGGCGCGGGGGGCACTCGGGTCCAGATTGACCTGGAACACCGTGCCATTTCCTTTAACCAACTTGCCGGCCCCGTTGATATATTCCTCGCCGCCACTATTGTTCGCGCCATAGAGCCGGCCATCGCTCCCGGCCGTGAGCCCCGTAGGGAAACCGCCGATCGTTCCAACAAAGCTGTACAAAAACTCGAAGCCGCTTTCCAGCACGGTACCGTCCCGCACGTCGATCGCCCGCGGGTCGATGCGATAGAGGGTGCCGCCATAGGACCGCGCCGGGGTGCCCGGCGCCGCCGGGTCATAGTCCGCCGATTGCGGTACGCCGCTTTGCCCGCCGCCAAGGGTGGTGCCGTAGATATTGCCATCGGCGCCCACCGCCAGCGGCCCGCGCGGCAGTACGCCATCGTCGCCGGAGAAAAGGTGCAGCAGGGTGAAATCACTGCCGTCGGGCCGTACCCGGTACACCGCGCCATAGAGAATCCCGCCGTCGTAATACGGCGGCGGTCCGAGATAGCGTTCGGGAAAGGATTTCGCTTCCAGGCGGCCCGCGCATAACGGCAAGGTCATCATGTACCTGGAATGGGTGGGGCTATCCGATATTCCCTTGGCGTTGCAGTTTGCCACCGAGGTGGTCCCGTACAGGTAACCGTCCGGGCCCACCACTGGCCAGGCCAGCCCATCGTCCTCGTCCGAGCTATAGCATCTGGTCGAGTTGCAGTAACGCCAGGGCAGCTCCCCTTCCGCCAATGTGAAGGTATGCACGATCTCGAAACTGCCTGGTTGCTCCGGGTCGAGCCGGTAAAGGGCCCCGGTGGGGGTATCCGGCGCCGAGGGCGTGCCCGGCATATAGGGGATGCCGCGCTGGTAGGCGATCAGACCGTAAAGCAGACCATCGTCTCCGGCGATCAGGCCATTCAGGTGCTGCGGAAACTCGGACAGCTCAGCGGAAAAAGTGTGTACGATGCGCGGAGACGCCCGGGCATCGTCCAGGTCCAGAGCGAACAGCTGGCCTTCGCCCTCCGCGGTCCGGTCCAGCCCATAGAGGGTGCGCCCCTGAATCAGCAACACGCCATTGGGTTGATTGAGATCGGCGACCTTTTCCGCGACACCACCATCGGATTCGGTGCGGTAGAGCAATCCGGGCCCGCGGCTCGACCTTCCTGTCGCCAGGCCGACACCATAGAAACGCCCGCTTTCCGGGTCATGCACCAGCGGGCCGCTGGTATCCAGGCCACCACCATGATCAAGGTCCGGGAAGGTTTCACTGAAATCAGTCGGCACCTGGTACTGGGCCGGGTAATCCGGCAGTACGAAAAGCCCGGTAGTAGCCGTGCCGTACAGCCGCTCCCCCACCAGGATGGGCGGCACCGTGGGCCGCGTGGCCGGCGGCCAGGTGGTGTCGCCACTGGTACCCCGAAGAGTGGTCAGGTTGAGCACCTCCACCGGCTCGCCGGCGGCAAGCGTCAGCGGCATGGCGCATAACAGCGCGGCGGCAGTGAGTGCCCGGAGGGCGGCGACGACGGGCATGACGTTCTCCATAAAAAACAAGTTCGTAACAACAAGAGCGGTCATAAGGAAAAAATCGCCCGCCGCGAACACGCGGCGGACGAAACACAAGCAAAGGTCGATCAGGCCGCCAGTTCCAATTCCGCCTGGCTCGATTCCGCCACCCCGGCCAGGCTGGTCAGAATAACTTCGCTGTAGTCCGCATCCTCCAGCACCGCCCACAATACGGAGGCATCGCCGTCCTTGAGGCCATTGATGATGTTGTGGGTATCGTTGTTGCCGTCGTTGCGGTCGATCACCTCGCCGTTGGCGTCCAGGCCGCCATTCAGGCCGATGGTGTCCAAGCCGTCGATGGTCACCAGTTCTTCGGTGAAGTAGTACTCACCGTTGACGTCCTGGCTCAGGCCGCTGCCGAAGGTGATGGAGCCGATTTCGCCGTACAGGGTGTGGTTGGGGCCGGCGAAGAAGGTGTAGTTCAGGTACTCACCGCTGGCCGCCTGCACGATAAAGCCCAGGTCCAGGCCGGGGTCTTCACCTTCGGAGGCGTACTGGGTGCCGGAGAAGGTGCCGAAGTTGCCCCAAAAGCCCAGGTCCACTTCCGGGTTCGGGTCTTCGGCGCCGGCGAAGGCACCCGGGTTATTGCCGTGATCGGCGATTTTGAAATGCTGGTTGTAGAACGGCAGGAAACCACCCTCGTTTTCGAAGCCGGTTGCTCCGGATTTGTCGGCGTAAAGGCCGTCAGCTGCATCCCATTGGCTGTAGTTGCCGAAGGTAGCCGAGTAAGTCACGGTAATGCTCATGGTAAATCTCCTTACTGAGTCATTGAGAGAGCGGCGCGCCGTCCCGGCGGCGCCGCCGTTGGAACCGGCACCGGTAACCCGGTGCCGTAACTGACCGGCGTTCCCTGCCGGTGCTCTCCGAGGCTGGCCCTGGCTGGCATTCGGATGATCGTTGCTGCCTCATTGCTATCGCTGTTCGCTCAGGCGGCGCGACGGCGGAGCAGCACCGCCAGCGCCAGCAGCATCAGGTAGTGGGCGCTACCGCCGCCGCCGCCACCGCCACCTTGTTGACCACCCTGGCGGGCGTTCACCTTGACGGTGGCGCTGGCGGACAGGGTCCGGTCGTCGCCGTCCACGCAGGTCAGGGTGTAGGTGAATTCGCCGGTCACGTCCGGGGTCAGGGTTTCACTGCCCTGCAGCGCCTTGTTGCCGCCCCACTTGCCTTCGCCCACGCACTGGTCGGCGCCGGTGACGGACCAGTTCAGGGTGGTGCTTTCGCCTTCGGTGAGGGTGGCCGGTTGCGCTTGAATATCGATGTTGGCCGTGGCGGGCAGAGGCAGATCCAGGGCGTAAACGGTGCCGTTGCCGGTGGCGTTGTTGGCGGCCACCGTGTCGCCGGTGGCGCCACCGAAGCGGGTGGCGCCGTACAGGATCTGGGTTGCCTGGTTCACCGGCCCGGCGCTCAAGCCATTGGCGAAGGCACCGTCGCTCTCCACGTCGAACAGATGCAGCAGCTCATAGGCGTCGTCGGCGCGGTCGGTGGCGGCGCCGACGCGGATGCGGTAGAGCGCGCCGGCGCCGGCCGCGCTGGTGCGCTCGGTGGTGCCATAGAGATTACCGTCCCGGGCCAGCACCAGCGGGCCCCGGGGGGTCTCGCCGTCTTCGTCTTCACCGTCGCCGAAGCGGTGCAGCACGGTGAAGCTGTCCGCATCGCCGATGCGATAGCGCCAAACGATCAGGGTGGTGGTGCCGTACAGCCATTCGCCATCCCGTACCAGCGCCTGCTGGCCGGCGTCATTGCCCTTGATTTCGCCTTCGGCGTTTTTGGCGAAGGTGTGCAGCAAGGTCATCGGCGTGGCGCCCCCGCCCACCGCCTGGGAAAGGTCGACGCTGAACAGGGTGCCGGCGGTTTCGTCGCCGTCGGGCACGGAGGACACATCCCCGGCCCCGCCGGATTGGTCTCGCACGTTGATGCCGTAAAGCATGCCGGCGGCATCATCCACCGCCAACGCCACCGGGTACTGCCCTTTCAAATAGATGCTGTGTGGGCCGCCGTCGCCCTCCACGTACGCCGGCAACTGAAAGTCCACCAGCCAGGTCAGAGCGCCATCGGCATCGAGCCGGAACAGGCCGTTGCCGAGACGGCCGGTGCCGCCGCCAAAATAGACATTGTCGTCGGCGTCCACGGCGAACAACCCGCGCGGCCTGAAGGCCTCTTCCGAACCCTCTGGCAGCGCGCCGCTCACGGCATTGACGGGCGCGCCGCCGGCCACCCAGCGAAACAGGGCCGGCGAGCCCATGAAGGGCGAGGAACCCAGGTAGGTTCGCCCCTGGTTGTCCACCACCAGACCGGTGCCCAGCCCGAGCGCGCCGGCGTCGGCGAACGCCGACGCCTGATAAGCCGGGGCCGGCCCATCCTGCAATTGGTAGTAGGTTCCAGCCATGGCGCCGCCACCCATCGACGTCACCCCCAGCAGCGCGCCGTCATCGGCCCGGTACACCGGCGGCTGATACGGATTGGCGCCGTTGCCGGCGTCGGCGGCTTCAAAATGATGCAGCACCCGGGGGGTGAGGTCCGCCGACGCCGGGGTGCCCACCGTCATCAGTGTCAGGCCCAGGCCAAGAAGGCGCGCCGGGGCGCCGGAAAAAACAGAACGGGTCATATCAGGCTCCTGAAAAAATCAAAAACGCAACGAAAGCGTCCCGGTGACCGTGCGGCCCGGGGCGATCCAGTAAGAAGTGCCATTGAGTTCGGCGTAGTTGCGGTCGCGCAGGTTGTCCACCGCCAGCCGCAGGGTGAGGGCATCATTGGGCTCATAGCTGGCCCACAGGTCGTAGACGGTCCAGTCCACCACGTCTTCGTACATGGTGCCGCCACGGCCGTCGTTGTCCTCGTAGCGCACCCGGCCCCCCAGGGTCAGGCGCCGGTCGAACAGGCGCACGCCGGTGCTCAGCGTGCCCTTCTTGCGCGGTGGCAACATGTACAGGACACCGCCGCCGGTGGCGGCGCCGTAACCGTCCGGCGGAATCGAGCCGGTGAGATTGCCGAGCGGGTACGGGTCGTAGCCGCCACTGCCCAGGTCGTGCAGGGTGTGGGTCCAGCTCAGTTGGGCGAAGGCCACGCCCACGTCATAGTCGGTCTGCAGTTCCAGACCCCGGAAGCGCACCGGGTCGTCCAGATTGACGAACGCGAATGCCTTGATATCCCCGCCCTCACCCACGCTGGCCGGGTTCACCACCGGGCCCTGGGCCACGTAATGCTCCACCCGGGTATCAAACCAGGCGGCCTTCATACTCAGCCGGTCACCGTCGCGGAACAGATTCGGCAGCCGCAGATTGGCGCCCGCTTCCCAGTTGGTGGAGCGCTCCGGCTCCAGCCCCGGGTTGGGGAAAAACGGGAAGCTGTTGCCCACGTGGGAGCCCCACATCAGCGACTCGGTGATCGCTGGCGGACGCACGCCACGGCCATAGCTGGCGAAAATCTGCAGAGGATTGGTGAGCTGCCAGGCGGCGGTGGCGGTGGGCGACAGGAAGCCGTCGTGACGGGCGACGGCGAAATCGCTGTAGTAGGAGGTGTACGGGGGGCGGACACCGGGAGCGTTCTCCTCCCTGCCGACGTACATCTCGCCCTCGCCTTCAAGGCGGAAATAGTCGTAGCGCAGGCCACCGATCAGCTCCAGCCCGTTGGCGTGCTTGAAGTGCGCCTGGCTGAACAGGCTGGCGACACTGCGCTCGCCTTCCGGGGTGGGCCCGGAAAACCAGCTCGGCTCGCCGTCGCCTGCGCTTTCCTTGCTGGCCCGCGGCCGGGTCCAGTCGTGGTAGAACTCGGTGCCATAGGTGAACATCAACGCCGCCGGCCAGTCGCCCAGCTCCAGGGACGTGCGATTGCTGAGCGTGCCGCCCACGGTGTTGGTTTCGTAGCGCACCGAGAAGGCGCCGTAGCCATCCCCCTTGTCGGGGCGGTCCTGGTCGTTGGCGGTGCGGGTGTAATAGAGGCTGCTCCGCAGATCCAGCCAGCCGCTGGCGGGGAACAGGTCGTAGTTGAACAGCACGGTGTCGGTGCGCACCCGGTTGTGGTCGGTGGCGCCTTCCCGGGCGCTGGTGGTGCTGCCCTGGTCGAACTCGGCCTCCAGGCCGATGTAGCTGAATTTCAAACGCTGGGCATCGCCCAAATGCCAGGTGCTTTTGAACAGACCGGACCATTGGTCCTGGCCGGTGTACTGGCTGAGGCCGTGCCAGTAGCCGCCATCCTTGGAACCCCGTTCGCCTTTCTCGAACGCGCCCACGTTCTTGCGGCTGATCGCCGCCACCAGATCCAAATCGTCGGTGAGCCGGGTGGCGGCGGCCAGGCTGCCGGCGAAGTGGTAGGCGTTGTCACCGCTGGTCATGCTGATGCGGCCACCGTGATCGGCGCCGCTATCGACCAGATCCTCGAACTCCAGGGTGCGGAAGTCGACCACCCCGCCAATCACCGCGGCGCCGCCCTCCGTGGACGTGGGGCCCTTGGCCACATCCACGCCGGACAGCAGGGCCGGGTCCAGGTACACCTGACCGTTACTGCCGTGGCCACTCTGCTGGTAGTTCTGACGGGTGCCGTCGATCATCACGTTGACGCGGCCGAAATCCTGCAGCCCGCGAATGTTCACCGACACCCCCGGGTCCTGGCGGCTCTGGGAGGTGTGCACGCCGGGCACCGCCGCCAGCACGTCGGAGGTATTGCGCGGCGCGATGCGGTCAATATCCTCACGGGTTACCACGCTTACCGAGCGGGGCTCGCGGTACATGCCGCGCCGGGGCTCCGGCTCGCCCTTCACGGTGACCGGCGCCAGCCGCGCCGTGGTGGGCGCGCCGGCCGGGGCAAGGGTGTAAACGCCGCTCTCGTCCCGCCGTGCTTCCAGGCCGGTGCCGCTCAACAACGCCCGGAAGCCCCGCGCCACGGTATAGCGCCCCTCAAGCCCGGGGCTGCGGTGGCCCTGGGCCAGTTCCGGTGGGTAGTACATCACCACCCCGGCTTCCAGGGCGAAGCGGTTCAACGCCTGCGCCAGGGGGCCCGGCGCAATCTCATAGTGGCGCTCCGCCGGCGCCACCGAGTCCGCCCAGGCCGCCCGCCAGGGCGCCGCCAGCCCGGCCAGGGCCAGCCCCAGGACCATCAATGCCAGCACCGCTCCCGGGGGCCGCGATGCGCACCTGAATGCCATAAACTGATTCCCATTCTCGTTTGATTCACTGTTGATGACGGGCCAGTGCCGTGGCGGGACAGCGGCGAATG
>CENV01076907.1_pt1 | contig 18846 bp, 22 predicted proteins | sample 530231 | NCBI WGS metagenome assembly CENV01 (sample SAMEA2619815, study PRJEB7988) | marine metagenome | biome: marine biome (ENVO:00000447); feature: surface water layer (ENVO:00002042); material: "saline water (ENVO:00002010), including plankton (ENVO:xxxxxxxx)" | depth 5 m | reverse complement strand
CTGGAGACTCTACCTGTCGGCCCTGATCCACATGCAGGAAGCCGAAGACATCAAGGTCATCCAATCTTTCCGCGAAATGCCCCTCAAGACCGGGCGTTCTGCCCGTCGTTCTCCCCGATAGTCGCGTACGCTGGATAATTTCGAGCGGCTGCCAGAAATTGGTCTCGCATGCGCAATGATCTGTGTCTTGACGATCGGTTTTATTTACAACAAATTGCCACGCATAGGCGATGTGACTTGGACTTTTGAGCCGCTGACAGGGAGACCTGCAGATGACGCTTCAAAGTCCCCAAGCGATCGATCGTGACATATTCTCATCGATCAAGGAGCTTTCTGGAAAGCTCGTCGAACGGTGGCGGCGCAGAGACCGAATTTCCCAGCGCAGCCTCGGAAAATCTGTCGGCCGCACCGAACGCTGGATCCGCGAACTCGAGGGCGGGGCCGGCACGGCCTCGCTTGAAGACCATATCCGCTGCGCGCATGCGCTACGGATGACGGCGTCTCACCTGTTTATTTTCCTCTTCGCAGTGGAGCACAAGATGCCAATACCTAACGAACTTCTTCTCCAGGATGACCTGTGGGATCTGGAACGCGACATTCTTGACGTCGTGAGCCGTCATCAGGCAACGGCTGTCGCACGGCTCGCTTCAAGGGGCGGCGCTGCCGCCATATGGCCAGCTTGATGAACGTCGGACTCCGGCATGTCTCCCGAGCCCGTCCTGGCCGAAAGGGCATATCTGCTCCTCAAGGCCGATATCATGGCCGGACGGTTTGCGTCCGGCAGTATTATCAACGAGAGAGCGCTGGCCGCCGAATATGGCGTATCCGTGTCGCCACTCAGGGACGCGGCGCAGCGCCTGGTCGGCGAGCATATGCTAGAGATTGCTTTTGGCGGTGGCTATCGTTTGCCGGCGATCACAACCGATGCCTTATGCGATCTCTACCGCTGGCACGGTCACCTGGTACGCCTGATACTCAAGGCAAACCGTCTGGCCATTGATTTCGACGCAAAATCTTATGCCGGGACGGAAGTCGATGGACAGGTACTCGCGAGGGCTGCGACGAACCTGTTTCTGGCGATCGCACAGGCTTGCGGTGATCATGAACATAGAAGGGCGCTTAAATCGGCAACGGAGCGACTCCATATCGCCCGCCTCGGAGAAGTTCGGGTGTTGGGCAACCTGACAGAAGAACTCGAAGCGGTCAGGATCGCGACCGCTTCCGGTCAAGGTCCCGACCGTTTCGAGGTTCTCTGGGCCTATCACCGGCGAAGGATTCGCCGCGTGAGCAGGATATGGGAAGCAATCTCTTCATAGTCACGTCGAATAAAATCAAATGGTTACACGGTACGATCGTCGCAGAAAAGGGTCTGTTGGAGAAGTAGTACCAGTTAGTCGCGCGCGCGCGACCTTATAAGATCGCTGATCATGCATTTCCTGCTTTACTCTGTTGGAGCTGCAACTTCGCAGCATATCTAAGAAGGAGGTAAGTATGGAACGCGACAACCATTCGGACACCGACCTGATCGACCTCGGCCTTGTGGTCGAGGAGACCAAGGGATCTGGCAACAGATACAATGACGGAATCGGCGGTCTGCAAAATCAACCCGGTCTTACGGACGACTGATGTGCGAGGGCACGTGGGTCAACTCCGGCGCGCGTGCCCTTCATCCAGGAAACAAAGATGCCATTCATGCTCCGTGACGATCTTTGCTTTTGCAAAAGTGCTGGCGCCATCATATTCCTAGATGCACGCATTGGCCGTTATTTTGCGTTACCAGAGCGGTTCGTGGAACCCTTTTCGCGCTGGCTTGATGGCCGTCCGCCATCTTTCGACGATGTGCCGATACTGCAGCACCTTGTCGCACAAGGGTTCCTGGTAGAAACTGCGGATCTCCCGCAAAGGCTCAACATCAAATTTGCATCCCTTCCACCACCGGAAGTCGAGGTTGACCCTGACGGCCGATTTCCTTCCATTCCACTCGCTGTCTGTGCGATCGCAAGCCGTTTGATTTGGACATGGCGTGTGCGTCATCAGCCTTTTTCAAGCCTGATAGATAGAATCAAAAGCATTCGGCGTCCGTCTTCCTGTGGGATGAAAAAGGCGTCGCGGCGCGATCTTGTTCGATTGGTGCATGCTTTTCGATTTTCCGATCTGATTTTAGGTAGTCACGATCGTTGCCTGCCTCGATCTCTGGCTCTCGTGACCATCTGTCGGAAATACGGACTTTCTCCGGTGCTTGTCATTGGCGTCCAGGCCACGCCCTTCGCGGCACATTGTTGGGTTCAGGACGGCAACGTGGTTGTCAATGAGAGTCCAGATCGCGCTCAAATGTTCACGCCGATATTGGTAGCCTGACAGTGTCGCGGTACCTGATTCTCGCCTTTGCTCAAATCGGCGAAAGTGAGCAAATTTTGAAGCAGATTGCTGCCGACACGGGGCTTCGAGAAGTCTATCGCGGTGATCACATCACCCTATTTTCCGATGAACCGGAGACTATTCTTCGACTGCCGGCAGGAAGTGGTGCGATAGTGGGGACATTGTTTTCTCGGCGCGAAAATTCGAAAAAGATTACCCGGTTTGACGATAATCAGATTATCGATATTTTAGAAGATCCGATCAGATCGCTTCGCGATGACTATTGGGGCGCATATGTCGCACTGGCAGATCGATCAAGCAATGTGAAAATTCTGCGCGATCCTTCGGGCGCGATTCCTTGCTATTACACTGCGATCGGCAAAATGATTGCTTGTGCATCTGATGTGTCGACTCTGATCGGCGCAGGATTTGTTCGCCCATCTGTAAATTGGCGATTTGTGGGAAAATCTTTGTACCATGTTCAGCTTCCCACAGCGGAGACAGGGCTGTCCGGCATTTGCCAACTTCAGGGCGGATGCATGCTAACGATCGGCGCGGGAGGGGTCGCGCAATCCCTATTCTGGAGCCCTTGGGATTATGTCGCGACCGACCGTCACGCAAATTCCCAGCAATGTGCAACAGATCTTTTTCAACTCGTCAGTTCGACGATAAAAACATGGACTTCCTGCTATTCCCGCCCTTTGGTAGGCCTCTCTGGCGGGCTAGATTCGTCCATTGTGGCGGAATGCTTGGCTCGCACTGGTATCGAAGTCACATGCATGACTGCCGTTACCGACGATCCGGCCGGTGATGAACGGTTCTACGCTAGGGACGTCTGTACCGCGATCGGCGCGAAGCTCATCGAATCGTCCTATCTTGACGCGGACATCAACATTAGCGAATCGACTGCCGTAGCTATTCCAATTCCGTCTGGGAAATCCCATGAGCAAGCATATAATAAGATAGTACGAGAGGCTGCTGCCAGTGCCGGAGCGGATAGCTTTTTTGTAGGAGCTGGCGGAGACAACGTATTTTATTCAACCCATTCTGCCCGACCGCTTGTTGATCGGTATAGGGATCAAGGATTATCAATTGCGTTGATTCCGACTGTCCGCGATATTTGTCAAATTACTGGCGCAAGCATTTGGGAGGTTATCGCAGAAGCCGTGCGTATTCCTCGGAAATTTGCCTCGGGCCTGCCTTGGCAAATGGCGGAAAAATATTTGCATCGAGACTTCCTGAACTCCGAGTGTGGGCAGCCTATCGAACATCCCTGGTTTTCTCCACCCGAGTCTACATCGGTTGGCAAGAAGGGGCACGTTGCCCAGATATTACGGGCGCTCCATCATATCGAGCACCGAGACAAGAATCTTTCGGTTCCGATGATCAGTCCACTACTGTCTCAACCTGTGATGGAATTTTGCTTGAGTGTGCCGAGTTGGTGGGCGGTTGAAGGGGGGCGTGATCGTGCAATTGCAAGGAAAGCATTTTCTAATGCGTTACCCCCGGCAGTTCTCCGTCGATTGGGGAAGGGGGGGCCTGACGGCTTCGTTGCGCAATTCATAAACATGCATCGATCTTCTATTGCGGAACGCTTGCTTGATGGGCTGCTTTCGAAGCATGGCCTGCTTGACCGCTACACAATTGAGCAGGCCTTACGCCCCGGCCAAAAAGTTGACGCCTCCGATTGTCCCCGGATCATGGCGCTTCTTGATACCGAGGCGTGGGTGAGGACCTGGTCTGCGGCATAACAGCACGCACATTATAGGAGTGTAGTGCGCTTAAAAATCGGACGAGGAGGACCTTGATAGCCATTTGCGTTTCATCGCTATCCAATCAGCCGCTTCTTTACTCACGTCGACGGCCGCTGACTTCGTATCGTTCAGCCACAAGTCGAACCAGGCTAAATTGCGACGATATACCGCTAGCCTATGCGCCGGCTGCCATTTTATGTGATCCTCATTCGGATAAATGAACATATCGCTAGGGATTCCAGCCTGCCTGATGGCCGTGAACCCCGCAAGCATCGCAAGATATTCGTTGTCTGCGGCCTGATATAATATTGGGAACTTCACGTGCCCTGCTTGATTTAGTAAAGATATATGGCTCCAAAAGTCAGGATCTTTATCGATTAATCGCGGCCACCCGGCCTCGTGATAAGACTGCGCCACTATGGGTCCCAGGAATGCATCTTGAATGGGCTCCCACCCACAGCCGGATACGGAGCCGGCGGAGAACAGCGCGGAATGAATAGCTGCGAATTGCACGGTTGTGCATCCATCGCTCAGACCGGTAATTCCAATCCTCTGCGGATCGATAAGTCCACGGTCGATCAAAGAGCGAGTTGCGACTTCGATGGCAGAAAGGATGTTCCTGCGTCCTGCGAAATCGCGATTGAATACCGAGACCAAGGTTTCAGCATTTGCCTGTTTACCGACGATATCCTCATACGTCAGATTATCGACACTAAGAACGAAATACCCTCTATTGGCAAAAGGCTGAATTGGAAATTCGTCACCGATTCCCCCGCGGAGAAAGCCTTTGGTTCGATATTGAACGATGATCAAAGGATAATGGTTTCCCTCGGAGTATCCGACCGGATAAACCAAATCGCCATAAAATGGGATGCCTGTGCTATTGCGCCAGTTCATCCGTTCGACATGCCCCATGGCCAAGTGTGAAAACTCCGGGTTCGGATCGAAAATCCGTTTTTCCGTCTTGTGATCGAGGTCAAATCTAACGAAATGCCTTGGTTCTCTTGAACGCTCGCGCAGGCAGGCCAAGTCATCGCCTATTGGCTGACATTCGACCAGATAGTCGCTGGTCAGCAGTAGACGCTGGACCTTTCTGCTTCCTGGAAACCACTCGTAGACGGCGGTCAGGCTATTGGCCCAGCCTTCTCGCCGAAAGAACCGAACCTTCCGTCCATCCGGCGCCCACCATAATGGTGCCAACCAGCCTATGCGGCATTCCTCAAGCAAGCATGGGTGACGACGGCCCGCCCGCGTTTCTACAACGATACGAAAATCCTGCGGGAAACCGGAGGCGTCAATCCGTTCGCCGAAGGCGCTGTCGCCCGCTCGATTAATCGTTAAATCTATTAGGCTCTCATTCGGATCGGGCTGCGTGAAGTCGTTGGTCGCCGTCTGGCTGGCCGGCATTTCTATGCCCGTCTTGAGGTCAACTACGACATAAACACGGTCCGACCCTGGTGTTTGCGGGCGAGCGCCCCGCACTGGAAATGCGCGCTCATCATAGCGCCATCCTGTCAGGGCTTCCCGGTCGATCGCTGCGCTGTTGGCCTTCACCCCAGGGCGAATTACATAATTGATCTTGCGTCCATCGGACGAGATCTGGAAATCATCGACATCCACACTGGCGTGAGTGAACTGCACAACCGTCCCGTTCGCGAGATCGGCCTTCCATATCTGCGTACTTCCATCGATCCGCTTCAGATAGAAAATTGATCGCCCGTCCGGTGACCAGCGCGGTGCGGTCGGCAAGGGTGCCCCAATATGAAAAGACGCCCAGCTATACCGTGCAGGAGAATCAAGGATGAGTTCATGGCTGACATCGATAAGGTCAGGCCGGGCCGGGTGCGCTGCCGACATCACCACAATGCCCACGCAATAACGGTTTTCCGGAGGATTTCCCTGGTGAAGCTGAAACGCGATCTGGCGACCATCAGGTGACAGCGAAAAAAGGGAGCGGGTCCGATCCGGGCGTGGCGCTGGCCCAATATCGCGCAATGCCGCCAACGCTTCTGGCGTAACCGGTCGGTGCGCCTCGTCCATATCCTCATTCGGCAACAGGGAGGCGCAGGATTGTTCGGCCCGTGCCGCAGCTGAGAAAAGAGATGCTCCCAAGACCGCAATTGTGCATGCGGCATGCAGTGCACGGCTCATTTACCAGCTCTTACGCAAGGTGATGCTGGCCGTTCGACCGTAAAGAGAGTGATTTACAGAATCTACCAGAACCTGCGCTGCACGGTTGGCCCTAATTGTTGGGGGCTTGGTGTTGAAGAGATTCTGCATCCCTACTTGCCATTCGACATTGGCAAATATGCCACTGCCGGAATTGCTGCGGATCGTCGCGACGGCGTCGACCGTCGTAAATGAACCCACGGTTACCGTTGGCTCGAACCGATTATCATTTGTTTCGCCGACATAGTTCACCGTAGCGGAAAGGTCGACATTGTCTTTCTGCCAGTTTGCATTAATGCGCGCCCGCCAATGTGGCGGTGTAAAGATTATCCCTGCCTGTTCGACGAGAGGGAGGCCGGGTATAACCTCGCGCGTACTGTTCAAGTAGCTGGCTGAGCCATTGAGCGTTGCCCTGCCATATTGTTGGAAATCGTGCGTATACGCTGCAGAGAAATCCACGCCTTCCAGCTTCTGGACGGATATATTTTGTAGATAATCCTGGACGATCGCTGACACTGACGATGGGTCGAATGCTCCATCTGTGAAATTCTGAAAGACCCCGGTTATGCCGTTAACGGCATCCAGCACTTCGGCGGCTGTTGGGTCCAGTCGTGTATACTGATTGTATGCGGAATCGAAAAGTCTGGTGAATTCCACGATCGGAGACCCGACGCGGTTATAATAACGGGTATTAAAATACGAGACCTCGGCCTTGAATCCTTCCATAGCTTCGGGAGTTAGTGCAACTGACACGCTCCACGTCGTTGCGCGTTCCGGTTTCAGGTCCTTATTGCCTCCGAAAAGATAGAGGACGGGGAAGCCATTTGATGGAGTGGGGTCGAACTCCGAGGCCGACAACAACTGCGCGTTGCTAAGCATAGCCGTCTGGTAAAGGTTGGGTGCCTTGAATGATCGCCCCCAGTTTCCCTTAAACTCAAGACCACGAATGGGCGAATACACCATTCCGATCTTCGGCGTAGCTACTCGATCAATATCTTGGTGGTCCTCATAGCGAAGTGCGCCAATCAGATGCAGCTTATCGACAAATGGCACAGCATTTCCAGACGATATCAGCGGCAAGAATAGCTCGCCATAGGCAAAGCCGACCTTGCGATTCTCGGATACAGCCTCGGTTGTGCTTTCTACCCCTGCGGCAATGCGACGCGAGTCCACCGCCAAATTGTTGGAGCGAAAACCCAATCCAACGGCCAGCCTTGCTTCGCCCCCGGGCAAAGCAAACAAAGCACCCTCTGCTCCCAATTCGATCGATTTCAGTTCGTTGCTATAATTCGGTAACGCGCGAACAATTTCAGTTCCGGCAGAAAAGATTCGCGTCACCACGTCGGTATCGCTTCTGCTATAGGTTCCGGAGAGGCGGATGTCCCAGCCAAACGGCAGATGAGCTTTCAACGCTGGCGAAACTGACCAGCCGTCAGCTGTCGATTTGACGACGCTGCCCTGTGCCGCGCAACTTGTAGCTACGACACCAATTAGGCAGCGCGATGTGGAGCGACGCATGTAGTGGGCATCTATTTCGAAGCCGATCGACTCCGTGATCGACTGATGGCCGGCCATGACCAAACTGATCTGATCTTGCGAGGGTATCAGCGTCGTATCGGGTGCCACGTTGCTGGTGTAGGATCGCTGCTGCGCGGAAATTTCTGTTGAATCCTGATAGTCAGCCGCGATCATGAACCCGCCGGAGCGCCATGAAGAGCCGCCTACAATATTATATTGCTGGGTGGCAGCGCCACCATCCGTTGCGGTGCCGAACCTCGCGGATGTTTCTACCCCGTCTACACTGCGCCTTAAAACTACGTTGGCGACACCTGCCACAGCATCAGAGCCATAAAGCGCGGAGGCGCCATCTGCGACAACGTCAAGCCGTTCAATAGCGGCAAGAGGGATGGCGGAGATGTCGATTCCCTGACTAATTGCGTCGAATGCGACACGGTGACCATTGATCAAGGTCAAGGATGCATCGGGTCCAAGGCCACGCAGATTCAGCGCGGATGAACCGGATACATTCGTGAAACCGCCTTGCCCGCCAGCTGCGATTGTCGGGTTCTGTCCGCCAGCGAAATTCTGCGGAAGGTCGCGCACTACCTGTCCGAGATCCATATGACCCAGTTGTTGGGCGTCATTCCGCGTGATTATGGTGACGGGTGACGTCGAAGGTGCCCCGCGAATTCGTGACCCGGTGACGACAATATTCTCACCCGAGGTCACGGCCTCATCTGATGCCGCTGAAAATCGCTGCCGAATGAGGATGGTCCCATCGCGTTCCACCGCTGTCAATCGGGTGCCTCTAAGTACCGTCTCGACCGCTTCAAGCGCAGTATAGGTCCCGTTGAGCGGTGGAGCTTGCCACCCCTTCACCTCCTCGGGGCGAAAGATGATTTCACGGCGGCTAGAACGCCCGATGGCGCGTAACGCGCCGTCGAGGTCCTGCCGTCCGAGATTCCATTCAAGCTTTTGTTCTGGTGCAGCTAACGCTGGTGTTGCCATGCCCATTAGCGCAGGCGCGAACATCGAACCGACTGCCCACCGTCCGAACTCTTTCATCGTTACCCCCAACTTCATTCCGGCCTCGTTCGAGACCGGTTCCATTGTGGGCAACGACGAGCAAAGAGAGCCGATTATGATGGCGGGCGACAATTTCCTTTCGGAAGGGCAGGGCACCGCCGGGCCAAGGCAATCGAGTTAGGTCCACTAATGACTGCCAGCCTCAGCACGTCCCCCAGATTGCGTGCCAGTCGCGCGCTGTCCGTGATACGGAAATTTCCCGAGACCCGAACATCTTCTATATCGGGTGTTGCTCCCACCAGGGGAATGTCAGCATAGCGATTGGCCTCCGCGAACAGGTCTCCGAGGCGAACATTCCTATATTCCTTCAATCCGGCAGGCCATTCACTGTCATTGGCCTGTGCCTTGACGACCTCGAGGGCTAGGGGTGTAGGAGCATCGCGTAGTTCGACCTGCTGGCCTGGAGATAGTCGAACCGTCGGCAGTGCACGCTCCCTCGCGGGGCCGTCTGCCGTAACGTCAACGGCACCTCTCATTAGTCGCACGACAATACGGTTGTTCGGAAGGAGAGTGACGTCAAAAACCGTTCCATGTGCTGTCACTGTTCCGCGGCCGGCATGAACCGCAAACGGCCGCCGCTCGTGGGCGACGGTGAAACGGGCGCGCCCGCGCAGCAAGCGAAGATTTCTTCGCCGGGCGTCAAAATCCACCAGTACCAGGCTGTTCGTATCGAGCGCGACGACAGAACCGTCATCAAGACGAAACGATCGGATTTCGCCGGTGGCTGTAGCAATCTTCAGCTGCGCAGGATCATCGGATGTGCCAAGTGCCGAACTAATGGCAAGCGAGTGGTGTTTAATCTCATCACCCGGCGAACCTGCAGCCCATTGCGCAACAAGGGCAACGGCGCCGATCATAGCCAATATAAGCAGCGCGCGTCTTTTCGTCTTGGTCCGTGGCTGGCTCTGCCGGAAATCGTCGCCAGGCGCAGCATTGGAAGTGAGGGCATCATCATCTGGAGGGTGCTTCAAACGCTTTCCGATGCTGTAGGCTTCGGCAATCCGGTTGTAGGCGGCGCGGTGAAGCGCGCCGCGCGCCAGCCATGCTTCGAACTCTTTGCGTCTGATTTCTGCATCCTCCGGGTTACGCATGATAGCGAACCAGTCGGCTGCCTCTTCCCTGAGTTGTCCATGCCGACGCGGCGGATCTGTGTCTTCCATCATTCCTGTTCCAGAGCTGCGTCGATATGGGCCAGCGCGCGGGCGACATGATATTGCACAGTCGGGATTGAAATTCCCATGCTTTCCGCGATCTCCCGGTATGTCAGTTCATCCACCCGATGAGCCAGGAATATCTCTCGCGTCCGTTGGGGTAGCTCCTCAAGGGCGCGCCTGTAAATCCGCATCACGTCTTCGGCCTCGATGCGTGCGGCCTGATCCGGCGCGACTGCCACTTCGAAATCTTCGCCGATCGGCACATGAAACGCCAGGAGCCGGGTCTCGAGGCGCTTATACCGATCCAGCAGAAGATTTCGGGCGATGCGCTGGAGATAGGCTGCCGGTCGTGGAAGGCTGGTTCTGGCCATGCAACCGACCAGGCGGACAAAGGATTCCTGTACGAGATCGCAGGCGTCATCCCGCGAGCGTAAGCGGGTTTGAAAATAGCGCTGCAGCCGCGGCGCCTCGGTTTCGTATATCTGTTGCACGTCCGCCATTCCGGCTCTTTGTTTTTTCTGAGCGACATCGTCTCTCAGGCCTTGTGGCAGATTGAAATTCTCAGACGACATGAAATCACGGTTCCTCACGACGTGGCAGCGCCGTCCTCGCAATTGCAAGGGAGAAGCGATGTGAGGTGAGCCGAGTTGTCGCCCAACGACGCAACCGGCGCTCGACCCGTATGTCGAGCTTCGAGATACCTGACAGGAAAATCCTGCGGGCGGCTGCCAGATTCCAGCCCGCATTGGTACTATGCCGTGAGAGCAGGACTCAATCAAGCTCCCGGTATTTTTGTCCTATCAGTACGTTCCATCTCTACCTCGGGTGTTCGACACAGCGCGAGAAAATGTCTGGCTTCACCAGCAAGATCCAGTCGTACGCGGACATGAAATTTATCCTGCATCACCGGTCGGTTCCGGAACGAGTGAATAGCTCGTACTGCGACCACCGGCGGAGTCTTTCGCGAGGATACCGCGTCGGAGCAAATCGTTGATGTCGCGCAAGGCCGTGTCCGACGAGGCTTTCGTAATGGTCGCCCATTTGGCATTGGTGAGCTTGCCTTCAAAGCCGTCCAGCAGCCGGTTGATGACCTTGCGTTGACGGTCGTTCAGCGGCTGCCCCTGAACTGCTTCCCAGAACCGGGCTTTGCGCATCACATTGGCGAGAATGAACTCAGCACCATGAAAAGCGCGATCGAGACAATCAATGAACCACAACAGCCAAGGCGTGATGTCCAAACTGCCCTTCTGTGTCGATTCCAGCATGTCGTAATAAGCTTTACGCTCGATACGGATCTGCGCGGACATGCTGTAGAAGCGTTGCGGGGTTCCCTCCGCACGTGCAAGAGCAAGATCAGCGATGGCGCGTGCGATGCGCCCGTTTCCGTCATCAAAAGGATGGATGGTGACAAACCACAGATGCGCAATCCCGGCTTTCAGAACGGGATCAGGCGTAGCTGTTTCGAACCAGTCGAGAAAGCGCGTCATTTCCGCGTCCAGACGCGCCGATATCGGCGCCTCATAGTGAATGCGCTCGCGGCCGATAGGGCCCGAGACCACCTGCATTGCGCCACCTTCGGCGGTGCGCCATGATCCGACGGTGATGCGGCTCATGCCGCTGCGCCCCGTTGGGAACAGTGCCGCGTGCCAGTTAAACAGCCGTTCCGCGGTCAGCGACTGCGTATAGTTTTGAGTAGCATCAAGCATCATTTCCACGACGCCTTCAACGCTTCGATCAGTCTCGACCAGGCCAGAGATGTCCATGCCGAGGCGGCGGGCAATGGATGAACGCACCTGTTGCCTGTCCAGCACCTCGCCTTCAATCTCGCTTGATTTGAGGACATCTTCGGTCAAGGTTTGCAACACGGCCTCCTTGCGTAAGGAGAAACCGAGTGCTTCCATGTGGCCGATCAACCGTCCTTGACGATGGCGCACGGCAGCGAGTGGCTGAGCAAGCGTCTCGGCGCTCCAGCGCAAATCCGGCCAGCCTGGCAGTTCGTGGATATATGTCATAATCACCGTGCCTTTGGCGGTGATTATAGAAGGCATTCACTGCAAAGAGCAAGAACATTCGCCGCATAGCATGCGGTGAATATGACCAGTAACCGCCGCATTCCAAGATGGGAACAAAGGTCGGCCTGTGGGTGAATAGCTCATCAGAAGCATGAATACTGAATAGGCATGCGCGTTGCCAATCGATTTACATTGCTATTTATAGGGAGGCTGTTTTGAATTTTCTGATTTTTCCGCGTCGAGTTTCAAGTTTTTAATGTGTTCCGAACAGACCTCATGCACAATGGAGCCGAGGATTTCTATTTTTCCAATGAGCCATTCAAGCTCTTCGGATGAAATATCAAAATGCCTTGAATACTTGCCTTTGCGATACCCGTCCTTCAGTTTCTGGAACATGGCGCGATCGGCATGGATCGCGCGAGGCCAGGCGTCAAATAGCCGTCTATCAAGCCCTTCTGCCATGCCCCTGAGAAACACGACATTCGTGCTGCGAGGAACATAGAATGTGAGCGTTGCTAAAACGCATTTATATAGTTTCTCAGTCGTCTGGTGAAAATCAAAAGCGGCATCGCTGAACCGATTATTGGCAAGGCTAATTTTGGCCAGTTCAAACCGCCACATTGCCCCAGGAAATAAATCCTCGAAATATTCCTTCGCCATAATATACGCCTGTTCAGGCGTCTTGGGTTTGGGGTTTGCGAGCGGCCGATCGTCGGACTGGTATAGGATCAAGCCATCCTTGGCGATCTCGGTAAATAACGGCCGTCCGTGGGATAGGCCGTCATTCACCTGTTGCAGAGTATGCACGATGAAGTTCACCGGCGTGCGGATGATTTTCTCAACCTGATGCGCGTCGAACAGGCGTTGCTCCGTTTCTTCCCAATAAAGAGCGCCGTCCGTCAATTCCTTCTGGTTGACGATGACCAGGATATCGTAATCCGATGTGAACTGGTTCGCGTCGAAGGGAGCATCGACCCAATCACCCCTGGCATAGGATCCAAACAGGATGACCTTGAGAATCCGGGAAGACTTGCGCCGGCCTTTCGCTTCCTGCGTCGCCTCACGAAAGCCTTGAAACAGCATTTCCACAACGCGGTCGAGTTCGCGCTGCTTGGCGGCGGGCAGATGATTGAGGTCAGTACGCATCAGTTCATTCTCTCATTCCCGCTTTTCACCGTCTTACAAGCCGCTCATCGCAACAGTTCAACGACCACGCCGATGTTTAGCGCTTTCCATGCCCGATCGGCGCTTACAGCAGTAGCGTTTCGACACAGCGCTAGTGCCAGACAGGACCGGCCGCCAAGAGACAGACCGAGGTCGCGCGTTTCGGAACGCAGCTTTCCACCAACGTCAGCCTGATCACGATCGGCGGGCACAACGTCGATATCAAGTTCGGCCAGCATCATCTGAGCTTCAGCGGCATCTACGCCGCGATCGATGAGCTTTGCCAGCACTTCATGGTAGTTCACCACCGACACCAGCGCACCAGTCAATCGCATTTCCACTCGGTCCGCTCCCGGTTCGCCAAACAGGAGGCACAGAAGAGCCGAGGCATCCAGAACAAAAACGGCCTTTGCATCGACATCAGTCACGTACCGCCTCGGCCCGTCGCTCAGCAATTAACTCCTCCGAAACAAGCCCCTCTTTGGGCGCAAAGGCACGTAAACGCTCCTGTACTCGTCGAAGTGCGGAGCGGGCAGGACGAATACGCACTTCGTCGCCATTGACCTCGAAAAGGACGGTATCGCCGTTCTGCAGGCCGAGCGAACGGCGGATATCGGCAGGAAGGGCTATGCGCCCTCCCGCAATAACCTTGCCGCGCAAGATGGTCATGTCACCAAAATCCTGAATGGTACCAACATGCTGATCGTACCTCATCTCCACGATCGGCATCAAGCTGCCAGATTTTCCAGACGCGCCGATTTCCGAACTCAGGCTGAGGCATTGCCCGATCAGCAAATCGATTGCGCCTTCCAGAGCCTGCTTCGTGGGATGGGAGAGCCTGAGATCGTTGCATCGGCCGTCCATGGAATCGTCCTCGCGCACAACGGCCCCCCATTGCTCCAGGCGGGCGGAACGACGATGCGCGGTCGATGATGCATGTTCAGGCGAAAAGCAGGCAGGGTATATTCTTTCGCCGTCGATCCCCGCGATATAAATTTCGAGCAGATATGCCAGATAAGGGTTCGACGACAGCTTCATCCCCAATGTCCTGTCGAGGATAGCCGCCATCTTCAGAAAGGCCCGACACGCCGTCACCCGGCACGCCGACGGCCAAGCGTCTTCGCCTCGGTTACCCATCGAAGTCATCGATGCAGGGAGCACGAACCGCCTCTGGGGCCGTGCTCGAGATGCCAGCGGGACCCCCGCTCATCCAAGCGATACCAGGAAGGTGGTTCGCGCCGATCATAGATAACCAGCTTTCCGAAAACTCGTCGTACCATTGCGGGCCACGACCAGATGATCATGGACGACGACGTCGAGACATTTTGCTGCCTTTGCGATCCTTTCTGTCAACTCTCGATCTGACCTTGATGGCCTCGGGCAGCCGGATGGATGATTATGGACCAGCAAAATCGCCGTCGCTTCGAGATCGAGGCAGCGCTTGAGGATTTCGCGCGGCCATGAGTGCACGGCTGAGACTGTTCCCACGCCCAGCACCTCGTCCGCAATCAACTCATTGTTTGCGTTGAGGAACAAGACCCGTAGCTGCTCGATCGGTTCATAGGCCATACGGCCGCGCAGATAATCCAGCACATGCTCATCGCTGGACAATATGGGCCGCTGCATGAGTCGCCCCCTGAGCATCTGGGTCATCGCCCGCCTGAAGCAGCGGAAGGTTTGTTCGATCTCGAGCGAATCCTCCAATAATTCGATCCGCTCTGCCGAACGCGCCGATACTGCGTCGCCGAGTGACCCAAAGCGTGCGAAGAGACGCTCAGAGAATTCTTGGGCGCGCGCGGGAGAGGTAAGGCTGATCAGCTCTTCCAGGGCGCGTCGGCACCCAGGCGCTTCAGTCGCCTCCGGTGCCGCCATGTCGCGATCACGAGTGCCAGTTGAGCAAACCAGCCCCATAACGCCAGACCGTGCATATAGGCTCGGGGAACAACTTCGGGCGCAATCGCGAGCGCAACATGGACGACAACTTCCGCGCCCAGTATCGCTGCGATCCAGATCGGCCAAAAACGGGTGCTTTGAATTGAAAGCCATAGGAAAATGCCCAGTATCGATATGTCGATCACGAGAATGCCGGCTTCGACATTCTGAAAGCGGGTACCGAGCGGGGAAGCGACAAGAACCGTCAGGCTTGCGCCTAGTAAAAGGGTGACCGCACCGATCTTTTCGGGTTGGTCACCCCTTCGGAAGGCAAAGGCGCTGCTCAACAGCAGAAATGCCAGGAACAGGACTTGTCTCGTCATGGGCTGAGGGAACAATAAATGTAACGGTTCGTCAATTTCCCTCGGCACATGCCTCACACCGCACGAAGATGTTGTCCCTCAGGCCGGTGTTCCGCCGATGCCACCTTGAGTAGGTCGCCATAGCTGGTCTCCGGTAACCCGATCGCATCACTCGCCTGCTTGAGATTGGCATGGGTCGTGACGATCTTTTCGCGCGTCTCGGCAACGAGCAACATCGCCGAAGCCGAGCTTTGAATAGCATTCTGGCCGATCATGGCCGAGAGGCGAGCATCCAGCCGTGCAAGTGGTAGCGCCACATTTAGTTCGGCAATACGGGCAGCTGCGATATCGATGGCCTCTTCGGCGGCGAACAGCCGTTCGGCTACATGTTTGGCGATGGATTGGCGTTGAGCGCGCATGGTTTCTCCTTCCCGCTCCGCTCGGAGCAGGTCACGTAGATGGATTTTCTGGATTGCTGCTCTATTTCTTCACGAGGCCGTTGAGCGCCAACAGCAAGGAAAACCCGGCGCCTACGGCAAAGAGCATCAATGTGGTGAGGATCGCGAAAACGATCAGTATGTAAGGTCCACTCAGCTCATTACGTTGCCTCCCGGCTACGCGGTACGGTACAATATCGAGCAAGGAAAAGCGTGGGTCGCGAACGCCATAGGGCTTTTGTTCATTCGCGAAAAAATCCTCCGCTTCTCCTTGCGTCGCCTGGTCGTCCGCCTGGGTTTCGGTGGGACCAGTTGGCATGGGATTCGGGTTATCGGGAATAACCATTGATTGGGGGGGTATATTTTGCCCCCCCTTGCGGGCTTCCCATGACACGAAAAGTTGTGCCGCTTTCCACTTCGACACATTGCCCAGCTGCCTGCGGATTTCCAGGATGTGATTGTTGACCGTGTTGGGTGAGATACCCAAAGCACGTCCGATCTCTTTCGAGGAGCTGCCTTTAGCGGCCTCTCGCAGGCAATCGCCCTTTCGAGGGCTCAGCCGCTCGAATATCTCCGAATAGTCGTCCTCGTTCAAGGGCGGTTCCCCCTTCGCCGATTTACGGCGATCGCAAGCTGCGTCCTCTCCCTCCTCTTCAATCAATCTCCTGGCAGCCTCCGAGCGCCTCCATTCTGTTTCAAGTAAAAACCTTTCTAAAACATAGCTGCGCGGCGTCCCGTTTGACAGGATATTTCGCAAACCAATCGAGCAATGGCTCCGACGGTCCTCGCGGCGTCCAATGGATGGATATCGGTTCCATCGCCCGAGCCGCAAAGGGGTGACGAACGCGGGCGCTCGAGAATCCCTTTAAGATGCGACGACGACGAAGAGCACGACGCCCGGACCACATGGCTTGGGAAAGGAGGGGGTGGGACGGGGCAGGTAGTATCCGGCAGGAATGAACCACCATGCACAATTCCAAGATAGTTTCGCTACTTCAAGATCTCAAAGCCCATCTGTTCGGCGGGACTTGGTCCTGGTCTCGCGGCAAAGCCGCGCCGCTTCTTCGTCGTCTTACGGCCGTTGCCGATCGACTGGGCGATGCCGGCCATCCAGCAATTGCAGTCGCCAGGGCCAGGCTGGAAGGTGCGCCCGTGCTGCGCATCGACGCCGACGAAACCCGTGTCGAGGAGACCCCTCATGGCGTGTGGGTCAGGGGATGGATTTGGGTCGAGCAGCACGCCTTGGACTCCAGCGATGCGAAGCAAGAGGCGAAGTTGCGCACCGCCCTTGCGGAGCTGCCGCAACAAAGACGCGTCATCTATCTCGCCCATTGCGTCGAGGGCCTCACCTATGCGGCAATAGCCGCCAGACTCGATCTCGACGTTGCTGAGGTCCAGCGCGAGTTGGCGGCGGCGCTTCTGGCACTGTCGCTGGCTCTCGATGAGACATGAAAAAAAAGGGCTCAGCGGCTGAGCGTGCGACGATGGAAGGTCTCCAACTCGAGTTCCAGGGCGCAAACCTGTGCCGCCAGCTGGGAGGAACATGGCGAAATGACCGCGGCCTGTGTCTGTGTCCGGCTCATGATGACCATAATCCCAGCCTGTCGATCCGTGTGGGCCGCGAGACATTGCTGTTCAAATGCTTTGCGGGTTGCGACACCATAGACGTCCTGCGGGCGATCCGGCGCCTGCACCTTGCGCTTCCCGAGCGGCCGATCTCGGCTTCGCCATGCAAATTGTACATCGACTGGCCCAGGCCCGGGCCTAGCCTGCGGGTTTGGGAGGCATCCAAATCTATTATGGGCACTCCCGTGCAAGCTTATCTCGCCAGCCGTTTCCTCTCACCGCCCTGGCACGATCTGCGCTACAATGCGCGTACGCCGCTGGGACGTGGCCATGCAGTCGTATTCCGTCCGGCGATGATTGCAGCGATCCGCGAAAGGCGTCGGATCGTCGCTGTCCACCGAACCTTCCTCGATCCGACGACCGGCTTAAAGGCGGATGATCTGTCGGATCCGCGGTTGATGCTTGGACGGCCGGGTCGCGGGGCAGTGCAACTTGCCGCCGCGACCACAGTTCTTGGCCTCGCTGAAGGGGTCGAAACGGCGCTCGCCGCGATGCGCCTTCACCGCATTCCCGTCTGGGCGACACTCGGCGCCGAACGCGCCGCGCATGTCCTGCTGCCCAGCGGGCTGAAACGCCTCGTTCTGCTGTTCGACCGGGATGCGGCCGGATGGAAAGCCAATCGCCTCGCCCATCTCGCCTATAATCGACCAGGCCTTGAGATCGTCAGCCCTTGGCCGCCGGCACCCTGTAATGACTGGGCAGATGTGCTGGAAGCACGGGAACGCGTTGCCTGATATCCATGCAAGAGGGTGCTGCCCTGCCGGCGACAGCATTGGCAGCGCTTCGTTTAGCCGTTCAGGCGATCCTTCACCGCCTTGGCGGGCGTGAATGTCAGCTTCTTCGACGCCTTGATGGTGATGGTTTCCCCGGTCGCCGGATTGCGTCCGTCGCGCGCCGGCGTGTCCTTGACCTTGAACTTGCCAAAGCCGTTCAGCGAGATTTCCTCCCCTTTGGCTGCTGCGTCGGCGATGGCCCCAAATACCGCATCGACGAGCTTGCGCGCATCGGCCTTCGTCAATTCGTGCGCAGCCGTAAGTGCCTCGGCGAGTTCGGAATTGTTCATAAACTTCCTCCTTAAAATTACGAAGCTACGGTTCATAGCTTTGCGCCTGCCTGTCGTCACGAGCCAAAACGGAAACGAAAGGGAAAGGGGGATGAGTAAGGTGCGCGGTTCGATGCCCGGGCCGCTTCTGTGGAGCTTTGACGAATGACCACAACACCCATCCTTGTGCCCGCCGCCAATCTCGCCAAGTCGCCGGTCAATGTCCGCAAGCGGACCGATGCGCGCGCCGATGCCGAACTGGAAACCAGCATCGCCAGCCACGGCCTTGTACAGAACCTGGTCGCCATCC